>ERZ773069.51-NODE-51-length-81531-cov-5.782979_pt1 | contig 81531 bp, 64 predicted proteins | sample MGYA00580619_ERZ773069 | MGnify/ENA primary metagenome ERZ773069 (study PRJEB29015, sample SAMEA2738007) | human oral metagenome | biome: human oral; feature: human-associated habitat; material: dental | place: China | collected 2108 ...
TTTGCGTTGGCACATTGCGATTGCTGCCGGAATTGCCAAGGTATCCGCCTTTGCGCATCCACTCAAACAGGCGGTTTTGGCCAATCTCAACACCCTCCTGCCGTAGCATCTTTGCAAGCTCGCCGACAAGACATGTGCCATCAGAGGCCGCCACAGCATCGGCAAAACGGGCTTTTGGCTCAAGCTCAGCTATACGGGCATCTTTGCGGTCGAGTGCGTCTTTAGCAATAAGCAATGCGCGTGATACAAGTTCTAGCGGCGTATCATCATCGTTTGCGACCATATAGCCGCCGTTTTTGCGAATTGCCGGGAGAACTTCGTGAGTGACCCAACGCTTGAAGCGATGAATACGCTCAAACTTAAAATCAATCTCTCTTTGGTCAATTCCTCGTGCTTCTTTTGGCTGCAAAATAAACAAAAGATGATATAGCCCTGCTTCAGTTACAGTGCGAAATTCTTGTTCGCCGCCAGGGGTAGCGATTCGCGTACCCCCCTTTTCGTCAGCGTCAAGCTGTTGCATTATTCGGTTTCTGTTTGTAATGCCGAAGAAGTCGCATACATCTTTAACGATGAACTCGATATGCTCTGAATCGCCTGTTGTGCGAATTTCGCCAAATTCGGGATTGCTAAAAACTTGTATACTGGTATTGCTCATGTTTAACCCCTTTCTGGGTGAGCAGCCCGCCTGCCCCGCGGGCTTTTTTGTTGGATATTTTTTCTGGGCATTTACAATCTCTTAGTCATCAAAACCACAGAGCCACGCTGTAGACACCCCGAGAGCATCAGCAAGGGCGCGAACGGTGTAAAGGTTGACATTGCGACCGGGCTTGTGCTCAATCTCTGAGATTGTTGTCACAGATACGCCGCTCAGGCGAGCGAGTGCGCCTTGTGTGTAATCTCTCTTCGCTCGAGCGACTTTTAGGCGCTCGGATAGATCGGGTTTGATTTCCATGCTTTTCCTTTCTTTTTTGATGAAATAGAACAGAAGTTCTGACAGCTCTTCTCGTGAGGGCTGACGACATGCAGACGGCGGGCGCTACCGGCTACTTTCTTCTGTTCGCCATTTGTGTTTTCATGTCTACGAACCGACAATTCGATGGTTTGTAATCTCCATTGACGTCAATGCGGTCAATCGTGCATTTAAATGGCTCTGCGTTGTAGTCGTAGCCATTGAGCAGTGCCCATGCCTTGAACTCACAGAAGTAGTCTTTCCATTGGTCGCAGACGCGAATCCCACGTGCGCCGTATAGGTAATAGTCGGTTGATTTTTCGTTGTAACAACGGCGTTTCATCGAATCCCACACAACGTAAAGGCGGTCGCTTTTTGTAGGGAGCTGCCAGACGCTGCTGTCAGGAAATCTTTTTTGCCATTTAGCTCTATTCCTAATGCGCTTTTGTGTGAGAGTTAGTGGTTTCTTTTTCTTGTGGTGCCTGACGTGCTCCATGCATCCGCAAGAGTGGATCTTGCCTTGCGTGAGGTTTGTTCCCAATATCGATTTTTCGTTGCCGCAATCACACTTGCAAATCCAGCGCGCATGACCGCAGCAACGTCTTTCGTCAAGTCTAACGACAGTGAGTTTTCCAAATCTCATGCCTGTCAAATTTTTACAATGTCCGATACGGTCCATGGCTATCACCTCCTTATTCTTACCGCTCTTACGAGAGTCGCGGTCGTTCTTACAGATGCGCCAAAGTAGCGCCGAGAACACCGCCAAATCGCAGTGCCTGCACCGGGACGCCTTCATGCTTTTCAGTCCCCTGCCGGTGTGGGTTTTCTGCCTATGCGATTTTCAAGGTGCAGAAATCCGTAGTATTTACGGAACGACTACTAATATAATCGTATTTTTAACGGATGTAAAGCGATTTTTTTCATATTTATTGCGGATTTTTACGAATAGAGTAAAATTAGTACTTGTAAAGGAGGTCTCAATATGGATTACAAGCTAAAACTAAAAGAAATCCGGAAAGCGCAAAAGATCACTCAAGAAGAACTCGCAGAAACCCTAGGAGTAACTGGAGATATGGTCAGCAATTGGGAGCGAGAAATAACAAATCTCCCTCTCGATATGGCGTTTAAGATATGCCGCGCTCTTGGCTGTACTCTTGACGAGCTGGCTGGCAATGAGGTCACCGATCAAATGCGAAAAAACGAGCAGGAACTTAATGAAGCACTTGCGCGGATAAAGGCTGCCACAAAGGCGTTAGAAGATGGGTAATTCTCTTGTCAAGGAACACATGTTCGTTTTACGACATGAGCCGGACAAGAATTAAAAGCTGAGCAAACATATGTACTATCAAGCCACGAGAAAAGGCGGCATCAAATGATTTTGAAAAAATGACCTAGTATGCAAATCTCAATGTACAAAACATTACATTTATGTAATGTAATCATTACATTTTTTACAGCAAGCAAATCACAAAACCTACATAAAAGGAGAGTATGGAACCTATAATTACGCTCGGCAGCCGCCTCAAGCAATACCGCGTTAACGCTGGTATATCGCTTGTAAAAGCGGCAAAATTATGTAACAAGACCGAAAAGACCATATGGATGTGGGAGCGTGACGAGGTAATACCGCGCGTCGATTACGTCATCATCCTTGCGCGTGCATACGGCGTAAGCCTTGCGTCGCTCTTAGGCTCAGAATATGTCTTTGATAGTCGAGACCTCGGCGGTAATCCTAAAGAGCATAGAAACCGCTTGCGCAACTTGAGGGGCAAGATGTCGCGTCGTGAGTTTGCTGCGCTCTTAGGCGTGACGGAAGCAGCTTATACGGACTACGAAGAAGGCACTGTGCCGCTTGTCGATACCGTAATCAAGCGTGTATGCCTGGAGCATGGCTGCACCGCTTCGTGGCTCTTAGGACTTGACGAGGAGCCGGAGTGGCACCCACACGAGGAGTACCTAGGTTTTCCGCTGGTCACATATGCGCCACCGCTCGGAGGAGACCTTGATAAAGTGCCAATACCTTGCCAGCTTAACCGCAAGCATACTGATCTACGCGCCTATGTCGTATCTGATGCAGGAGTTAATCGTGTAATCCCAGTAGGTGCTCATGTCATCGTAGATGTGGCTCGTAAACCCTCTGATGGTACACTTGCGCTGGTCTCTGTCAAAGGTGCAACACCAATCGTGCGACGCGTATACTTTGGCGCTGATTGCGTCACGCTTGGCATCGACAGTTGGGATACCGGTTACAGTGATACCATCATAGAGAGAGTAGACACCGACACGCTTACTATATGCGGCGTTGTCGTGTGGTATCAGTCGCCACACGAAATCGGATAGAGTTGAGTTAAACAAGCGAAAGGGGAACGTATGGAAAACATCACAAGAAGAGGCTTTATCGGTCTTGCGGGGCTTACGGGGGCGGCGCTCATGGCCGGATGTACGCAGCAGCCAGCAGCAAGCAAGAAGGCCGAAGAGAAGGCTACAGACGCTCCAAAGCAAGAAGAAAAGCCGAAAGAGCCAGAGCAAGAGAAGACCGCAAACATTGATGAAGAGATATCCGCGACAACAAAATTCGGCGATATTAAACTTACCGTAAAGGGATTTGAGACAAGCGACGATATAAGAGGACTTTATACCGGGGAGTACAGCACCGATAAGGTGAGCGACACGCAAACGGTTGGCGCCCTTTTGCTGCTCGTTGAAAATGTGTCATACAAAGATCAGTACAACCCCGACGATATTGATTTACAGCAAGCAATAACTGTCAAAGATGCAGACGGTATCAGCCTTAGCCCACTCAATAGCGCGTCGGATTATGGGCAATATAAAGCGGCCGCGGGGGCGTTTCTGTCCTGCAAAGTCGGCGAGAAAAAGCGTGCGGCCGTCTATTACATCGTAGAGAAATCTATGGAGACCGCTACCGTGATGATTGACAAGACGAAAATAGCGTGTCCGGTAACGTGCAAGTAACTAAAAAGTAAACTCAGAGTAAATCCAGAATTTGGGGCACTTTTGGGGCACAATTTGGGGCACAGAAAGCAAAAGGCAGCGACTACAAAGCCGCTGCCTGCTCTTTCATGGAGCCAGCTACCAGACTTGAACTGGTGACCCCCGCTTTACGAGAGCGGTGCTCTACCAACTGAGCTAAGCTGGCACACGATACGTTGTAAGGTCTCTTAAGGCAAACCATACAAGCATGTGCGGCTAACAACTATACGGGGAACACCGGCGCATTTCAAGCCATAATTTAGAGAAGACGCAAAATACCCCTCACAAGCCGCTCAAAATCATCCGCGTAGTGCTCGGCTGCTTCAAGAACGCTCTTGTGCGTAGTACCCCGAGCACCGGCGGGATTGGCAGCCAGTGTAAGTCCCAACACATTCATGTTCAGCGCGCGAGCCATAATAACTTCAAGTGCCGTTGAAACGCCTGTGTACGAGACGTTCATGGCACGTAGCATATTCACTTCCGCCGGTGTCTCAAAATTAGGGCCGAGAAGACCGGCAAAAACCCCTTCCTCTACCGTAATACCCAGATCGTCGGCCACGCCTCGTGCAAGCGTACGGAGATAGGGAGAATACGCATCATTCATATCAACAAAGGGAGTTTCAACATTCTTGAGACCGGCCCACTCAGCAAGAGGATTGGTGCCGGTAAGGTTAATCTGGTCGGTAATAATGCCAAGACCGGTGCCGGCATTTCCCGGAACGGCTCCCGTGGCACCTGCGAAAATGATATCGCGACAGCCCAAATGATGTGCGTGCTGCACTAACGCCGTTACTTCGGCTGCGGAATATCCCTGGTAGAGATGTACGCGACCCGGATATACCACAACGGGAACGCCGTCGATGGTTCCTATGGTAGCCTCAAAGCTGTGTCCGGTAACCGGCTGGGCATCTACCGGAAACCCCTCAATATCACGGTAATCAATGCGACGCACCGGCTTTACGAGGTTTGCTAAATGTCCAAGACCGGTTCCCAACACAAGAGCAACAGGATGCTCAACTGATGGCTTTATCTCTTCAACGGTCTTCTCGGTAACCACACAAATCCCCTCCTCTTCTAAGTGACGGGCAAAAATACCCTCACCGGGAATGAGTCTTCCTGAATATGTACCATCATAGACCTCATGTACGCCGCAAGACGGGCTTTTAGCCTTCAAAACGGCAAGCGTTGCTCCAAATTCTTGAGCGGTGGCAAGGGAGCAGAGCGCTCCTTTCTGAAAGCTATCAGTAACCTCAGTGCCGTCCTTAAGCCATATACGGCCATCCCGCTGTTCTGCAGGCGGACGTGGAGTTGGCAGTCCGGAGCGAACCTCCGGACACAAGTGCATTGCTTCAACTTTTGAAGCAAGCTCCTGAACCGCACGAGATGTTTTTGCACCGCCATCATATCGAACAGGAAAGCCAAGCAGACACGCGCTTATTACAACCTTCATCACGCTTCCCATCTCCAAAATAAAACCTGTAATCATAGTACTGATTACAGGTTTATGGATTAGTAGCTACATGATTTTGCCCTAAAAATTACACGACACACATCGCAGAGCATAAACCACCAAAACTCAGACTATAGTGCGAGAGAGTAGATAGACACGGAGGACTTTTCGAGCAATTTATTTGCCGCGTTGCGCCACTCTGCAGTTGCCTGAGCTGCCACCTGCTGGTAGTTGCTGCCGGCAACCTTGTAAGCAGCCAAAGCTGCCTCATACGTTGCAGAATCGTTAGAAATGGAATAGCCATTCAGCGCCTTGTAATAAGGACCATCGGTAGAAGCCCACGTGTTCTTATCGGCACTCCACTCGTCGCCTGCAAGATCGATAATGTACTTGGCATAATCCGCGGTTGCCGTATCTTGATTGCCGTCGGATGGTGCGGTTGGCATGGTAGGAGTAGCAGGAAGTTTGGTAGTAATAACGGACTCGCGATACTTCTGTATGACTACCGCCTGGCGGAGAAGTTCCTTGGTAGCATCAGCTGAAAATCCATACTGCTTACCGATAGCCTCATAGTCATCGGTCTGAAGGTTCTTCTTGGCGTATTCGCTTATCTCATCGTCGGATGCAGAAAAACCAGCCGCCTCGGCACCCTTGAGAATAACCTGATTGCGGGCATAGGTAAAAGCCTTATCCATAGACGGAAGCGCATACGTACCGTCTTTCTGCTTAGCACTATCTACGCCGGTTGAGGAATCAAGAACCTGTCGAGCGGTGATGTTTTCAGTCTTTCCGTCAACCGTATATGAACCGATAGGAGAATCAAGCTCAGCTTCGGAAACGGCGGTCTTACCAAGTACTGAAGTGGCTCCGGCTCCTCCTGGAATGGGAAGGAAATGACCAATTACCACTCCAATAACGAGAGCAACCACAATCGCCACAGGCAGCGCGATTTTGATGTTCATGTGCTTTACATCTACGTTTGGCATAACAAACCTTTCATACTCATACATTGCGTATTTCAATTACTTACTTTGTAAGAACCGTAAGAAGTGTACCCTATTGTGAAGGGTTGTGTACCTCACGCACACTCTCCTTCACATATACATGCTCTCTTCTCCTTACACCCACCGTGGCGAGAAGAACTTCTTGCAGCAAAATAAAGCTATTGAGCGGCCGCAACAATCTCGGCAGAGAATTTCTGTATATACCCCGTTGCATTTTCTGCGTCGAACGCAAAACGCTCTTTAAGGGCTGCTTTCGTCTCTTTAGAAACGGCGCCTTTCGCAAAATTCAAAGTTCCGACAAGCATGTCATAGTATTCTGCATCACCGTGGTAGCACTGAATTGCCTCATTTAAAAGCGGCCATGCCTGATCGGAATGCTTTTGCGATGTTGCACCATAGCGCGTCAAAAACAGAAACGCCGCAAGACGAACCGTTGATGAAGTGTCATCAAAAAGTGATGCCTCCGCACCGTCAAACGCCTTGATAACTTCATTCCCATAGAGCTCGCTTAGGTTTGCTAAAGCGGCAAGAATCTCCCAACGAGTCTGAGCTTCCGGTCGATACAGAGCATCAATAAGATCTTCAACCCTACCTTCAAATGCTTCGGGAGCTGTTTGTGCAATCTCTGCAATTTCATGAGCCGCTTCTTGACGCCGACGACGGCTCGGATTTGAAAGACTCTCAATAAAGGACTCAATTTCTTTCTTCTGAGCGGCGGTGAGACCCTTTGATTTTGAATCCTTTTTTGTGGGATTTACCGAAGCAGAAGATTCTTCTTTGGAAGCCTTTTCTTTAGGGGACTCTTCTTTGGAAGCCTTTTTGGCCGTAGCCTTCTTAGCGGGAGCCTTCTTAGCTGCAACTTTCTTAGCAACAGGCTTCTTAGCTGCGGACTCCTTAGCAGCAGACTTCTTAGCACTCCCAGAAGCCTTCTTACTCTTTTTATCGGTCTTCTCGCCGTCCTTATGGTCAGCTTTCTCAACGACCTTCTTATCAGTCTCTTTTTTGGTAGCCATCGAAGCAATTCCTTTCTCTGCTCTTCGGCCTACTCATCACTAAAACCGTCTACCATTGTTCCGGTTTTTTCATCCTTATGAATTTTAATAAATCCTAATCGCGAAGCTTCCTGAAGTAAAGCAGTAAACGTACGATATCCATATGTCGTTTCAGAGAAATCGGGGCGCTTGCGTTTCATGGTCAGCTTGAGTTGTGAGGCATAAATTGCCTGGTCATTTTCGCTTTGAAGCGAATCAATTGTTTGGAACAGGAGCTTATAGCAGCTCTGTTTATCCTTTGCGACTTTATTTTTATAGCTTGGGAAACGAGTAACTGCGCTAAATTTCTCTTTCTCCGCAATATCTTCATAAAAGATAAACTCATCACATACATTTTCAAGCAGGGATGCTGTTCCCTTTTTACGCCCAATACCAATAACGGTTTTGTCATACTCCTTGAGCTTTGCCACTAAGGGAGAAAAATCCGAATCTCCTGACAGGATGGCGAAGATATCAATGTGATCTTTGGTAAGACATGCCTCCAGTGCATCAACAGCCAAATGAATATCGGCAGAGTTTTTCCCTTTTTGGGAATTATCAGGAATCTCAATAAGCTCAACGCCAAGCTCGTGCAGGGCGGGCTTTACCGCCTCGTGGCGGCTCCAATCGCAGTATGCGCGCTTTATGGTAATTCGCCCTTTGTCAACAAGCCGCTCAAAAACAAGCTTTAAGGCATCTCGAGACCCATTGGAACCTACCGGAAAATTTTCATAATCAATAAATACCGCAATGGAACTCTGTGGGGTTGTTATATCGCTCAATGTTGCTACTTTCTAGTGTTTATGATGGTGATCGCAGGTGTGCTCATGACTGTCATGGTGGTGACCACCGCAGCAATCGTGGCCTTCATGGTGATGACCGCCACAGCAATCGTGGCCTTCATGGTGATGATTGCCGCAGCAATCGCCGTCCTCGTGGTGATGGCCACATTCCTCTTCTTCGGAATCAAGCAGCGACCAATCAATCCCGGCGGCAGTTCCCGTTTGTTCATCACTATACAAAAGGGTAAGAGCTTGCGTGCCCATACGAGATCCTCCCACTTGACACAGCATGTCAAAAAGGGCAAATGCCGTCTCGGTACCCGGAAGCGTAATATCCAAATCCTCAGATTGTGCAAGTGCCAGCGCAATATCTTTGCGGAAGTGCTCGGCCAAAAATCCGGGAGTAAAATCACCCTCGAGAGACTTAGGTGCAAGTTCTTGAAGTGCGCGAGAAGAGCCCATGCCGGACGCAATCATCTCAAGTGTCTGTCTGACATCCAGTCCTCCTTGCTGGGCAAGAGCCATCGCATCTGCATAGCCAATCATGCACGACGCAAGGGAAATTTGATTGCACAATTTGGCAATCTGACCCATGCCTGCTTTGCCCATGCAATAAATTTTTGCAGAAAACGTTTCAAGAAGTGCCCGTATGGGCTCAATATCTTTCTCTTTAGCTCCGACGATAAGCGTGAGCGTTCCGGACTTTGCACCGCCCTCACCGCCGGTAACCGGACAATCTATTGCGTGCTTGTCGTCAATCTCTGCGGCATCATGAATATCGCGAGCCAGCTGTGGAGACGAAGTCGTTAAATCAATCATCCAAGCTCCACGTTTACTCGCACGAAGAATGCCGTCAGAAGAGAGATAGACATCCTCAACGTCGCTCGGATACCCGACCATAGTAAAAATCACATCGGCATCGGTAACGGCATTAGCAACACCGTCAGCCCAATGAGCTCCCTTGGCGAGAAGTCCCTCAGCCTTAGATCGTGTTCTTGTGTATACCGTCACATCGTATCCGGCATCAAGAATATGCTCTGCAATGGGCGCACCCATTATTCCCGTACCAATAAAGGCGATTTTGGAACTTTTGCCTAACAACATGCGTAAACCCTTTCATATACAAAGCAACCGCTTATGGTAAATCCATTCATTTTTACCCGCATAAAACAATTACGTACTATTGCTTGTTACCGCGAACCTTACTTGCAATTTTATCGGCAAGAGAGAGCTTCTCGCGGCGATCGGTACCCCAAAAGACAACCGCAACCATACCGGGCCCAACATGAGAGCCGATAACCGGACCAACGGTGCTCTGGATGATGGTGATGCCCTCACAGCCCTTCTCTTTTCTCAGCTGCGCCTCAACCCACTCGGCATCTTTCTTTGCGTCTGCCGAGACGATAGCCACGGGAAGCGAGAGATCGTATGAGTAGTTGTCACGAAAGTCCTGGATAATAGCACGGAGCGCTTTTTTACGACCGCGACAAATGCTCTTGAGCGAGAGTGCTCCGGCAGCATCGTAGGATATCTCAGGTTTGACATCCAGCTTGCCGCCAATATTTGCCGCAGCGGGCGGGATGCGACCTCCCGCTGCAAGAGCGTCAAGCGTTTCAAGCGTAAAATATCCATGCAAGAAGTAATGAGCATCGTTTGCCCACTTGGCAAGCTCATGTGCCGTGAGTCCGGAATTTGCCTGATGAACCGCTTCGATAGCAAGTAATTCTGCTGCCACTGACGGAGCACCATTGTCTACCACGTATAACTCAAAATCCGGATATTGCTCCTTAATCATCTGAGCTGCCTGCTGAGCCGCATAAAACGACGAGGAAAGAGCCGCCGGAAAACAGAGATACACCGTTGGTATACCGGCCTTTGCCGAACGCTCAAAAACCTCAAAGTAATGACCAGGGGTTACCGCGGAAGTTTTATAGTGAAGCTGCTTGTTCTTGCGCATACTTTCATAGAACTCATGCGCGGAAGCACTCTTCCAACCATCGTCGAACTTCTCGCCATCAGGTCCTGTATACGGGAACTGGATAACCTCAACTCCCAGCTGTTCAGCAACCCCTGGCGCAAAATCTGCGGTTGAGTCCACAATAATGTGGACACCGCTTGGTTTATGGTACGCCGTGCTGAGCGTATGGTTTTGGTTGGCCATAACCTGCTCGGTTGCAGAAGTTTGTACACTCGTCTCATCGACGTGTTTAGTCATTCTGTTCCTCAATCCTTGGTTTAATGATGCCGTATCCACCGTTCTTACGATGGTAAATAACATTCGTCAAACCTGTTGTAGAGTTCACAAAAACGTAAAAATCGTGGCCGAGAAGATCTGTCTGAACAAGTGCTTCCTCTTCTGTCATAGGCAACAGATCAATGTACTTCTCACGCACAAGCTGATCGTCAAGATCCTCAGCCGGTGTTTCAATGAGGTTGGCCAGCTCTTCTTGAGACAGCGCACGTCCGCGCGTATTTTGGGCATGATGGTGCTTATCGACAATGCGCGTCTTATACTTGCGAAGCTGACGCGTAACCTTTTCTGCAGCCTCATCAATGGCACCATACATATCATCGCCACTTGAAACCACACGTACAACGCTGTTTCTCACAAATACCGTTACTTCAACCGACTTACGTTCAAGATTTGAGGGGTTTTTATCCACACGAAGTACAACGTCGCACGTCATAGGTTGGATATCAAAAACCTTTAATGCGTCACCAATTTTTTCTTCAACATGAGAACGCAGTGCATCAGAAACCGTTACCTTGCGTCCGGAGATTTTGATATCGACCATTCGGACCTCCTATCGATGACAAACACAATCTTTGATACAAAGATTGTTGCTCATTTGATACCCATTAGTACTCCAGATGTGTCCGTAGATACCAAAATAACGGTAAACGGGAGAGGATATTCGGCAGACGTCTTTTGTCAATGCGCTTATATCTGTTACATCGGTGTATGTTTTCCCGTATGCCCACAACACTCATATAGCGTTTTGCATCAGGAAATGAAAGTGCCTTTCCAGCTGACCTGGTATTTGACCCCACACTCGCGCACTGGAGCGTTTGCTCAAGCGTTTGCTCAAGAAACACTATCACTGAAAGCTCTCTCGCCTGTGAGACTACCTGTCTCAAACATATCAGGCGGTGCGACTTACTTCTAGGACGAGCCATGCTCGTTTGGAACCGCTCTTGGGTTTCAAACTTACGTGGATCCTTTTGACCTCGTCTGCCTTGGACTAAAGCGGACACCTGCGCATTTACGTCGTTTGTGTATTTACACATCCCTGCAATCACGCATTCTCGTCTGCTCGCAACCACAGACCTGGAAAGGCTCCTCAAGTATACTCTTTGCGCACCAAGCGTCTCCCGCCAAATACGTGCAGGTATCTCATCATACGCGTCCGTAGGTTGGCCGAATACCTTACTTTCACCAAACGCGCGCAAGTGCCCCGACCGTTACCGATTGCGCACCGTGAGCCAGCAAAACACGAGTTGCCTCTCTCGTTGATGAACCTGTTGTAATAACATCGTCAAGCAGCAGTAAACGGGCGCCTTCCACGTCAGAAACTGAAGTTATCGTTCCGCGTAAGTTTGCGGCGCGATCGTGCGCATTGAGAGTTCGCTGATCTTGTGCGGCCGGGCGTGCAAGCACATCAATGAGCGGCAGCTGTGATTGTTGGCAAAACGCTTGAGATACCAGCTGCATATGGTCAAAGCCGCGGCGGATACATGCCTTTCTCGTAGCGGGTACAAAGCATACTCCGTCAATAGTTCCTGCGTCCCATCGCGGCAGACCGTCATGAGCTTCCCACTGCGCTGCTTCCTCCAATGCAGTCAAGATTGCGGCAGCCACAACAGGCGCAAGCCTTAGTTCATGAGCGTCTTTGAGATTGGTTACGATACACGCGGGAGATCCTTTAAAACCCATCGCACAAATGGTGCTTCTACTCTCCCACGCCGCGTAAGGTTCTTTTCTTGTTATACACTCCGAGCAGACAAGAGAGCCAAACGGAGCACCGCAATTTGGACAGGCCCACCTTTGTTCAATCCACGGCAGCCTGGAGATACATTCTTTACAGAGAAGCTCTCCCGGCATGTCACACGCCACACAACGCGTTTGCCACAAAAGCTCAAATACGCCATCAGAAACGTAATGAAACGCCGGAATTAAAGACATACCAACCCCCGTATACTGGGGGTCTTTTCTTGTAAGCACTATAGCATAACGACTTTGCGGCTTTGCTCAAAATCCCAAGACAGCACTGAGGAAGCACCTAACACATTTGATATGCGCAACTATGCCAAGACTAAGCTGCGACACGGCCGCTTCTACGCCGTCAGCACAACCATTCCTAAGATAAGCCCGAACCCAATGAAATCGGTCACGCTAAAGGAAGTCCCTAGGACAATAACGGTCGTAATCGTAGCCATTACCGGCTCAATGGTTCCAAGGAGCACCGCACGCATGGAGCCCGCATCCTGAACGCCTTGCAAATATAATCCGTATGCTAAAAAAGTACCGACGGTAATACCAACAACCACAAGAATCCAACCAAAAGAATCAAGCGGTGGCATATGGTTCCACGGTTGGTATACAACGGCAAGACACACTGAAGAAAACAAGAACGCAATCCCGTTAAAGACAAAGTTGCCCCACTGTTCTATAAGTTTTTTGGGCAGAATCGACAGTGCGGTTTGTGCGCAGGCACACAGAGCTCCCCAAAATACGCCGCGCAAAGGTAAACGTAAGCTAGAAAGATCTCCGCCTGTAACCAGCAGATAAGTGCCGATAAGAGCCATGGCAATCCCAAGCACTTCTCGCTTACGAGGTCCCCTGCGTGCCTTAAAACACACAAAGGACAAGACCCCGAGCATGCCGAGTGCCTGCATGATAGTTGCCGTGGCTGAATTTGTAGCATCAACCGCATATATGTAGGCAATCTGTGAAAAAAGAATTGCCGTAAAGCTTACTGAAAAAATCTTACCCAAAGCCTGCCTGTCATGCATTGCTTGCGTCAGACGTTTGCGATCAACAACAATCGCTGCTCCTAAAAAGAGCAATGCCGAGAAAAACTCACGTACGTCAATGAGCCAAAGCGGTTCAACGTGGTACACGTCCAGCAGATATTTTGCCGCCGTACCAAAAGCTCCCCATGCCGCGCCTCCAATAAGCACACACAGCATACCTCGGTGAATGCGCGCCTTATGCCTATCCGACACAAGGCCAATGGAAGCCTCGGCTGCCTCTTGTTCAAACGTTTGAACATCCTCAGAGGTCTCTTGCACCACGCGCTCTGAAGACGCGTCAGATTGAGGAGACGTATGAGACCAAGAAGACAAATCTGATGGAGAAGGACAAGTCATAGAGATATAAATCTTTCGTTACAAATGGCGCACAAGCCATACTATAGCGCGCCAAACAGGTACAGTTAAACGTATAGGTAACCATACACGACTCAGCCTATGTAATACGCGAGAATCACGCGAGAATTCAAGGAGCGTTCTATGACAACAGATACATCACAAAAACTCCACGTCAATGACCATATCGGTGACTTCGTTGTTACCGACATCGAAAAGTTACCTGAGATATCCGGAACCGCATTTGTCTTTTCCCACGTACCCTCAGGGGCTCGCTTGCTCTGGCTTGCCAATGACGATGAAAACCGCTCATTTGCCATTAGCTTCAAGACACCTCCTCAAAACGACACCGGTGTCTTTCATATTCTTGAGCACTCCGTACTGTGCGGATCAAAAGCTTACCCGGTTAAAGAGCCATTTGTGAACCTGCTGAAGACTTCCATGCAGACGTTCTTAAATGCCATGACGTTTCCTGATAAAACGGTCTATCCCGTTGCCTCAACAAACGTTACCGATCTTGAAAACCTTATGAGTGTTTACCTCGACGCGGTTCTCCATCCTGCAATCTATCAGCGTAAACGTATTTTTGAACAAGAGGGCTGGCATCTTGAGACAGACGATGAGGGAACCTTGTCCTATAACGGCGTTGTCTTTAATGAAATGAAGGGTGCCCTGTCAGATCCCGACCGCGCTCTCTATAGCCACATCAGCGCCCGCCTCTTTCCCGATACCGCATACGGAAAAGAATCAGGCGGAATGCCACGCGCCATCCCTCAGCTTACGTACGAGGAGTTTCTTGATACACATGCGCGTCACTATACTCTTTCAAACAGCTATACCATTCTCTATGGAGATCTTGATATCGCACGTGAACTGTCCGTTATTGGCGCGCATTTTGCAGGTGCCGAGAAGCGCAATGCCGCTGCACCCAACCCTCTCCACGCACAAACGCCCGTCTTGCCGGAGCCTACCAAATTTGAAATGGCAACCACACCCGACAACTCTGCCGTAGGCCTTGGGTATGTTTTGGGAAGCGCAGATCAGCGCACGCGTATGCTTGCCGCCGACATTCTCTTTGATACCCTCATGGGCTCTAACGAGGCTCCTCTTAAACGTGCCATACTTGACACAAACCTTGCCGACGATTTCAGCTACTACTTATCCGACGGCCTTCTTCAGCCCTTCTTGTTCCTTGAGATCAAAGGCCTTCGCAGCCAAGAGGCACCGCGGAGCTTCCGTGCACTTGTCGAGAATACCTGCGCAGAAATTGCAGCCGCCGGCATCCCGTATGCCAAACTCGAAGCATCCGTCGCGCAAGCCGAATTTAATTTGCGTGAGCACGACCTGCCCTTCTCTGACGGCATTGAATACACGCAAAAATCGCTTGAAAGCTGGCTTTATGACGATGCTCGTCCATACGATTACATCAAGTATGAGGGTGCCCTGACAGAAGTTAAAAAAATGCTTGCCGGTTCTGGGCGTCCAGGAGGAGCTTTTGAAACGCTGCTCCTTGAACTTGTCTGCCACAACTCCCACTGTGCTCAGGTTGAGCTTGTACCAACAGAAAAGGAGCAGGTGGATGAAGAAGCAGCGGAACTTGAGCGGCTTCGCCAGCAGATGGATGCAAACGACATCGAGCGCATCCGCGAAGAGGTCAAAGAGCTTCGCAAAGAGCAGGAAACACCTGACGATCCCAGCGATATTGCAAAGCTTCCGTTTCTCTCGCTCTCTGATATTGGGCCCGCAAAACCGCAACCACAGCCGATTGTGGTAGAGGCGCCGCTCCCCTGTCTTGCCCATGAGCTTGATACTCATGGTATTGACTATGCCTATCACTACTTTGATCTCACACACGCCGTCTCTTACGATGAACTTCCTCTCGTAGGAATTCTCTCCGATGTGCTCGGTAAGCTTGATACCGCTCAACATTCAGCCTCTGACCTGGACACCCTTATTGAAGCAAATCTGGGAGCGCTTGCATTTTTTACCGAAGTTTATTCGAAGGATCGCACCGACTTTGCACAACCGGTACTTGTTGTTGGCGCCTCCACTTTGGCCGATCACACACAGCAGCTTGCGTCTATCCCCGCCGAAATATGGAGCAGTACAAACTTTACCGACCTCACACGCCTAAAAGACATCCTTACGCAACGACGCATAGGTCTTGAACAGTATTTTATAAGTTCCGGACACGCCGCCGCAATCAACCGCGCACTCACTTCGTACGCCGCCTCAGCGGAGGTTACCGACATGCTCGGAGGTATCTCGTTCTATTACTACCTCAAGGATCTTCTCGCTCACTGGGACAAACGTGCACAAACCCTTCCCACACAACTTGCCGATCTTAGTGCACGCATCTTTTGTGCCAATGCAGTCACGGTCAGCTTTACCGGATCGGTAGCCAGCCGCGAGAAGTTCTGGCAAACCGCAGGGACTCTCGGGCTTCCCACACAACCCGCACACGACCACACGCTTATTGTGCCCGCACCGACACTCAAGCGAGAAGGCTTCACTATCCCCTCAAACGTCAGCTATGTGGGCTTTGGATTTTCCAACGCGTGCGATGGACAACGTGAAACCGCCGGCGCATGGCAAGTTGCAAGCCGCGCCATCACCCTCGACTATCTCTGGAATGAAGTACGTGTCAAAGGCGGAGCGTATGGCGTTGGCTTCAGGCCTTCTCTTATGGGTCTTGACTCGTTCTTCTCGTATAGGGACCCATCCGTGGATGCCACTCTTAATCGCTATCTTGGCACCAATGAGTGGCTCTCACAATGGACTCCTGACAAAAATGAGCTTGAGGGTTATATAGTTGCCTCGGTTGCAACCGTTGACGCTCCCGTTCGTCCTCGTGCTCTCGCACGTCGTCAGGATATTGAGCGCTTCAATGACCGTCCTCAAAACCGCCTCGATCAGCTCCGTGAGCACATGTTGCATACCGATGCCAAGAGTTGCCAAGCCCTTGGCCGGTCGCTTCCAACGAGCACTGCAGACAGATCCATAGTGGTTTTTGGTCCGCGAGAAGCACTTGAAACGTCGGAGCTTGACCTTGAAATTATCGATCTGATGTAGTTTGTCAGATCGATACGGCTATCTGCCTTCAGTTTGGTAGTCAAAACCTACTATACACAACACAGGTATTGAGCCTTAATGCGTCAGAATTTCACCAATGATTCGAAAAGAAAGGCAATGAACATGTCCGGCAAAGAGCCTAACACAAACGAAACGACTATCACTGCCTTCAATGACATGCAGATCAAAAACATGATATACACTGTACGCAGTAGACAAGTAATGCTCGACAGCGACCTTGCTAAGCTATACGGTGTCGAAACAAAGGTACTCAATCAAGCTGTAAGCAGAAATTCGAAGCGCTTTCCCGAGCGGTTCTGCTTTCGTATCACGCGAGAGGAAGCTGAAGAACTAAGGTCACAAATTGTGACCTTACGCCCTGAGCTGGGCAACCAGGACACATGGTGGCGCTATATGCCGCGTGTCTTCACAGAACAGGGCGTATCCATGCTCTCCGCAGTGCTTCGCAGCGATACAGCAATCGACGTGAGTGTACGCATCATGGATGCCTTCGTAGAAATGCGTCATTTCATAGCGTCTAATATGGCGATGTTTGAGCAAATCCGCGCAGTAGAACTTAAACAACTGAAGTATCAGAAGGCCACTGATGAGCGCTTTGAACGAATCTTCGCCTATATGGAAGCCCACAAAACGCCGAACCAAAAAGTCTTCTTTGAGGGCCAGGTCTACGATGCATTTGAGCTATTGATATCTCTCATACAAAGGGCAAAACATAAAATTATCTTGATTGACGGCTATGTAGATACTGGTACACTCAATATTCTTGCTAAGAAGATGCCGGAGGTCACCGTCACCATATGGACAGATCCTAGAACTAGACTCACCAAACGCGACATAAAAACCTTCAACACACAGTATCCTACACTTGAAATCCGTCACACAGCTTCATTCCATGACCGCTTCCTTATCTTAGATGATGCAACAGGCTACTTAATAGGCGCATCACTGAAGGATGCAGGCAAAAAAAGCTTTGCCGTTGCTCAAATCGAGGATGTATCCATCATTGACTCAATTATCGCAACATTGAACAATTAGACTGACAGAATGCTCAGGCTATATGTCGGGAGGTTTTTCTCCTGCACTTCGGATAGAGGACTGGGTTGAGAATCCATACGAAAAAGCCTCCCGTTATAAAACGAGAGGCTTTTGTACCTTACATATGGCCGCTTAGCTCTTAATCACGAAAGTGTTTGGCCTTATATGTGCGCACCGCAGAGGCACCGACAAACGCTGCACCAAGCAAAGTAGCAGCACCGGTGCCAAGTGTGCCGGCATCGCCTGTTTCAGGCAGGGTCTGCGCGTTCTTCTTGCGCTCGCTCTTCTTGCCTGCTTTTTTCTTAGCTTTTACTTCTTTGCTCTGCGAATCTTTAGCGGGCTGAGTCTGTGGGGTTGCCTCTTTTTCAGCAGCCTGCCTGAGCATATGAAGATTTACCTCGGCAGCAAGTTTGTCGGAATCTGCCTGATCAGCCTTTGCTTTTGCATCATCATAAGCAGCTTTCTTTTTGGAAAGAGCTTCATCCGCTTGCTGAGCAGCATCGACGGCGCTATGCAGACGCTGAATATACGGATTGAGATAAGCAAATTCGGCATCGGTTATATCGGGAGTGTCTGTACCCTTATAGTCAAGCGCTTGCGCATGCGTATTGGTATCGCGAGCGGAGCGCAGACGAGCTTTTGCAGCAGCAAGACGTGCGGGAGCATCAGCAGCATTCTGCTGTGCGTCTGCAAGTGCAGTCTGCGCCTTTGCAAGCTCCTTTGACGCCGCATCCGCTGCAGCGCGCTTGTCAAGCACCTCCTGCCAGATACCTAGATGCTCATCATAGTCATCTCGGAGCTCCTCGTACTTCTCCTGAGCGGAAGCAGATTTTGCAGCGGCGTCATCAGCCTCAAGCGTCGCCTTATCCAGATTCTTTCGAGCGGTTTCCTCTGCGGCACGAGCTTTATTCAGTGCTTCTTGGGCGGCTGGACGATCCTCAGGAGCTGCGTCTCTTAAAGCCTGCTCCTTAGCAGCAAGATCGGCTCCGGCCGCAACGGCTGCTTTATGGGCAGCTGTAAGCTTCTCCTGTGCTTTTTGTACAGCCTCTTCAGCGTCGTCGAACTTCTTCTTGGCGTCGTCCATCTTTGCCTTATCCTGCGCAACGACTGCTTCAGTCACATGAGCATACGCGGCATTTTTCTCGGCTGTTTTGAGCTTGCTTTTTGCATCGGCATCTTTAGCAGTTGCATCGGTAACGTTCTTCTGAGCGTCGGCGATGTTCTTGGCTGCATTATCAACGTCAGCCTGTGCCGTATCAACCGCAGACTTTGCGGCATCCTCAGCAGCCTGTGCGTCTGATTTTGCCTTATCAAAAGCACTTTGCGCGTCAGCATGAGCCGCATCTTTCGCAGCATTGGCCTTATCCGCGGCTTCCTTTGCCGCATCAAATTCACTCTTTGCAGTTTCTTTTACAGCACGAGCAGCATCCGCAGCAGCGGTTGCTTCAGCGACTTGCTTCTCGGCCTCAGGAATGGTAGTGGGTCTACCATTTGTGCTCTTGGCTTCAGTGGCCGGAAGACCACTTGTCAAAGCTTCTTGAGTGGGCTGAGCAAATGCGGGGGCGGCACCAGCGGCCACAATGGCAGCTGTGGTAATTGCCGCAGTCACCGTGGCAATACGTTTGGGTCTTTTGACTCTTTTGACGTTCATGTCACCTTCCTGTTCACGTTCATAACCTTTTACCGCAACGTTTATCTATGACCAGATAAACGACGTTTAACCCTATCATAAAAGGTTATTGTTTACGAGTAAGGGTATGCTTACTCGCTTCTGAGCGCCCGAACAGGATCGGATTTAGAAGCTCTTCTCGCCGGTAAAAGACCTGCAAGCAAGGTAAGTACCACGCTGATGCCAATCAAGACGAATGCTGCATTCCAAGGAAGCACTACGAGATTGTCTACATTAAACATCTGCTTTACCACAGCATTTGCTGGAATAATCAAAAGTTGCGTAAATACGATGCCCATAACGCCAGAAATAAGTCCTTCAATAAACGTTTCCGCATTGAATACATGGGCAACGTCTCGACGAGATGCACCGATTGAACGTAGGATACCAATTTCCTTTTTACGTTCAAGCACTGAGATGTACGTAATAATGCCAATCATGATGCTTGAAACAACTAAAGAAATAGATACAAAGGCAATGAGCATGGCAGAAATCATATCTATAATCTGTGTTACGGAGCTCATCAGAACTCCTACCAAATCCGTATACGTAATGACTTTGCCGTCTTCCCCTGCTTCTTTTGCATCGGCGTTATATCGATCAAGAATGGCAACAACCTTCTCTTTTCCTGCAAAATCCTTAGGGTATATGTTAATGGAGGTTGGTTTGTCAAGATCGGCATAACCCATCTTTGTAAGATTGCTTTCATAGGTTGCGGGCTGCGAGCGGATCATTGACGAAGCGATAGCAGCAATCTGTGACGGATCGACATCAAGCTTAAAAGCGCTTTTTAAAACCTCAGGATCAACATGCATGGCCCCTGACATATTTGTCATAACATTTTGCATGGTCTGATTCAGCGCTGAAGAAATCTGTACTTCAAGCTTTGTGGATACCTGTATCATCACCGATGTCATGGCTTGCTGTATATACGTGCTGATTGCCTTGGTAATTGCTTGTGACAACGCAGAGGCAATTTTCTCCTGATACGCCACCAAAATGCGCTCAGCCACATCTTTTTGCAGGCTTGGTACGTCAGCTGCTGTCCCAAGCTTTTCTGAAAGTGCCGAGATGAGCTGCTTTTGCAGATCATCGGTGTCAACTGCAGATACTACCGAACTCACAAGCTTGGTACGCACCTCTTCGGTAGTAAGGTAGTCTGCCATAGTCTTGCCGGGATGAGCAGCACTCCACGCATTCCATCCGAGCACGATCTCATTTATTGCCTGCGAGAGAATAGCCTGCCCACCAGGTTTTAAATTTATCTTGATACCAGAGAGAATATGCTCAATATCCTCAGCGGAAAGTTCTGGAAACGCCTCTTTTAAAATGGAAGGATCAATGCCATGAGGCATTGCAGCGAGAAGATCATCGGGGCTTAGATTCAAGTCTGCCGGATCAAGCTCAGGCAAGCTGACATCAGAAAAATCCAGTTCAGAGAGGCTTATATTGGAAAAATTGATATTTGAAAAATCCAGTGCTTGAGGATTTATAGAAAACGCTGACGCAAGAGCTGTTTCGTCAATATGAACCAATGATGACAGAGAGAGGCCTTCTATCCCACCATTTTTCTCGTCAGCAAATGATTTGCCGGTAAAAACATTAATATCGGAACGATTCTTTTGATCTTTAACTATCTCAGAATTAGCCGCCGCATCAATAAGGCGCTGTTCAAGCGCGGGTGTGTAATACAATCCGTGAGAAAGTGCTCCCGGTGCGGATGGGTCTTTTGCCTGTACGATACCAACAATCTTAATATTAGGAGCGTTTGTAACCAGAGTGTTAATATACGTCTGATCTTTTGACATGTCCTTCCATACACCCAGCTCCGTATCCCAAGTATATAAATCAACGGCATTTAACAGCTTAAATGTTGGGGCCATAAGCTGCTCGTAGGTATAGGTTGCATCAGATTCTGAAACACTTGCACTGCCGCCATCGGCAAGCTGATCTACCATTTTACGCACGTCAGCATAGTCACGCAGACCCATACTATATTCAATGGAGTCAGATATGGTGCCATCAGGACGTAGTACTAAGACAACCTCATTCCAAGCTTTAGGCCAACGACCGGCTCGTACTATATAGCGGTTCTCATAAATAGAAGAATCGGACGGTAGCTCCGCAAAAGATGATGTCGAGGAAAACTGCGCCATCGGATTATACGAGGGAATATTAGGGCTGACGCGCGAATATGTTTGATCGGGATTAACCTGTATCGGATCGCTTGAGGCGCTATCGGCTCCTGCCGGTAAAAAGAGATACGGTTTCACATTGTATTGATACGTAATAGCACTGGTATAGTTTTTGATATCCCCACCATTGGCATCAATGAAAGATTTTAGAGCTTGCAAGTCATTTTGCCCGATACTCGTTGTCATTTTTTCAAGCATCTTATTGGAAGGAATTGCTCCTTCAGGCGGTTGGTTTTCAAGCTTGGCCACATCTTGCTGCTGAGCCGTTTTTTCACCCTCTTTTGATGAGGTGTCTGATCCATTCACACCTGTCATGGCAGATGCAAGGTTAACCGACTGCTCAGAAATGGTAAGAGGATAGATTGACAGCGTATCTTCTTCAACACTGCGGATATACTCATTCGCTCCATTTGCAAGAGCAAGAATAGCCGCAATACCAATGATCCCAATAGATCCTGCAAAGGCCGTCATAAGTGTCCGGCCCTTTTTGGTCATAAGGTTGTTGAAGGAAAGACCAAGCGCTGTTAGAAATGACATCGATGTACGACGTGCCGGTTTTGCTTCTCGCACTTGAATTGTAGTGGTATCAAAAGGATCAGAATCAGCCGTGATACACCCGTCGGAAAGTTCAACAATACGTGTGGCATATTCCCGGGCAAGACTCGGATTGTGCGTCACCATAATAACCAAGCGATCACGCGCAACCTCTTTTAAGAGGTCCATAACCTGCACCGATGTAGATGAATCAAGGGCTCCTGTCGGCTCGTCTGCCAGAAGAATCTCGGGATCATTGACAAGTGCTCGCGCAATAGCCACGCGCTGCATTTGCCCACCTGAAAGCTGACTGGGGCGTTTTTTGGCATGATCTTTGAGTCCAACGTTTTCAAGCGCGGCAAGAGCTCTCTTGCGGCGATCGTCCTTGGAAACTCCTGAGAGCGTCAACGCAAGCTCTACATTGGAAAGTACGCTTTGATGTGGAATCAGATTGTAACTCTGAAATACAAATCCAACACGGTTATTGCGATACGTATCCCAATCACGTTCTTTGAATTTCTCGGTAGAGATTCCATCCACCAAAAGATTACCTGAGTCAAAGCGATCGAGACCACCGATAACATTCAAGAGCGTAGTCTTACCGGAACCGGAAGGACCTAAAACAGCCACAAACTCATTGTCTCTAAACGCAACTGAAACACTATCGAGTGCCGTTTGCTCAAACGTATCTGAAGTATAGCGCTTGCAAATATTTTCTAACTCAAGCATACGCACTTCCTTGCCTTACCCATGCACCAACTCTGCACGTATGAACTTACTTATCTGTATTGGTGTCCTTTAAAAGCGCCTCGTGATAGTTGCTCGGCAAAGACGATTCACTTGCTTTAGAGGAAGTCTTTTGGGAAGTCTTGGGTTGAGAAGAGCCGTCCGCAAGAAGATCTTCGTCCTTGTCGTCCTTGTCGTCTACCCTTATTTGTACCTTGGTTTGAGCCCAGCTGAGCCCATACAAAAAGCCAAACACTCCTATTGCCATGGGCATCATAATTGCCACAACAAGCAACAGCGAAACAATAACCTTAAAGAGGTGGATAGGGATGCTAAAGATGACGGGTGAAAAAACCATCAATCCAAAGACAATTCCTGCCAGCACTCGAAAGACTATCTTGGTCACGTATGAAAGCTGTATGCTGGTAAAATTGCTAATCAGAAGGCTGATAAGCGCCAGTGCAGAAAACCAAAGCATGGCAGAAGAAAGCGCGTACATCATTAAGAGAAAGACATTTTCCGGCTGAACTTCTGGTTTTGTGACGATAAAAACAATCGAGCACAGCGCAATTAAAACTAACAGAATGGCATTGGTAAGAATTGCCGGAGTTTTCCATATTTTTTTCATAGCACACAGCTCCTTTGTGCTCTTCGCCCGATTATACTTGAACTTGCTTATTGTTCCCTGATGGCCTGTGCTTTAATCAATAAAGCACAGCTATGGATTGAGACGCAAGGAGAAACACTATGACTGATGAGGTTTTGAAAGCCCAGGTTGACACCTATGTTGACGAAAACTGGGAAAACATTATTGAAGACATTCGCTATCTTGTTCAAGTAGAATCCGTGGAGGATCTCTCCGCTGCAGAAGCAGGAAAGCCCTGGGGGCCAAAGTCGTTTGAAGCACTGCGCCGTGGCCTTGAGCTTGCTGAGCGCCTTGGCCTTAAAACCACCAATGTGGACGGATACCTTGGTTTTGGAGACCTTCCCGGAAAATCACAAAAGTACATCGCCACCATTGCTCATACCGATATTGTGCCGCTTGGTCTTGGATGGACGGTTGATCCGCTGGACGTCACACGCAAAGACGGCTATCTGCTCGGCCGAGGCGTTTTGGACGACAAAGGTCCTTTTGTGCTGTCTCTTTGGGCTGCGCATTTCTTTGTCGAACACGTCAAAAAAACCGGCAAACTTCTCCCATACACCCTGCGCGCAATTGTCGGCAACAACGAGGAAACCGGTATGGGCGATGTCCCCTACTATCTTGAGCGCTATCCCGAGCCTGCGTTTTGCTTTACACCTGATGCTGAGTTCCCGCTCATTTGTGGCGAGAAGGGCGTCTATCACGGCGAGTTTACCTCTGCCGCCATCGCGGGCGAGAAGATCGTGGAGCTTGACGGCGGTACGGTCCCCAACGCCATCCCCGGTCTTGCATGCGCACTGGTACGCGCCGATGCCGCTACATTGCCTCAGGCTCCCCATATTGATATCGAAGACGCCGGCGTCGATGACCAAGGCAACCGCCTCACCCGTATTTCCGCCCATGGAAAGGGTGGACATGCCTCTATGCCTGCGGGAACCGTGAATGCCATTGGTCTTCTCGACGCATATCTACTTGAGCACAATCTATGCAGCGACACCGAGCGTACCTTCCTTGAATTTTCTGCCCTGCTCTGCTCAACAACCGACGGTACCGGCACAAATATCCAAAGTTCAGACGATAAATTCGGACCATTGACCTGCATATCCGGAACCGTCCGCACCAAAAATGGTTGCTTTGTCCAAACCATCGACTCGCGCTACCCCACCTCTACAACCGGTAAAGCCATTACCTCTGCGATGGAAGATCTCGGCAAAACATATGGGTGCGCCTACCGGGTGCTTGCAGACGACGTGCCCTTCTATATTGATCCCAAGTCCCCTGAAATTGCCACTCTTTTGGATACGTATCATGAATACACGGGACACGAGGGCAAAGCATTTGTCATTGGCGGCGGCACGTATGCCCGTCATTTCAAGCACGCCGTTGCGTTTGGCCCCGTTGAAAGTGCCGAAGCAGACCAAATTCCTGCATGGGTAGGTGCAGAACATGGTCCTGACGAGGGCGTGTCTGAAGAATGGCTCCGCCGTGCATTAAAGATTTACATTGTCAGTATCGCCCGTCTTATGGAATTGGATTTATAAACACCGAATAGTATTCGGTTAAGCAGTGTCTCTTCCGAGCCATGTCTTTCGGTTTTATTGTGCGCGGTGTCTGCTCGTTTTTAAGCAGGCACCGCTTTTGTGTCTTGCCTATCGAGACAAATCCAGCCGAGAAGTGCTTAGGATACTGTATGGTTCTTCTTTATATGAGAGAGTATCTTTGCAACAATACTGTCCGGCAGTCCCATTTCAATACGAATTCCCAAATACAGCGTAATGAGGTTATATACAATAGCGCCCACGCTACTTGCCTGCACTTCCGAAAGGCCCAAAAAGAGAGCACTTACTATAAGGGCGGCTACGTTAAAAGATGTCACCAAAAACTGAACGATCACAAATGGCCTGATATAACGCGCGTTGTTTGATCCACGTAAGGCTATTGCTGCCACAAATAACGTAAACAAAGCAGAGATTGTATCTAACAAAAGTGACAGAGGGCGTATCCCCGCAACAAAAACCCGTATTTCTGTTGTATACGGTATTGAAACATAGTTACTCATATCCGCCGCACCAAACAGAAGGGCGTACACCACAAAATAAGCAACGTTAATTACAATGGTGGTAACTGCGATAAAGTGCAGGACACGCTGGTAGCGAGAACGCATAAAAGTTGTTCCGGATATACCGGCGTCATATTCGCTCTTTACCCTTTCCCCTAAATTTGAAAGAATTCCCACATAAACAATGGTAGTAATAATAACCATCGGATCAAAGATAATAATCTTCCCATTGCCCCACGCCCAAAGCGCCACCACCACTAAAAGAAGTGCAATACCGTAACAAAGCGCTCGGAACGGATTGACCTTTGAGGCATCATTTGCCGCACGAATACCCAAAAACCCCGTAAGCATCTGAAGCATTCCTAATGCAATGACAAAGCCATAAAACAAAAGGTACTGATTACTCCCTCCCACCAAATATCCACCTAAATGTGTAATATCAGTAGAAAATGCAGGAGAAATTCCCGTAAGTAGTGCATACCCCGAGATAAGAGACGTAACGATATCCGTAATACCAAAGAGCAGAGCAAGCCACGAAATCACATAGAGCGTGTGCTGTGCGGTAGTTCTTGGGATGGAAGCCTTAATGTCGTTGCCTTGGGGAGACGCAGCCGAATCACGCTCTTCTGCCACTAAAATCTTCTCGGCAGCCGAAGCCGCATCACCAAGGGCGGCTGCTCCTTTGGCGAGAAGTTCTTCCCCTTCTTGAATGTGCTTGGTAACTTCACGGCTCAATGACGCTTGTGGCTTTTTTTGATCCATACTCCATCGTTTCCCCACGCGTGTTTAGATACCAGTGTATATGTGTTCAGCCTAAGCACGCCCCGTATTTTTATCATGTCACAACACGCACAGACTAAACCTTAAAAATCCGTTGTGTGAACGATCGATTAAATCATTTTATGAATGAGCCATAAGCCCTTGTATGACATATCTTTTTTGCTATGATAGCAGGCTGTTGGTATCAATAAGCAGCCTACCTGTATATCTTTTCTTTATTGGCGGCTTGAGACAACGACATCGATCAATCGTATGCACTGAAAGGGAGCTTTAGGGTTATGTTTTTGTGATGGCACATTTTCGCATTGCGCTTCATATTCGTGATACAGCCTGCATATGCCGAGCTATACGTCTTGACGCATGCTGCACAACATGAAATCTGAACGGTTCTACGAAAGGGTGTTATGGAACAAAACAAACTCTTTGCAGAAACTCCCCCGCTGCAACTCTTTTTACGTGCCGCCATTCCCGGTGCCATCGCCATGCTCGCATCCATGCTCTACGATACCGCTGACGGTATTTTGGTTGGTCGCTTTCTTGGGGCCGACACCTTTGCCGCCGTTGCCATTTCGCTTCCTTTGGTCATTATGAGCTTTGCCGTTTCTGATTTAGTGGGCGTTGGATCGGCTGCCGTCATTGCCGTTGAACATGGAAAGCATAACTATGATCGTGCCAATGACGTATTTACCACCTCAGTTGTTATAATTTTTGCAGGCGGCTTCATACTGGGTACTCTCTTTTTCCTCTTTGCCCCAAACATTTTGACTCTTTTAGGAGCAAAAGGCGAGCTTGTAGAAAAAGGTTCAATCTACCTCCGTGTATATGCAGCCTTCCTGCCATTTGTCTCTATTAACTACGCTGCCGATAATTTCCTCAAGATTTGCGGGATGATCCGTCGTTCAATGATCTTGAGTTTTATCATTGCCATTCTCGGTACGATTCTTGAGTTCTTTTTTCTCGCTGTTCTTCATCTTGATGTCGCATATTCGGCCCTTGGATATTGCATAGCACTGCTCTTCTCAGCCATTTTTGGTATGTGGCCGTTTGTGCATAACAAGCAAATCCTCAAGTTTGTACAACCGCACTTTTCTTGGGAGATCATTCGTGAGGTCTGTGCTAACGGTATGGCCGTCTTTTTGCAAAACATTTCGGGACGCATCTATAGCCTTATCATGAACTCAACGCTTCTCGCTCTCGGTGGTGCAAATGCCGTTACAACCTATGGAGTCATTTTCTTTTCCGCGGGTATCATTACGCCGCTTGTCTATGGCGAGGCAGATGCTCTGCAGCCTGCCATCGGCTATAACTGGGGTGCCAAAAACAAACATCGGGTGATTGCCCTTACCCGATATGTTTTTATGGCGGCCGGTCTTATCGGCCTCACCTCGGCATCACTCATGTTCTTCTGCCCCGAGCTTCTCGTCCATCTCTTCATTTCCGATGCAACACCCGAGCTTGTTACCATGGCGGTTCCCGCTATACGCACCTACGCAGCCGCAATTCTCATCAACTGGATCTACTTCTGTACACAGGAATTTGTTATCGCGCTGAAGCTCACTCGTATCTCAAGCGTTCTCAGCGTACTTGCAACTTTTATCTACCCCACCACTGCCGTTGTGCTTCTCGCCCCATTCGGACTCAACGTACTTTGGTGGGCGCCTGTGATTGGTGCCGCTCTCACGGTACTTACCAGCATCGGTATTTTGATTCATATTCGCACCACGCACTTTGCCGGAATACCCGTACGTCACCCACGAGAAACCCGCTAGTAAACATACCGCGAAGAATTTGTGAGAAGCAAAGGAATCTTTGGCTGAACTTACTGTCCTACGGTATAGAGCGCCTTGAAATACCCGTCTCGTGCCATAAGTTCATCAAAGGTTCCCTTCTCGCAGACGGAACCGTCGCGCAAAACGACAATACCGTCAAATTGCTTCAACTGAGCGGCGTCGAGGCGATGTGTTACCACCACGCGTGTTGTTCCCGTCAAATCAAAAACGGAGTGAGTAATCTTATCAGCAGTCACCTGATCAAGAGCCGAAGTGGCCTCATCAAGCAGAAGAACCTCAGCGCCACGCAAGAGACTACGCGCAATGCATACACGCTGACGCTCGCCGCCCGACAAGTTGCATCCCCCTGAGCCGCACGCGTAGGCATAGCCGTGAGCAGCCACAAACTGAGTAAGTCCCGCCTGATCAACGGCAGATTTGAGTTCCTCATCGGAATAGGTTCCGAACATGGTGATGTTGTCGCGAAGCGTGGCATCAAAAAGGAAGGTATCTTGACGTACAAGTGAAATATTGGTGTACAGTGACTTTTTCTGAACGTCTTTCAGCTCAATGCCGTCATACCTGATTTCTCCCGTATAGGCATCATGTGAGCCCATCAAAAGGGAAAGCATCGTTGACTTACCTGACCCCGAGGCTCCCACAAGAGCAGTGCAAGAGCCTGCAGGAAGTTCAACTGAAACGTCAGATAATACTGGTACATCAACGTCGTAGGAAAATCCAACATGCTTAAATGCAATGCCCTTCTTCAGACTGGGAGGCAGCTCGCGGACACCGTCCTTCTCGGCATGAGATGCAAGAGCTTCTGCAAGTTTATCAACCAACTCACGCACCGATTTACGGGCGGCAATCACGGGGGGAACATCTTGTGCAGGGCTTGAAATCCACGTCATCAACTGAGCGGCCATTAGAATACCACCGGGTGTAACGCCGTTACCGGTTGCGCAAAGATACGCACCAAGTACCATCACAAACATCTGAGAAAGTCCCATGGTGACAGACGACATAACCATAATGAGCTTCTCGGTTTGCGTGCGGCTCTGTTTCACCTCTTCGAGTTTATTGTTGCTTGTATCAAAAAGCCCCTGCGACTCCTTCTCAATGGAAAAACTTTTAATCAAGGGGAAGCCGGAGAGTAAATCACTTACCTGAGCCACAAACGTATCGAATTGATTTGAAGCTTCATGCTGTTTTTGAGCAAGCGTGTCGCCGGTTTTAAGGGTCACCATGAGTGGAATAAAAGCTGCTACGATTGCCATAATCGCCAGAAGGGCATTTTGGTAGAACAGAATGCCCACCGCAACCACACAACTTAAAACCTCGGCTATGGTCAAAAAAACTTTATCAAGATAGGTGGTCTCTATCGTATTCGTATCGTTAGTCAATGCCGAGATATACTGACTTACGCCTTCCTGAGCAAAGGAGCCAATCCCTTTTGTAAGCAGATTTGAAAAGGCTATCGCACGATATTGCGAAAGTGCGCGCCGCAGGAACGCGGGATGAATACGGCTGCGTATGATGCCGAGAATTGCCTCAAGAACGCACATTGCTGCCCATGCGATACCTGCCCATAAAACACCTATCGCATTACCGGCAACGGCAAAGTCTATGATTAAAGCAATCACGACGGAGAATAGCACGTAAGAGAGGTAAGAGAAGCTGTTAAGCGCAATATTGAGTATAAATAATCCCTTATTACCTTTGAGAAAGCTCTTTAGGAGTTCTTTTTTAATGGCTTCTTTCTTTTCTTCCATCATGCTCATCCCCTTGAACAAACACACGCTGACCCTCAAGTACCTATTGCGCCACGAGACTCAATGTCTTTTTATGAGTAACGCAAGAACGCAAGCGACGGCGCCGTATTGGATAACCCAGACACCGGATGCTCCGTTGAATATCAGTATGCTCGCATATTTCTGGAAGTACATTACGCATACGTTGAATCAAGCTTGAGGGTCCGTTGATTTTGCTCAACCTGCCGTTGAATTTCCTGCTCACAGGCGAGTCTGAGGTTAAATATCAAAATAACCCACACCGGTTCGACCAGTGCGGGTTATCTGAATACCATTGTTGGGTTCATATGAGTATATGACATCTCGTGCAAATCTTATGTAACGCGAACGCACAAGACATCCTGCGCGAGGAAAGCAATTACACAGCAGCAGTACACCCTACGAGAGTGCAACGCCTCCGAGCCAGCCCCAACGAGGCGTAGACAGGCCACCGAGGTTGGAAATCCAAGAAGACAGGCTTTGCGTTTTGACGACGCCGGAAATATTGTGGCGGACCATACCTCCACCGATATAGATTCCAACGTGTCCGTAAATAAGCGCTGCGGCAGAGCCTCCCAGAGATGCAACGGCGATAATCATGCCTGTTTGAATGGTGCTCTGATCGGATGAGTGGCACCATGAATAGTACATATCGCATGCATTTCCATAGAAATGCCCGATACCGGCATTTGAGAAGACATTGGAAACCCATGCCGCACACATACCTGCACCGGTAGAGCCCGTATAGTTAGCCGCGCTGACTACTGCAGCCGCCGATCCGGAACCTCCACTGGAAGAGCCACCGGAATAAGAACCTCCGCCATACGAAGAACCCCCACCGGAAGAGCCTCCGCCGGAATAAGAATTCTCATTGGAACTCTCCTGTGCCGCCGCAAGGGCAGCCGCCTGTTGAGCTTCAAGGAGCTCGGCATCATGCTGAGCGATAAGCTGCTTTACCTGATCATCAAGGCTGTTTACATACGCAACGGCCTCGTTTTGCTTGGCGGTAATCTTATCAAGCTGCGCGCGCTGATCTGCCTGCAATGTCTGAAGACTTGCCTTCTGGTTCTCAAGGTCGGCCTTCTTGCTCTCAAGTGCCCGGCGCTCTTGATCGAGTGAATCGCGCAGAGCTTTAACGTCGGCAATCATCTTCTTGTCGGACTCGGAAATCTTATCAAGGTAGTAGATGTTGCTCGTAAGCTCCTCAAAAGAGGCAGACGACAGAAGAAGCTCAAGTGCCCCCTGCGGACCCGCCTTGTAGTTACTTGACATACGAGCACCGAGCTGCTTGCGCTTCTCGGCCATCTCGGCTTCTTTTTGCTTGATTTCTTGCTGCTTGGATTCGATGTCGTTTTGCGTGCTATCAATCTGCTTCTGAACGTCTTCAACCTTATTGTTGGTATCGTTCATTGCGCTTTGCATCGACGAAACCTGCTCCGACAGCTCTTTCAGCTTTGCCTGAGCCTCATCGTACTTGCTCTGAGCAGCATCGATTTCGCTCTGCGTAGTTGCAAGCGCAGTAAATGGACGCAGGTTTAAGGATGCCGTTACAGCGGTAACAGCTCCTGCTCCAATAAACAGTTTAAGTACCTCACGGCGAGAAATCGCCTTGTTCTGTATGCCATCTTGGCTCGTACGAGCGTCTTGGTCAAAAGTCATTTGGTCTCCTTGTGCGGATAGGGAACGTGGGACCTATCGAGTTATTCTACCCGCTTTTGAGTTTTGAACCAAACTTTTAGCAAAAAGATTGTGAATTTTTTGACGGAACTCCTTTTGTGGCGAGAAGAACCACTGGTAACCATTGCTTTTATCGGTTTTCAATGTGTGCCACGTTTTTGATGGAGATTGTCATTCTGCCATCTGATTCTCGTGTAAACTCCAAAAATCCCGGATGATTGGTCATCTCCGAGGGAAAGGTAATCTCAATACCGGTATCCGTCCGAATCTTGTGACTACGCGTCATGCGTCCGGCAGGCCCACGTTTAACCGGAACTTCCTCCGGCAAGTGCTTCTCGGCGGCTCGCGCCTCATAGCGCTCGCAAATCTCCGGCCTGTCCTCAAAAACCTGGCGCCCAACGTTGACGGGATCAACCGTTTCGTGTACTTCAACGGCAGCAGCAACGGCCGCCTTTGCACGAGACACTTCCACCGCCGGCTCAAGGTTATACTCTTCGGCCAATTCCTGAACAATGCCGGTAACCTCGCTAATTACTTCTTGGCTTGACGCCTCGGAAGAGCACTGCAAAAAGAGTTCGGACATGATATGGCAAGCCTGACCGGCCATAAGGCGCTCATGATCGTGAAAATCAATTGAGCCCGTACCCAAATCAATGACTGCATAGGTATCGACTTTTTGTGTGGGACTTGGAAGTATGGCGTCCTGTCGCAAAATCTCATTGGACGTTGCGGATACGTCGTGGATAAATGCCTGTTTTCTTGGGAGAAGCACAATCGCAAAGAGTCGGCGAGCATCCCCGTCAAAAGCATCGGCGTCATCACCGTCACTCGCCTCATCTGCAGTATCCGCAGATGTTGCGGCATCGGTGTTGAGATAGTCCGCCACCAAAAGATCGCACTGCTCGGTTTCATCAACCTTGCGAAGATTTTCCCAAAACCACTGGGCAATCTGTGCGGAGAACTCCACGAATCCAAAATCGCCGTGTGCATATTCTTGAAGCCCGCCTGCAAAGTTGCTCTTCTCGGCAAACTCACCGTGGCGAGATTCCGGATTGGACGTAATCTTGCGAAGACGGCGCTGTACATACGAGCGCGTCTGCCTATCCTCCAGATCCAAAGCGGTGTCAGAAAAGTGCTTTGTGCCCGTCTCAAAATCAAAGACGTGCAGAATGGCTTTGGAAACGCGAAGCATGTACTGAAACTCCTAACGGGGCAAAAAAGCCGAACTCTAGCGTGAAACGTGCAGAATGGGATCGCCAAGCTTGACCAAAGGACGACCGCCTACCAGAGTGCCCGACTCCCCGACCAAATCGATATGGCCAAACTCATCCGCATTGGTGACGGTAATGACAATCACGTTTTCATATCCGGCAGACTCAATGCCCAACGAATCAAATGCGATAAGCGGAGTTCCGGCTTTAACGTTGTCATTTGCATGCACAAAACGCTTGAAGCCCTTACCGTTCATCTTGACGGTATCCACGCCAATATGAATCAAAATCTCAATACCGCTCTCGGTGGTTAGACCAATTGAGTGGTTGGTTACATTGGTAGCGGTCACGCGAGCATCACACGGAGCGTAGATACAGTCAAGGCCAACGGGCAAAATGCCATAACCTTCGCCAAAAAGACCGCTTGAGATTATCTCATCATGAACCTCTTGTACGCTCACCAACACACCTGAGCAGGGGGCGTATACGGTGTTCTCCCGTGTCGTAAACGTGGCCTTCTGCGGTGTCTCGTCGTCGTTGGCAGACACGAACACATTTTTGACCTTGGACCAAAGACCCATGATTCCTCCTGTAGCTCCATACGTTTGGCGGGAAGCGCTTCATGCGCGCGGTATCATTCTACCGGTAACCATTCTACCTAAGTGGGACGCCAAACGAAACGGACGGATATTCAAAAGTTGAATATCCGTCCGTTTTACCCACCGGTATAAGAAACCAGGAGCGTAAATGCTTTCGCCTACGCCTCTTTAGCTGATCCTGCGATTACCCCGAAAGATAATGCTGCGCGCCGTGAAATAGGTCAGCAGGAAATAGCCGCCATATACCGCAAGCACCAATGCAATCGTTCCGACTAACGAAGAGGCGATATCGATGCCCCCTACAATAGAAACCACATCCGCCACAATTGAAAGCGCCACAAACGCATGAGCACTCGCAACGATCAAAGGCAAGAGGAAATAAACACCGATCTGAATGAACAGCGCTCGGTTTGTCGTGCTTCTCTCAGCACCAAGCTCTGCCAGAACCCGATACGCGCGCACGTTATCCGATGCTTCAGAGAGCTGCTGCAGGGCAAAGATTGAGGCGCAAGCAATAAGCAGGATAAAGCCAATATACAGCGCAAGATAGGTAACGGCTGCCGTCATAAGACTGGTTCTTTCCGCAGTCTCTTTGGTTGAGGAGAGATTCAGCACTGCCCACTCGTCTTTATCTTCATCACCGAGAAGAATGCCGTTACCAAAAGCGGTCTTTTTGGCATCTTGAAGGGTCTTCTCGCCCGCATCTTTTGTTTGAGCGTAGTTGACGAAAAGAACCGAGCTCTCCGGAGAAGCTTCTTTGGGCAGAGCATTATCAGAGACGACCAATGTTCCTGTTGCAGAATGCTCACTTACACTGCCGGGCATTCGGAGCTGATCATCATAGCCGCCGGCAACCGAATGATACGTCGTACCATAGAGATCAAGTGTCTTGTTGTCCTGTGAATACTTCTTCCAGAAATCTATCACTTTGGCATTTGAAGTGGTCCAGACGAGATATCCGTCTTGGCCAAAGTCAACCGGAGACAGCCCGTTTATTTGCCGTATACGGTTATATTGCGAAGCCGTAATAATGGGAACGGGCAGAGATCCCACCATATCATCGTCTACATACCCGGGATAAATAGAGCTTGGGTTGACACCGGCATGTTTTGCAAATACCCCAAAGTTCAACTCAACCGCACCACGAGAATCTTTGACCATATAAAAGTCAACCTGAGTAGAAGTATCCACCAAAGAATCCCATTTGGAATAGCGGGAGCGGGCAAGCTCATTTAAGTCCGTCACGGATATGCTTTTGGGATCCATGCTGTGGTTGACGGTCATGGAAAGCGTTGCATCAACCGAAGTAATGGCTCTGAACTGTGCATTTATCGCTTCAACAAGCGAGAAACCCGAGCAAAAGCCACAAATGGCAATAAAGAGCATGGCGCACACCATCGAGATGGAAAGCCACGCCGTATTTACCCTGCTGTTGAACTGGCGCAGAGTAAAAGCATTCAAACCGCGAAAATAAAAACTCTTCCTTGATTGCACAAAGCGAAGCAAAAACCCCGACATCGAAAAGAAAAAGAGCAGCGTTCCTACAGACACCAAAGCCGTTGCGCCCGCAAATTCTCCGTCCATCTTTCTCATGCCGTTATGCAGCAACATACGATATGAAATGCCGATGATAACAAGTGAGGCAATAAACAGAACGACGGAAACAGCAAGATTTCTGACTTTTATGTTTTCACTCATCTTATCGGCATCGATAAGATCAATGAGCTTGTAGCGTGAAATCGTCACGACATTAAAAAGAAGTGACACCGCAAACATAATGGTGAAGTACACAATGGTTGAAATACATGAATGTGCGGAAAAGACAAAGGTAAATTCTTTAATCTGCGCGTCAAAAAGACGTGCCGTGGCATAGGTCATCAGCTGTGAGCCAAAGACACCCACAACGAGTCCGACCGCAAGTGCCAACACACCAACAATTAACGTCTCTAACACGATAATTTTTGAAACATCTTGTCGTGTCATACCTAAGGTGAGATACATGCCAAACTCATGTTTGCGGCGGCGGATCAAAAAACGATTTGCATAGACAACCAAAAAGCCTAAAACAATGGCAAGAAATACCGAAACGCCCGTGATAACCCCGGCCAGTAGTTGCACGATGGCGCGGCTGTCATCACTGAGATTTAAGACAACCGTCTGTTGTGTGATGGAATTGAACGCATAAAAGAGAGCCACACCTATCGCAAGCGTCAAGAAATAAACACTAAAGTCACGGATGGACTTACGTACATTTCCAAGAGCAATTTTAGCGTACATCAGCGCCCTCCCCTCCCAAGAAGGAAACGACGTCCATAATCTCATCAAAGAACTGCTTACGGCTCTTCTCGCCACGAACGATTTCGTTAAAGATACGACCGTCTTTGATAAAGACCACACGGTGCGCATAGGAGGCCGCAAATGAGTCGTGGGTAACCATGGCAATGGTAGCTCCCGTGCGGTTCATACCCTCAAAGCTCTCAAGCAGAGCGCGGGCATTCTTGGAATCAAGGGAACCCGTGGGTTCGTCCGCCAGCACGAGCGAGGGGTTGGTGACGATTGCGCGAGCCGCAGCAACGCGTTGACGCTGACCACCTGACATCTCGTGCGGGAACTTGTCGAGAACCTCGGATATCTCCAGGCGATGCGCCACTTCTTCCACGCGCTGAAGCGTCTCTTTGGCGCTCACGTGGCCGATGGTCAGTGAGAGTGCAATGTTTTCCCGAGCCGTCAGCGTATCCAACAGGTTGGCGTCCTGAAAGATGAAGCCCAAACGATCGCGGCGAAACGTTGCAAGGTCACGCCCACGCAGGCTGGTAATCTCTTGATCGTCAACGAAGATGTGTCCTGCCGTCGGCTGGTCGATGGTAGAGATGCAATTTAAAAGCGTTGTCTTACCGGATCCCGAAGGTCCCATAATGGCAATGAACTCACCGCGTTGAACGGATAGGTTGATGCCGTCGAGTGCCTTGGTGATGTTGTTTCTCGCTCCGTAATATTTCTCAAGATTCTGACAAACCAGTACAAACTTCGGTAAAGCGGAGTTGTGAGTTGGCTGAGCTGTCTGCTGCATATGAGCACCGGCTGGGGCAATGGGGCTATTGGGCATGAGATGTCTCCTTTGAACAAGACGTTCTTCTCGCGTACGAATGTCTTTATCATCACATGGGCGCATCCACAAAGCCATCGATACACCTTACAAAAACCTTACGGTTTTATCACATTGCTTGCGCCATAATAGGATAAACAAAATGGCGACCATACGGGAGCTGCTATGGAGCTGGTAATCAAACGATTCGGTGAGTTGAGTGCGGAAGAACTCTACGAGATTCTTTCTCTCAGAGCGGAAACCTTCATTGCTCAGCAAAAAATTGTCTACAACGATCTAGACGGCCTCGACTATCGTGCCACGCACGTTTTTTATCTGGATACTCCACAAGGTGAAGAGACGCAGGGCGAGAAGAACGTTGCTGCCTATCTGCGTATACTTGATCCAGGTGTCATATATCCTCAACCGACGATCGGTCGTGTGTGCTCGCGCCGTAAGGGATGCGGTATTGGTGGCAAACTCTTACGCGATACCATTGCCTATCTGGCAGAAAATACCGGATCCTCGACGCTTCTTGTAGAAGCTCAGGTTAGTGCGGAAGCCGTATACCGCCGTGAGGGCTTTGAGCAGACGGTTCAAACAGACGGTCCAATTGAACACTTTGGCGTTAAGCACCATCTGATGTCGCTTGACCTCAACAAGGTACGTAAAACCTCAGGCATTGACGGCATGCCTGAAAGAATTGATGAATCTTGCGTAACCATACGCCCCGTACACGCAGATGAACTGCCGCTTTTACAGCGTATCAGCACCAATGCCTTTGTCGATACCTTCTTGGCTTTCAAGACCGCCGACGATCTTGCCGATTATGTCGAGGGTGCGTATGGTTCGGCTACGCTCGCACAAGAACTTGCGGACCCTGAAGCTGCCTTTTATTTTATTGAAGTCAACCGTGAGGTCGTAGGATACCTTAAGTTAAGCGTCGGATACGCACAAACCGAGGCACAGCGTGCAGACTCCCTTGAGGTACAGCGCATTTACCTGCTGCCTTCCTATCAGGGTCGTGGTCTTGGATCTCTCCTTATGTCGTTTGCCCTTACGCAAGCCCAAAAGTTGGGTAAAACACGCGCATGGCTTGGCGTTTGGGGACACAACGAGCCTGCAAAAGCTCTCTATGCCAAGTTTGGTTTCAAAAAGTTCGGCCATCATACCTTTGTCATAGGATCCGATCACCAAACGGATGAACTTTGGGAAAGAGACATTTAGTGTGCGAGAAGATCTGCCATGCTCTCGCTAAACGTAATGGTAACCGTAGTTCCCACGCCCACCTCAGACGATACGGACACGGAAAGTCCCATCTTGGTACACAGCTGATGAACCAGATACAATCCGATGCCGGTTGACTTGGCATATTTGCGGCCATTTTCTCCCGTGAATGCCTTATCAAAGACCCGGGGGATATCTTGTGCAGGAATGCCGATACCGTTGTCAAAAACGGTAAGACTTGTCACATACGTTCCTGCAGAAACTTCTCTTTGATCTGCGGATATTTTAACTTCCGCCTCTCCGGGAGCAAGATCTTCTCGCCGATATTTTGCCGCATTGATAAGCAACTGGCTCAAAATAAATTCAAGCCACTTGGGATCTGCTTTGACGCAATATGCAAGATGCTTGAGGTGCGGCGCAACGCCCGCATCAATCAGAGCGCGTGCGTTGGCACGAAGTGCGGCTCTCACGACACTTTCCAGGCGCACCGAACGAATGGAGAAGTCTCTATCAAGAGCGGCTCCCCGTGCATAAAAAAGAGCCTGTTCAACAAGGGACTCCACCTTAGAAAGCTGAAGGTCCATGGCATCGGTTGCTTGTCCGGGGTTGTTTTGTGCAATTAGGTGAGCCGCGGAAATAGGAGTTTTTATCTCGTGTACCCACATCTCAATATATTCACGATATTCTCGCGATGCCGCACGATTCTTTGCAAGCCGGTCTGCCATTGATTTAGACATGGCTTTCAGCGCCTCGTAAAAAAGCTGCTCTTCATAGGTGGTAGGAACAGCAGATATTGAAGGCGCCAAAAAAGCGTGGACGTCCATGGCCTTAAGATCTTGTGAAAGTCTTTTATAAAAGCCAAACCGATGAAGATAATCGGCGATAAGACCGACAAAAGCCACGATTACGATTAAACAGATGCTGTACCAAATGATAAACGGAGTAACGCCCGCTATATACAACGTGGCAAAAAGTGCTATCGACATCGCAAGGATTGCCAGTATCGCAATCGTTCGGTTTTTGAGATAGATAAAAAAATTCATGTTTGCGCACCACACAACCCGCAAAGCCGATACCTATATGACGATATATCCAAGACCGCGCCGCGTACTCACATACTCTTCCACACCAATGCCGGCAAGCGTCTGCCTCAGATGACTCACATTAACCGTAAGCGTATTGTCATCGACAAACTCATCCGACTGCCAAAGCTCTTCCTGAATGCGCTGACGGGACACAACGGTACCGGCGTTGCGCATCAAAATCGCCAGTATCCGCAACTCGTTTTTGGTTAACTCCGCGCTTCCTCCTGCCGCATGGACCCGACAGGCTGCGGTATCAAGAGTGACGCCGCCGTGCGTCATCTCGGCTGACGGTTCCGCCACTACGCCGACGCGACGAAGTACCGTTGCAATATGGAGCAGCAAAATCTGCGTATTATACGGTTTTGCCACAAAGTCGTCGGCGCCCAAAGAGAGCATCATAAGTTCATCAAGATCAGAGTTTCTGCTGGTTACTGCAATAATGGCAACGTTGCTCTTTTGTCGCACTTCTCGACACACGTGCTGTCCGTCCACTCCCGGCAAATTGAGATCCAAAAGAACCAAATCGGCGCCGGACTGTAAAATTTGCCCGGGAACATCGATAAACGACGTAAGCGCACAAGCCTCATACCCATTGCGCTGCAATAGCGTCACAAGTTCATCTCTGATTTTTTGGTCGTCTTCAACTACCAGCAGCTTTTGCATCATCAATCCAAACCACACAGGCGCCGCGCATTGGCCCAAAGCGCATCATAGGTTTCTTGTTTTGAAGCCATACCGGCTTCGGCACGTATACGGGCGAGAAGTTCTGCGGAAAACGCCACCATCGCAGGTTCACATTCACTGCCGCGCAAGGGCTCGGGAGCCATGTAAGGCGCGTCCGTCTCCGAAAGTATCTGCGCACTTGGACAGGCCAGTGCGGCACTCCGGATATCTTCCGAGCGCTTAAATGTTGCCGCTCCGCCAAATGCAACATAACAGCCAAGTTCCACAAAGGGTGTCATAACTTCCGCGTCATCAGTAAAGCAATGCAAGTCACAGCCGGCCTCAGGGACGCCTTCCTGCTCAAGAATGGTTCGTGCCACATCATGTGCATGGGTATTGCCTTCTCCGTCGCGAAGATGCAGCTCTACGGGCAAACGATGCTCATGCGCCATACGAAGCTGCGCCCGAAAAGCACGTACTTGAGCTTCCTCACAAACCTCACAATACGGCCCAAAATCAAGCCCAATCTCACCTACACCAAGCGTACGCTCACATACAAGCAGCTGCTCCATACGCACGCGGGCGTCATCGTCAAAATCGGCCGCCGAATACGGATGTGCACCCACAATGACGAAAACATTTTCGAGAAGTTCAGAAACATTCTCGTATGTACCCGCAAACGTTGGCGGCACGAGACCGCACTCTGCAAAGCGCTCAAGACGTTCGTGAGCCTTTGCAATGGTTTTGCCAAACCACGCCTCCAGAGCCTGAGAATCTTTCCACGTATCCGGAAACTCATGCGCAAACGCCGGATCAATGGGGCACACCAAAAGTCGCACGCCCGCAAGAGCCGCACGCGCAAGCGACAGAGCCACATCATGGTCTTCCAAAGATCCCAGGTGTCCGTGTGTATCAGCAAGAGGAGCAAGCGGGACGGGCGCTTCATGGGCACGACCACGAATATCGTGAAATAGACAGCCGTCTTCAAACGTTAACGCATCAACATCGGCCATGGACAAATGCGGTTTCTTCCCCATACGCCCCTCCTTCTGCCAGCGCCATGGCAAGGCGCACGAAATCCTTCACTCCCAATGCTTCCGCGCGAACGGTAGGCTCTATATGTGCGGCGAGAAGCGCTCTCTCTAGTGTATCTTTTTTAAATCCCGAAGCGCCCATAGAGTTACGGATGGTTTTTCTGCGCTGCACAAACGCCGCATCAATGACGCGTGCGACCCAGAAAAGCTGCTCGGATGTCAATACGCCGGTGCCCGAAGGATCTGTCATGGGAGCTCTTTCAAGACGCACGACGGCAGAATTGACGCGCGGAGGTGGCATGAAATTGCCTGGCGCTACCTCAAAGCGGCCGGAAACCTGTGCATAGAGAGCAAGCTTGGCAGTATATGCGCCATACGCTTTGGTACCGGGCTTTGCCGCAATACGATCGGCAACCTCGGCTTGCACCATAACGACAGCCTGTTCAAGCGTTGTAAATTCCTGAAAAAATAGAAGGATCAGAGTGGCCGCCACCTGATAGGGTAAATTGGAAACAAACTTATTGGGACCAATCAAAGCCCCGCTTTCTTCCTTACCGTCTACGTCTGCAAACACTCCAAGCGAAGCATACGCATCCCCCACCAGCTGAGGCGTTGCTTTCAGGGCATCTCCCATGCACAAAACAAAGGAGTCTTGATGCGGCTCTTTACACGTTGTTGCAAGCACGCCCTCAAGCTCGCGGTCAGCCTCAATCGAACAGACCGCACGAACGTAGTCAAGCATTGCTACCGTAAGCGTTCCGAGCCCAGGCCCTACTTCCAAAACCACATCGTCTGAGGTCAGTTCGGCAAGCCGGATGATTTTGCGAATGATGTTGTCTTCCACCAAAAAGTTCTGACCCAACCGATGCTTTGTGGCAAGTCCAAAGGCTTCCAGTGTCTCACGCGTTGCACGAGGATTGGCCAACCATGAGGCTGCATCTTGCGCGGCAGACGTCACTTCTCGCTCACCTTTATTTTGCAGAAGCAAGACGGGGAAACAGTGCTTCTCCCTTGGTAACGGCAAGTCCGCCGGAAAGCTTGCCCCACGTACAATCTTTTTCAAGCGCGCATGAAGTTATCTCATCCTCGCCCAAACTCATACGGCGGAGTACCTCAGCCGATGTCGTAGGCATAAAGGGCATCAAAAGATGAGCGCTGATACGAATGGCCTCCAGCAGCGAGTAAATGATTTCCGCAAGCTCGCTCACGCGCGCAGGATCTTTTGCCACGTTCCAGGGCGCGGACTCTTCAATGTAGTGGTTGGCGGCATGGACAAGCTCCATGACCACATCTTTGGCTCCCACATAGTTCATATGATCCATGCAGGTAGCGTAGCGCCCATAGATACCATCAGCCATTGCTTTTAAGGGATTTTTATCAGAGATGAGCGCACCGTCAACGTGAGGCGTGCATCCTGCAAAGTACTTGCCGCTCATATTAAGCGAGCGAGAAACCAAATTACCCCAGCTGTTTGCAAGATCCGCATTGTAGACCTGCTCCATGCGCTCAAAGGAAATGCCTGAATCTTCACCGGGTACCACGTCGGTCATGAAGTAATAGCGATACCCCTCAACGCCCAAAAGCTTTACGACATCCTCGGGTGCAATGGCATTGCCGCGCGACTTTGACATCTTTTCTATCGCACCGGTCTCAGAGTTCCGTACGTTGAGAAAACCATGGGCAAATACGCGCTCAGGCACGCTCTCGCCAAGAGCCATAAGCATTGCCGGCCAAATAACACAGTGAAAACGAATGATGTCTTTGCCTACAACGTGCATCTGAGCAGGCCAGAAACGCGCGCGCAAGGCAGCCGCCTCCGGAGAATCATCGCCATACCCAACCGCGGTATAGTAGTTGAGCAGCGCATCAAACCACACGTAGGTAACATGACCCTCATCAAAGGGAACGGGAATTCCCCAGTCAAAGCTTGTACGAGAAACGGATACGTCCTGAAGTCCCGACTCCACAAAGGAACGGACCTCATTGAGACGAAAATCAGGCTCCACGAACTCGGGGTGTTCTTCGTACAGTTTAAGAAGGCGGTCTTGGAACTCGGAAAGCTTAAAGAACCACGACTCTTCCGTCACACGCTCAAGCGGACGATGGCAGTCGGGGCATAGATGCTGTCCTTTTGTCCCTTGCTCTTCATCGGCCTTCTCTACCTGCGTCTCGGTGAAGTACGTCTCTTCATGAACGCAATACCACCCGTCATACGAGCCCTTATAGATATAGCCCGAATCGCGCATACGCTCCCAAAGATACTGCACGGCGCGATACTGGCGGGGTTCGGTTGTCCGAATGAAATCATCGTAGGAAACCTCAAGCTCATCCCACAAATCCTTGAAATACGGGGCCTGGGAGTCACACCACGCCTGTGGTTTCATTCCGTGCTCAGCCGCAGCTTGGGCGACCTTCTCGCCATGCTCATCCATGCCCGTCAAAAAGAGGACATCATAACCGACGGCTCGACGAAAACGTGCTTGTACGTCGCACAAAAGCGAGCAATACGCCGTACCAAGATGCGGCTTTGCGTTGACATAATAGATGGGCGTTGTAATGAAATATGGCTGTTTACCCTCGGGCATACCGGCTCCCTCAACAAACTTCAGTAACTTTAAAATTGTACCGCAGGAAGGCACTCCCGTTGTTCAAAAGCCATACTTTACTGGCTCTGCACTCTTGAAGCCTTCTGTTTACGATGTATGCACGGCCTTCAAAATGGCTTCATACACAACATCACGATCAAGCGAGAAGGACTTGGAAAGCCGCTTTGCAAGCGTAGACTTACGTTCTCCCGCTTCAAGCCCCGCCTGAATGGCGTCTGCAAGCGTTTGCTCTGCCGACGGGTTCATGGATGTCTTTGAGGCCTTAGAGCCTTCTTCTGACTCATACTCTTTGGGAGCGGAGACCACGATGACACATTCTCCCTTGAGGTGTTCCCGCGCCGCAACGGTTGCCGCCAACTCCGGTGCCAATCCACGTACCACTTCTTCGTGGACTTTCGTAAGCTCTCGCACAAGCGCAAGGCGACGGCGCGGCATCACCTCGGAGATGGCTGCAAGTGTTGCGGCAACTCTTCGAGGAGATTCATATATCACCAGCGTCGCCGGAATGGTTGCCAGTTGCACCAGGCGATCTTTCTGCGCGCCATGTTTGCGCGGCAAAAAACCTTCAAAAAAGAAATGTTCGCTCGCAAGCCCTGACGCCACAAGAGCGCAGGTTACCGCAGACGGCCCCGGAACGACCTCCGTTGCAAATCCCGCATCAAGCACGGCATCCACCAAGCGCTGTCCCGGATCAGAAACTCCCGGCATCCCCGCATCCGATACAAATGCAAGATGTTGACCTTGCGAAAGTCGTTTAAGTGCGGGAGCAATCTGAGCCTCAATAACGTTCTCGTCGCACCTCTGCAGAGAGGCATGTAAGCCAAATGCCGAGAGGAGCTTTGAGGTGACGCGTGTATCCTCACAGAAAATGACATCCGCGGCGGCAAGCGTATCGAGGACGCGTGGTGATGCGTCCGAAAGGTTTCCTATGGGTGTTCCCACCACCGAAAGCAGACCCGATTTTGCAGGTGAAACACGCGGTTGGTTTTCCGCTTCCATCAGTTGAGCATTCCTCTCTCAAACGAAGCAAGAGCAACACGCGCATCCCACCCTGCCAAAAACGCGCTCGTCTTCCAGGTCTGGAAAAACCAGGCAGGACATCCGCGATATGCGGCAAGCTGTCCGGAAGCATAAATACGCTCAAGGGCAATGCGACCCTCGGCGGTCATGGAGCCGTCCGGCGTGGGAAGCGAAGCCGACCACTTTCCCACCATCACCGGTAAATCTCCCGATGAAACCTGAAGAAGATAAGAACGCTTTGCGTCTATCACTCTCTGAATACCTAAAGGGCCGGAACAGTCAACGGAAGAAGGTGTCCTGTCCAAGTGACAATCAAGCCATACATTTGTATAGGATTGTTGGCTCATAAAACGCCGCCAGCCTGAAGGCCATCCACCATCAGGAAGAATGACCACCGGGTCTTCTCCCGCAACCATACGAACAATGTTGTATGCACGACGATAATAGTTGCGCAAAGAGTGAGCCGGTACTCCGTCAATAACGCGCAGTCCCTGACGGATACGCGGTTGCACCTCATCGGCAACTTCAATACCAAAAAATCCCAAACGGTGTGCATAGCGTTGCGCAAGCTTTTTAATAATTTCAAGGCTCTTCTCGCAAGAAATACGAGTACGGGGGGAGCCTCCGGGAGTACTGTCTTGTCCGTCAGGAAGCCCCGGATTGACGGCAAGTACGAAGATGACGTGGAGTCCGATTTCTTCGGCCCACTCAAGCGCCTTGTCCACCATATCAATGCACGGTTGATATGGTGTGTTTTGAGGTTCAAAGACATACCACGGTATCGGCAGGCGCAGCGCATTAAAGCCTCGCGCCGCAATCCGCGAAAAATCTTCGGAGTGAATGAAAGAGGCGCGATGAGCACGCACGAGCTCTGCGTATTCGTCTTTCCCAAGTTTGGCCGCCAACGACACCTCATCAACCGTGGCGGTTCGTGCAAACGGTTCAGGAGTTACCCAAGGTTCCAACGTCAACCAACCCGTTAGGTTAACTCCCCGTAAGACCTTGGTGGCCGCCATTGCCGCCCCTTTCAGAATACGCATACACGTTACGTATACACGTAGCGCTTTTATAATCTAGTCTCAGTATACCCGGCTACTCGCGCGTATAGATGGCACAGTTAAGAGGCGTCTCATAAACTTCAACTTGCGAGACGGGCACGCCCTGCGCGGCAAGTCGATCAAAAAAGTATTTGGCAAGATTTTCCGCCGTCGTACGAAAAGGGAGAATTGAAAGGGTAAAACCCTCTTCGTGAAGGCACTCGAGGGTCTTTTCCATCAAAGACCCCTCTTCGACCAAAAACGTATGATCGAGCTCATCGGTAAGCTCACGGAGTCTCTTTTTGAAAACGCCAAAATCCATGACCATGTCTTTCGTGGTTCCCTCGCTCCCAAGATGAGACTGCGAGATATATGCCACCACGCGCCACCGATGGCCGTGCAGATTCTCACACTTTCCATAATAGTCAGTCAGAAAATGCGAGGCATCAAACGAACTTTCAGTTTTTAAGCTATACATTGTTACTGTTTTCACCACGTGTCTTTTTACTTGTTTGATTTTTCCCGTGATGCCTGCGGCGAGAAGAAGCATTTTGCTGTTCTGTGGCCGGCGCTTGAGCCTGCGACGTTGCATGAGAGCGCCGCGGACGACGTATTTGCTTGTCGTGCGATGTCTTCTGTGAAGTCTGCGGCTCTGCTTCACGCATGCCCGCACGGTCTCCCGGATGGCGTGTACGTTTTGTGCGCTGGGGAGTATTCTGAGTTGATGTCTTGGTCGTCTCAGGCAACCCCGCTTCCTGACGGTGATGGCGACGGCGACGTGGCACATCAACGGGTATTTCAACAGGACTTACGTCTTTGGTATCTTTTGTTTCATTTTCATACGTTGGCGCCATGCGAGAAGGACGTACCCGATGAGTACGCGGTACCTTAACAAACAGATCGGGATTTATCTCAGGCTCTTCTTCCTCAAGAACACCATGCTCGCGATCAAGTTCGGCTAAAGCCATCTGTACATCGGGAGATTCGAGTTTCTCAAGCACTTGTCGCGTTACGGTATCAGGACGACACGCACAACCAAACTCTTCCGCTTTTTTCTTCGCGGCATCGGAGGCCGTCATATCCCCCAAGGGAATGCGTACCGTTTTGCCATTTTCCAGACGGATTACAACTTCCTCTTTCGGCGTGTTGTATTCAACAATTTTTCCGGTTCCAAGGGGAGTTTCAATGACGGCATTGCGCTTGGGAGCACGATTCTTAAAGTCCTTATACGCCTCAAATTCATAGCGCAAACAACACATGAGGCGTCCGCACGCTCCTGAGATTTTCGTGGAATTAAGGGGCAGGTCTTGCTCTTTTGCCATACGGATGGAAATAGGTTCAAACGAAAGACCAAATCGACGGCAGCAAAGCTCTTGTCCGCAATGACCATATCCGCCGATAACGGCCGCCACCTCACGTACGCCAATCTGTCTCATATCAATGCGCTGATGCAGCTCATGAGACAAGTCTCGTACCAGCTGGCGGAAGTCAACTCGCTCATCAGCCGAGAAGTAACACACGACCTTCTCGCCATCAAAGAGATATTCCGCTCCCACCGGCTTCATATCAAGATTTTCTTCAGCGGCAAAGCGGCAAAATATGGGGAAAGCATCATCTCCCATCTGAGCAAGTTGTTCCGCACGTTCAAGATCCTCAAGCGAGGCCACGCGGAGCACCGGTTTAAGCTCGGCATCCCCAATGGTATCTGTGAGTTCACCGTCCGTGACATCGCGAACATCATCGATAACGAGTCCGATCTCTTGTCCTCGTTCCGTCTGGCAAATAACGTGATCGCCCTCTTGCGCGCCTGAGTCTGACCAATCAAACCACAGGCCACGAGCGGCATATGAAAACTTTACCGGTACAACGGCGGGCATGTAAGCGCCTCCTTGATAGCAAGCAGCATCGTCTCTACGACGAGCTGGGGAGTTACCATGTGCTCGAGGTTGAAAGAGGCTTCCCGAATGGCAGCAAGCGCTCCGATAACCCCGCGCGTATACGTTCGTGAAGCAAGGCGGTCAACCACGTCGGCAACGTCCTCGTTCACAATTGGTTCTGATATATTCTCGCAGCGGACAAGGACGTCTCGAAGGAGCGACTCTGCAGCAGCGAGAGCTTCCATCATACCCGAACGTTCCCGTACGGTAAGCTCTCGCTTATTGGCCTTCTCAACTTCTTTAAGAACTTTTTTCTCCAAAAAATCCTTATGAGTCTCAAGGGCCTCCTCTTGAGCACGTTGAAGCGTGCCGAGCGGTATTTTGACTTCTGCCACGATTTCTCGCGCATTTCCTAAAATGTCCCACGAATCGCAGCGCAGCGTATCACCTACCGCCTCCACCATCAAACGACGCACTTCTCTTCTTGATGGTGAAGCGAGAAAATCCAGCGCCCTTGAAGGAGTTCCGGTAACCGCAAGTGCCACACGTGCTTCCGTTTGGCTTGCCGCCGTCTTACGCATAACCGCCGAAAGTGCATCTTTTTCCGAAAGCGTGCGAAACAAAACCACTTGGCAGCGAGAACAAATCGTGGGAAGCACGGTTGAGGTGCTTCGTGCACAAAGAATAAATATGGCGTCACGCGGAGGCTCTTCGATGGTTTTCAGCAGTGCGTTTGCCGCTTCGGTCCGCAAAAGATCGGCTCGATCAAGAACGTATACCTTATTTTGAGCTTTGATGGGAGCAAGCATCACGTCGGAGGTAATCTCTCTGACCTGACCGATAAGATATCCCGAAGCACTCTGCGGCTTGTACCAGTGCACATCTGGGTGTGTATGGTGTGAGACGCGGATACAATCCTCACAGGTGCCATCTCCCCCATGCGGGCACACAATGCTCTTTGCTACGGCCTCGGCAGCGGCAATCTTTCCGGATCCCGGAGCACCCACAAAAAGATACGCATGGCTCAAACGCTTCTGCTCAAAAGCCCGTCTGAAAAATTCTCGTACCCGTGGCTGCTCGTGTAATGCCTCAAAGGCCGGAATTTGAGTTTTTTCGATCTTTGTCAGAGGCGTATGTTGTAGCAACTCCTTAGGCATCTTGAGCTCCAACCTCAAGACCAAACGTTTTGACTTCTTGTATCTCCGGTACAAGGTCACAAAGATCAGCAACCGTGCGGGCATGAACCTGCGCAATGGTGCCATATGCCGATACAACATGCACGCGAGAAGGTTCTGCCACGGAAAGACGTATATATGCCTCCCGTACACGTCTTTGAAAGGCCGCTCCTTCTGCTTCCATACGATCGGCACCGTTGGTGGTTGCACGCTGAAATGCCTCAGCGGGCTCTAAATCAAAAATAAGCGTCCGTGTGGGAACAACGCCACAGCTCCCCAGATCATTTGCCCGACGTACGACCTTCTCGTCAATACCACGGCCGCCTGCCTGATACGCAAATGTGGAATCATAAAACCGATCACAAAGCACAATGGCTCCGCGAGCAAGAGCAGGTTCAATGACCTGGCGCACCAACTGCGCACGAGATGCCTCATAGAGCAAGAGTTCGCACTCATCCGCCATGTCGGTATTGGACGCATCCAAAAGAAGGGTTCTGATTTTTTCGGAAATGGCCGTTCCTCCGGGCTCACGTAGACGCACCAGTTCTTTGCCGGTTTGCATAAGTGATTCTGCGAGAAGGTCTGCCTGGGTTGATTTGCCCACACCGTCTATGCCTTCAAGCGTGATGAACAAACCTCGTGCCGATGTATCCGTTGTTTCATCTAAACACTGACGTATCGTTGTATCCGGCAAATCATTCCCTCCTCCACATAACCCATAAATGTGAGCAAACTTCTCTCAATTGTGCTGAAACTATGGTGATGCAACATTTTTTCAGTCCTTCTATCATACCCGCTTCATTTGGGGTATCAATGAAGAAGGACGGACGTTGGAGAGGGACGTCCGTTCAAAAAATTCTTAGAGCTTACGGTATCTACGTATAGGCTCACACAATCACCTAACTTCATTTTTTACTCGTTTTTCGTCCCGTTTTTTTGCGAGAAGTGCGCTTTGTTCCGGCGCCGCGTCCCCGTGAAGCAGACGTTTTCTTCTCTTTACTGGGGCAATCGTAATTGGGACAGAGCTTCCAAGGCCCTCTCTGCGTCGTAACGACCACCAAAGGAGCGCCGCAATCAGGGCAAACTTCGTCTGTACGCTCGAGTTTTCCGCGCGCGGGCAAAGGATAACTTGTTCCGCATTCTTCGTAGTTTGTACAGCGGATAAATCGCTTACCGGTACGCTCGGATTTATGGGCTATGAGATCTCCGTGTTTTCCGGCTGCCTTACAGACAGGACACTCGCCTACAACAAGATCGGGCTCTGCATTTGTGGGGCAAGCGGGATTGACACACATCTCATATGCACGCTGACGAAACGGCTGTACCTTGATACGCGGAGCGCCGCACTCAGGGCATGTCCCCGCTTCGCCCTCAAGGGGCTCAATGCGTCCCTGGGGCAACGGATAGGTCACGTCACAATCGGGCCAACCCATGCAGCCTACAAAGCTGCCGCGTGTCTTGGCTGATGTCTTCACAACCAAATCTTTGCCGCATTTGGGACATACGCCAACTTTGGCATCCGCCGTTACGGCGTCCGCAATAGCCTCGGATAAGTCTTCTTTATGCTCGATAAGAGTATCAATCATGTCTGCCAAAAGAGTTCTCGAATGGGTAACGACACCGTCACGGGTATCTTTGCCTTTGGACACCTTTGTCATGTCTTCTTCAAGTTCGGCCGTCATGTTTGACGTGGTGATCCGCGGAACAAACTGCATAAGCGCATCAATGATTGCCATGCCGAGCTGGCTGGGCTCGACGGGATCATTTTTGAGATATTTCCTCTGGTAAAGCGTATCAATAATGGAAGCCCTCGTAGCTTTTGTACCAAGGCCACGCTTCTCCATCTCTTGAATCAGTTTACCCTGGCTATAGCGTGCCGGCGGTTCCGTCTGCTTCGCATCAAGATTGAGCTTGGTAACGTCAACAACCTCACCTTGGCTAAGTTCCGGCAGCTGATCGTCCTTCTTGAGCCCAAAGGGATAAATGGCGCGAAAGCCCTTCTCGGCAAGGACATTACCGTTTGCAACAAACGGTTGTCCGGCAATGTCCAGCGTAATCTTGGTACCTGCAATGGTGGCAGGCCCCATAAGAGTTGCCAAAAAGCGACGTGCGATGAGGTTATAGAGTTTCCAAGCAGCCGGCTGGAGCTTATTTTGATCGGCTGCGGCAGTGGGATAGATGGGAGGATGGTCGGTAGACTCTTGTTTGCCTCGCGTTGCGCTCAGCTTCCCGGCAGCAAGAAGTGTCTTGCATACCCCGGCATACTGCGGAACCGACGACAACGTACGGACACAGCCCTTCAAATCCAGCGAAGATGGATAGACCGTGTTGTCAACGCGCGGATACGAAATCAAACCATCCATGTACAGTGACTCTGCGAGCCTCATGGTACGTGCAGGCGACAAACCCTCAGAGGCTGCCGCTGCTTGCAGAGACGTTGTGTTAAAGGGAGCAGGAGGCTGTTGCTTGCGCGATTTTGATTCAACACGGACCACCGTGGCTTGATGCTGCTCTTTCACTGCATCAAAAGCCGCATCCGCCTCTTCTTTATTCCAGAAACGAGAAGTGGCGTGCGTAATTTTAAAGGTTGTATCGGAGTTGCCCTCAAGAGGCATCGCTTCTCCTGAGATAACCCAATAATCTTCAGGGGTAAACGCCAGGCGCTCTCGCTCTCGCTCTACCACCAATGCAAGCGTTGGCGTCTGTACACGGCCGGCAGAGCGCGTATTGCCAAAGCCGCCAAAACGCACACAGGTCAAATACCGGGTAAGCACGGCGCCCCAAATAAGATCAATAAACTGACGAGACTCGCCTGCGGCCGCCAAATCATAATCAAGTTCAACGAGGTTGTTGAACGCGGTGTCTATCTCATATTTGGTAAATGCCGAATACCGTGCACGAGAAACAGGAAGATCGGCTTTGACTGAAAGTACCTGAGCCAGTGCATCGGAGCCAATGAGCTCTCCTTCGCGGTCAAAGTCCGTAGCAATGATGACGGCATCGGACTTCTTGGCAAGATTTTTAAGAGAGCGAATGATTTCTTTTTCCGCAGGCTCTTTTTCTACCGGAGCCCAAATGAGATACGGCAGGCTGGGTATTTTCCAACCTTTAAGATCAATTCCTGTTTTGAGATAAGGTTTGCGTTTTTCCTTATACGGAGGGCGCGCAAGACCGTCGGGTACATCGGCAGGAATATGCTCTCCGTCTTCCGTTGCACCATACCAGCCCTCATCCGCATCAAAGAGCAACTGTGTTGGGAAATCAGGCTGCAGAATGTGGCCACGCAGACCGATGGTCACATACTCTTCTCCGCCTTTTCTAAAACGATAGACGGGCGTGTTGTATACCTTATCAGCCTCGGGTTTACCTGACTCAGACAGAAGTCTGGCAATTTGCTGGGCTGCATCGTTTTTCTCGGTAACAATTAGAATCAAGGAAGTGCCTTTCCCGACGTTTTATACATACAGGCTCAACAACAAATCACCTGTAAGACATCCCGTTAGTCACGATTTGCATACTCTTCTCGCGTCCACTTCAAAGCAGCTTTGCCGTCTTTGGCAACAATCACTGAACGTGCAACTCCAAGAGCAACCTCATAGAGCAGGATAAGCGCCGCAAACATGAGCGCCATGGTAACCGGAGAGGCGTCAGGTGTAACGACGGCAGAAAGCACGAGAAGCCCCACATACACGTAGCGCCACTGCTCACGCAAAATCTTATAGGGAACCAAGTGCAAAATAGCAAGGTAAAAAATAACCAACGGCAACTGGAAGGCGATGCCAAAACCAACCTCAAACATAATGATGATGCTGAGATAGTCTTCTGCCTCATTGAGCGTTGCGGCAAACTCGGTTGACTGCTGAATGAGCCAGCCAAATGCAGTGTTCAAAATAATGAAATAGCAGAAAATCATTCCAAAGAAGAACAAGAACACCATGGCTGCTACCGTGGGAACCACCCAACGACGCTCCTTCTCATTAAGTGCCGGAAGGAAAAACGCCATAATTTCCCAGATAATAATCGGAGTGCAGATAATAAAGGCAAAGAAAAATGCCACCTTGAAACGGATGGAAAAGCCTCCAAGAACCGAAAGTACCGTCAGAGTACCTCCCGTAAGAAACTCTCGAATGGGATTTGTCAGCACTTCAATTAAGGCAGGTGTTGCAAAGTAAACCACAATGGCCGTAACAAAAACCGAGACGACTACGATGGTTAGGCGCCGACGAAGCTCACCAAGGTGATCCATCAAAGGCATACGAGCTGGAGTAATTGGCATAATAATCGAAAGCAGGATTTACTCCGTGCCTTCACCCTCCTCTCCCGACTCAGAGGTAACGGACTCATTGGGAAGGGTCTTCTCGGAAGAGGCAGGGATTGCATCTTCCGCCTCTTTTGCATCCTCTTTCGCGGCCTCTTTTTGCGCGCGAGAAGAACGCCTGTCTCCCAAATGATACAAATCACGTGCAGAGTTTGTCTTTTTCTTTTCATTGGTATCGGAAGCTGAAGCCTTTGGAGCGACTCCTGCTTCCTTATGAGCCGAATCTGTTTTGGATTCGGTGCCGCCGCCATCAACATCTTTGTTTGAAGCGGAAGCGGCACCTTTTGGGACTTCAGTATCCGCTTGGGCACTGTTGTCCGCATCGTCCTCAGCACTCTCGTGAGTAGCCTCTTTTTTCTGAGCTGCCTCACGCTCGGCCTTAAGACGAGCACGGCGCTCGGCAAAGGTTTCTTGTTTGGGAGCTTCTCCGTCAATGTCAGAATCATCCGATGCCGCAGAACGGAGCTTCTCGGACCGCTTGGGTTTTTCATTCAATACGTCAGCAGCGGGATCTAAAAGATCGGATTGAACCACCTTATTAAATCCTTCCTGCGCCGATCTAAACTGACGCAGTGCCCGGCCAAGCGTCCTGCCCATACCAGGCAACTTGTCAGGACCAAAAACTAAAAAAGAGAAGAGCAAGATTAAAACAAGCTCCGTTTCACCAATACCAAACACGTTTCTAACCCTTTCGGATCATCGTCTTCTAATCATTCTCGCGGACATTAAGATCTTCCGTAACACCGAGAAGATCAAACACGCGTGCCACGTTCTTTTGCGGATGAGCAACAACAAATACAGCCTGTATTTCCTGAGCACGATGCGCTATCCCCACAAGAACACCAATACCCGTTGAATCAATATATGAAACATCAGAAAAATCTGCGGTAATTTTTGATGTGCCACCGATAAGTGCGGCCTCAAGTGCCGAACGAAGCTCAGCAGCATTTGATACGTCAACCTCACCGTTCACACAAACGATGCATTCGTCTGCCTCATGTGTAACCGTAATATCCAAAGCCATGTCTCCTCCTTAACTTTACTGTTTGCTCTTGTCCTTACTATCAAGTAACTTCTGAGCGATATCGCGAACATTTTGTGAACCGTCGGAGTCTGCCTCAACAGCTTTTTGGAGAGCCGCATCGGCATCCTCGGCATTACCCATCTTAAGATATATCATGCCAAGATTGAGCCAGGCGGCGGCACAATCAGGTGATTTTTCGGTCAGATTCTTAAGCGCCGTAACGGCACCTTCCTGATCTCCACTCTGAAATTGAGCAACGGCTCTATCGGCACGAACGGTATCCGAATCGCTGCTTGCAAGGTATACGTCATATTCTGATAATGCCTGTTTTATGTGGTCATCCGCCTGTTGCTTGGTGGTGTCATCGGATGCCACCTTACGCAGCGCCACTCCCCAGTTCAGATGGACCTGTGCCAGCTTAAGCGTAGCGGCAAGATTGTTTGGATTTCCCGACAAATCATCGGTGAGTTCTTTTTCCTGCGCGGCGTACTGAGCATTAATGGAATCAGGCGTAGGAGTTTGCGTTTGCACTTTGGAAACCGTAGTTTTTGAGGTCCCGCCACCAAAAATCATAGCAAGAGACGGGATCATCATTGACAGTGCGATAAACAGCGAAAAAATGCCGATGGCAACTTTCTTTCCTGTTGAAAGTCTCCCTGATGTTCCCTTTGAGCTCTGAGCCTGAGCATTTGCCGCGTCTTTCTGAGCCTGCAGAAGCTCAGCATCGGAGCGGCTTTTTGACTTGGCCGAACGAGCGGAGTGTTGCCGTATACTTTTTTGTTTAGATGCCTTCTTTGGCATGACATACCTTTCACTGTCCCAAAACCTTTGGGACATTTTCCAAGCGCGTTTACTAACTGTTCAGGGTACGCCAGTTTGTGCTTCCACGGAAGAACAGAACGTTCCCGCCGAAGATTCTACAGAATTTTAAGCGTTTAGGACTCACACAAAAAGATCATTGCCCAAGACTTATATAAAGGCGCTTTGCCCCCTATCAACTTTTGCAAGTCTTGCAGCCACCTGTTTGGCCGCAACGACAAACACATCAAGCGCAAGAGAAAGCTCTTCAAGACTTGGATAGCTTGGAGCAAGACGGATATTGGAATCAAAGGGATCGTTGCCTGATGGCCAGGTAGCTCCTGCAGGTGTCAGCGTTACGCCCATCTCACGCGAGCGAGACACAATGGCGCGAGCAGAACCAACGGGTCCATTAAACGATACGAAATAGCCTCCCTGAGGATGCGACCATGTTGCAATCCCAAAATCTCCAAGTCCTTCTGTCAGCTTTTGTTCCACCAGCTCAAAACGTGGCCGCAGAAGCTCTGCGTGACGCTTCATGTGAGCCTCTACCCCTGCCTTGTCTTTTAAGAAACGCACATGCGCAAGCTGTGAGATTTTTTCCGGTGATACACGCCGCACGGAAAACGATGCACGGATCTCTTGAATATCGTCTGTGGAAGCACAAAGCCACGCCATTCCCGACGATGGAAACGTGATTTTAGCGGTAGATGCAAACTCAATAACCAAATTATCCGCACCCTGCTGCTTAAGAGCATCGAAGATGTTACGCAAGGGCGGGCACTTCTCGCCTTCTTGCGCAAATACATGGTAGGCATAAGCGTTATCCCACAGAATACGGAAATCTGGTGCTGCGGGCTTCAGAGCAGCAAACGCACACACAACCTCATCGGAATAGCTCACTCCGGACGGATTGGCAAAGCGTGGAACGCACCAAATACCCTTAACCGTTGGATCTTCTTCCACAAGCGTACGGACAACATCCATATCGGGGCCATATTCCGTCATCGGAATAGCAACGTTTTCAAAACCGTAGTACTCACTGATCCGAAAATGGCGATCATAGCCAGGAGTTGGACACAAAAACTTAAGACGAGCACCCGGATGCGCAGAAGCAAGCTCCGATGCTTGCCGGGCTAACGGTGGCTGACCCGCGATACCGTGTGTATATGCCATATCAATAACATCATGCATAAGATTCAAGCTGGAAGATCCCGCCACGATAACGTGCTCAATATCAACATCCAAAAGCTCCGCCGCCAATGCGCGTGCAGACGGAAGGCCGTCGGGGTCTCCATAGTTGTCGGCATACGAAGCGCCGTCCATTAAATTGGAAGATGAATCCAAAAGATCAAGCATGGGTTTGGAGAGTGCCGTTTGTTCTCGGCTTGGCTTGCCGCGCGCCATATCAAGCGTGAGGTGCTTATCCGCAATCTGCCGCGCTTCTTCTCCAATCTCTTTCAGCGCTCTGTCAAGATCCGCATCACTCATACGCTGATAGACGCTCTGCTCCTGTAAAAGCAGGTGCTGAAAAAGCTTCTTATCTACGGTAATTGGCATGATATCCCCCTTTGAACCGTATACAGAAGTATAAAGGTGAAACCGGACAACAAATGGCTCTCCTACAAAAAGCTGCTAGACTGTCACACAACGGCAACGATTGGAGGCACTATGGCGAGACCGGGAATTCGAGCAGACGAGTATGGCGATCTGCAACGGCTGGTCGATAACGTATATAAACACGCTCCGTCAAGTTATGCCTCAAATATTGATGTTTTGGTCAGAGCGGAAATTGATGACCTTAACCAGGATCTCTTGGAAGTAATCAATCTCATTCCGGCAGGTACCTATAAGCGAGCCGCACTTTGCGATCAAATAAACTCTATCGTGACCGCTCATGGCTGGGGCTTTACCTATGGCACGGTGGAATAGTTTTATCCTATTTTTTATCTGACGGACGCTCTTTTGTGGCGCCGTGCAGTATGTCGGCCATACGAACAAAAACTATTCCCAAAAGACTTGCCGCAATGGAGCCCGCCAAAATTGCACATTTAGCCGCAAGAACATTGTTCTGATCGCTAAACGCAAGGCCTGAAATAAGAATCGACATCGTAAAGCCAAGACCTCCCATAAGGCCAACGGCTGTAATTTGCATCCAATTAACACGCTTGGGAAGCTTACAGATACCTAACTTAACGAGGATAAACGTCGTAAGAATAATGCCCACGGGTTTGCCGATAACCGCTCCAAAAAACGTACCGTATGCCACGGGATTTAAAACAATGCTTCCAAAGTCAGAACCCATGAGAGTTACCTGGGCGTTTGCAAATGCAAAGAGAGGAAGAATAATGAAGTTAACCGGCACGGAAACATAACGCTCAACGCGTTGCAGAGGAGGCGTTACATGATGCATAACATGCTCAACGCGAAGAGCGCTTCGAGTAAAGTCATGCTGACCTAAAATATGATGCTCGTCGTCATAGTTGGCGTTTAGCTCACGAGCACGGCCTTCAAGCCAGCCTCCGAGATGATTGAGACGAACATCCGAGCGGCTCGGCAAAAAGAATGCCAAAATGACACCGGCAAGCGTTGCGTGGATACCTGAGTGGTACATGCAAATCCATAAAATCAGTCCAACAAACAAGTATGGAGCAGATGAGTAGAGCTTCATGCGACTCATACCCCACAGAACCAAAATCACTCCAAGTGCTGCCGCGCACCAGGCGATATCAGGAGTCTGTCCATAAAAAAATGCGATGACGACAATGGCCAAAATGTCATCCGCAATGGCAAGTGTCTGAAAGAAAACTTTTGTTTGTGTTGAAATTCTACTTCCCAACAGACTCATAACCCCAAGGGCAAACGCGATGTCGGTAGCAATGGGAGTGGCCCACCCATGCATGGCTCCGCCATAGTTGCAAAGCAAATATATACACGCGGGAACTGCCACACCGCCAACCGCAGCAAGCATCGGAAGCATGGCTTGGCGGGGTTTGCGCAGCTGACCTACCGTGACCTCGTACTTAAGCTCGATACCGACAAGTAAAAAGAAGATGGCCATAAGAAAATCGTTAATAAACGACTCAAACGATATGCTGACGGTAAAAGCTCCCACTGTAAAAGAGCATTCTGCTTCAAAGAACTTCTCGACAATCTCATGCGCGGGTGAATTGGCCACGACAAGAGCAAGAAGCGCCGCCATAACCATGGTTGCCGCCGCAACGGTACTGTTTGAGGTAACCTTGCGAACTTCCGTACGATATTCAATGCGCTTTACAACAGCGGGCTCACCATAAATACTCGGCATATCCAACCTATCTGGCTCAAGTTTCTTTTCCTCATCTAGTTTATCATGTGCTCATTCACCTTTGCATGGGCGCTCTCAATGCACGCCATGTCTTGCAATTTTCGCTTTTACCAAGCGCTCTGGTGGGTAGAGTTATCGTAAGATATAGTGTTAGTTCGTGGTTTCAGTTTTTATGAGCCTCGTCTTTTCAATAGTTTGGAGCAATGTATGTCCAAAAAAAGGATTGCTGTCCTTACCGACTCAGGCACCAACACACCGGCAGAGTTCATTGCGGCTCATGACATTCGTGTTGCGCCACTTCGTATTAACTATTCAGACGGCACTACCTATGAGTCCACCGTTAACATTACTCCGGAACAAATTGCCTCCCGCTTTGACCAAGAGATTCCAAGCACCTCGCTTCCCTCGCCGGAAAAGATTCATACTCTTTTTGATGACGTAAAGGCTTCGGGTTATGATGCCGCTGTCTTTATCTGCATTTCTTCAGGTCTTTCGGCAACATGCGACACCGTTCGTATGATTGCTCAAGATATTTCGGATCTGCCCATCACAATCATCGATACTAAAAATATCGGTATTGCCGCCGGTCTTATTGTTATAGAAGCCGTTCGGCTCATCGATGCCGGCGTCCCTTATGAAGAGCTTGAGCAAAAACTTGTGGCAGCTTCGCAGAGAACTCGCGTGTTCTTCTCCGTTCCTGCCCTCAATTTTTTACGTAAGGGAGGACGCATCAGCGAAGCCGTTTACCGCATTGGCTCTGTATTGAATATCAAGCCTGTCTTAACCTGTGAACCAGCCGGTACCTACGGTATTGCCAAGCGTACCCGCGGCTGGGAGAAGTCTCTGAAAGAAGAGCTGGCACTTGCGGCAACGGAAGCTCAGAAATATTCGCACGTTCATGCGGCAATTTCTTGTTCCGCCCCCAACCTCATCTATACCGAGATGGAAGAGCGTATGCGCCAGGCAATTCCCAACATCGTTGATTTTGTAACTTCGGATATAGGTTCCGACCTCTTGGTTCACACGGGACCCGGACTCGTTGGTATTGCAATACAAGGCATTGATGAGACTTCTCTCTAGCCCCGTCTTTATGGCAGCTCGCCTACTCGCCTTGAAAGCCCACATCCTCAAGAAGATCTTGTCCATCCGCAGCCGTAGTGGCAAGTTCATCGCAGCGCTCATTAAGCTCTTCTCCGGCGTGCCCTTTTACCCACACGTAGTGCACCTCGTGAGAAGAGCTTGCGGCAAGCAATCGCTTCCACAAGTCAATGTTTTTGACGGCCTGCTTGTTTGAGGTTTTCCAGCCACGACGCATCCACCCAAAAATCCACCCTTGGTTAAATGCGTCGACCACATATTTTGAATCGGAATGAACCTCGACCACACAAGGCTGAGTAAGAGCCTCCAGAGCCACAATTACGCCTAAAAGCTCCATGCGGTTGTTGGTTGTCAGACGATACCCCTGCGAAAATTCACGCGTATGACGTTTGCCTGAAGCATCAACGTATACCAATACGGCCCCATATCCACCGGGACCGGGATTACCGCGAGAAGCCCCGTCAGTATAGGCAACTACCCGCGCTCTTTTGGAAGGGCTACTCGTTGCTTCGGGCTGTGTATGTGCATCCTCATACATAACTTATTTAGCCTCTGCCCAATTTGGACCATACGATACGTCGGCAATCAGAGGAACCTTCAACTCAACTACCTCTTCCATGGTCTCTTTTACAAGCCGGGAAACGGCTTCTATTTCATCATGTGGCACTTCAAGATCAAGTTCGTCATGAATTTGCAGGATGAGCTTTGCCGCACACCCCTCTTTACGCAGGCGCTTCTCGACACGAATCATTGCAATTTTGATAATATCGGCGGCGCTTCCCTGCATGGGGTGATTCATGGCAGTACGCTCACCAAAGGCAATAAGTTGGCGATTGCGCTGACCAAATTCACGAATATGGCGCTTTCGACCATACATGGTCACCGCATAGCCCTTCTCGTGTGCAATACGTACCGATTCATCCAAATACGCGCGCACTCCGGGATATGCGGCAAAATAACGATCAATCATATCTTGTGCCTCAGCACGCGGTATCTTGAGCGAAGTTGCCAATCCATACGCCTGTTGGCCGTACACAATGCCAAAATTAACCGCCTTTGCCCTGCTCCGGAGCTCTGGGGTAACTTCTTCCACCGGCACCCCAAAGGTACGCGAGGCGGTAGCCGCATGAAAGTCCGCCCCTGATTGAAACGCCGCTATCAGATGTTCGTCACCTGACAGGTGAGCCAGAAGCCGAAGCTCAATCTGTGAATAGTCGCACGCTAGAAATACGCGTCCGGACGGAACGGTAAACGCAGTACGAACCCGATGTCCCAGCTCGGAGCGGGTGGGGATATTTTGCAGGTTTGGATCGGAACTGGAAAGACGCCCCGTGGCTGCCACCGTCTGGTTAAATGTCGTATGGATTCGGTGATCGCCTCTGATAAGTGCGGGAAGCGCATCCAGATAGGTTGATTTAATCTTGGCGCGCTCACGATACTCAAGAACGTCAGCAACAATCTGATGGGTGTCGGCCAAATCGGAGAGTACCTTTGCGTTTGTCGAATAGAATCCCGAGCGGGTCTTCTTAAGCCCAAATGTTGGTAAACCGAGCACGTCAAAAAGCACATGGCTCAACTGACTGGGAGAATCAAGGTTGAAACTCTCTCCCGCTGCTTCATGAATACGCTCCACGCGAGAAGCAATGTCTGCTCCCAGCTCTTTCGATTGTTCCGCAAGCTTTGCGGGATCCACGAAAAGGCCACGGCGCTCCATTGCGGCAAGTACCGGAAGAAGTCCCATTTCAATGGTCTCAAAGAGCTCCAACGACTTATCATCCTCAAGCTTTTTGGTAAGCGCAGCCTTGAGCGCTCTTGCGGCAACTGCTTCATACGCGGCTGCAGGGATCTTATCGGAACCGGCAGGAAGTTCCACCCCAAAGTAGAGCTCAACAAGGCCGGGTATTGTGAAGCTGGAACGATCGGATTCAAGCAGATAGGCAGCCACTCCAACGTCAAAAATACGGCTCGCATCAACGTCATCAGGGACAAAAACCTCAGGCTCAGAAGAATCGACGGGGCTTACATCATGTAAGAGTGCCTTCACGTCTCCGGACACCATCAGGCCTTTTTCGAAGATTTCCCTCAGCGTTGAGGTGGCCTTGTCGTCTTCAAACTTACACAGCTCCTGCGTTGTTGCAACCCAAAGTGTATGTCCAAAACCAAAAAGGGAGCCGTCTTGTTTGCCTGTATCAAGAGTAACGCCCAGCCACTCCTTACGCGACAACGCAGACACCAGAGCTTCCCAAGCACCCTCGGCCTCCAATATCTTCGCGGGAAGTGCAAGCTGAGGATGAGCAGGCGCTTCCGTTTGCTGTAGATTGGCAGCAGAGCCGCCCTTCTCGCCGGCCAAACGTGCCAGCCGGCCTGTCATACCGGTAAATCCAAGCTTTGAAAACGCGGCAACAACTTTATTCGGATCAAACGTTGGGAATTGAGCGTCAGCCAGATTAATGTCAATGGGCGCATCCGTGCGTATGGTGGCTACTTTACGAGAGAGAAGCGCGTCTTCTTTGTGTGTGCGAAGATTCTCACCCATTTTACCTTTCACTTCATCGGCATGAGCCAGTACTTCATCGAGACTGCCATACTCAACAATGAGCTGGGCCGCTTTCTTGGGACCAATCCCCGGAACACCCGGAATATTGTCGGATGAATCTCCTTTAAGACCATAAAAGTCCGGAACCAGCTTTGGTGTGATACCGGCGTAAAGATCCGCCACAGACTCAGGCGTCATAATGGAAACATCGGAAACACCTTTACGGGTAGACACGATCTTGACGTTTTCGGTAGAGAGCTGGTACATGTCGCGATCTCCCGTAAAGAGCAGCATCTCATATCCGGCTTCCTCACCGCGCCGTGCGAGGGTGCCTAAGATATCGTCACCCTCCCAGCCTTCAAGTTCGCACACGGGAATATCTAAGACCTCAAGGAGAGCCTTTACGATTGGAAACTGTACGTGAAGCGCATCGTCCATGGGAGGTCGCTGTGCCTTATACTGCGGTAACATATCAATGCGCACCTGTGGTTTTCCCTTGTCAAATGCGCAAATGACACCGTTTGGCCTAAACGATTCAATCATCTTGATAAACATATTGAAGAACCCAAAAAGCGCCCCGGTAGGAGTTCCGTCAGGAGCCGACATGGGCTGTCTGATGGCGTGAAAAGCGCGGTGCATCAGTGAGTTTCCATCAATGACCGCAATGGTTTTACGTCTTTTGTCGGTATGAGTACCGGCGCTGTCTGTCTCAGGCATACTTCTCCTATCTAAAGTTACAAATCCATTGTACCCGGCATGCCAACCGGCCTACAGCGAGAAGTACGCGCGGATGTAAGACGTGCCCAATACAAGACGTGCGCCAAAATCTGCCCCGCACTCACGGGTGCCTACAACGTGCCTCCAAATCGGATCTCATGTCTTGAGAGTCGGTTCAATCTTAAGGAGTCTCTCTTAAGAAGCCTCATGTGTATTTATTGCAGTCTCCATCACAAAGACACGATTTTCTCGCCCCCGTGCGAAAGTCAATGGCGTACAGTAGAGTTTGTGGCAAGAAGTACTTCTCGCCCTCACCTATTCATCCAAGGAGGCTTTCGTGGCAAACGACAAGGTATCGCGCGAATTTGGCACACTTCTTTTTACCGACGCCGATATGCAAGAAAGGCTGCCTAAACCAACCTATAAACGTCTGCGTGATGTTATCAGACATGGAAAACCACTGGAAATTGACATTGCCAACGAGGTCGCCCATGCCATGAAGGAGTGGGCGCTGGAGTACGGTGCCACCCACTTTACTCACTGGTTCCAACCGCTGACAGGCATCACATCAGAAAAACACGATAGCTTTATGACGCCTCAAGGAAATGGCACTATTTTGATGACATTCTCCGGCAAGGAGCTTGTGCAGGGAGAACCCGACGCTTCAAGCTTTCCTTCCGGCGGTCTTCGCGCAACCTTTGAGGCACGCGGATATACGGTTTGGGATCCGGTAAGCCCTACGTTTATTAAAGACGAGGTTCTCTGCATCCCTACGGCATTCATTTCCTATACCGGTGAGGCTCTTGATAAACGTACACCGCTTCTACGCTCACAGCTTGCTCTTGAACGCCAAGCAAAACGGGTGCTCGCCCTTTTTGGCCAGACTCCCGAGCGTATTGTGACAAACATTGGTCCTGAGCAGGAGTATTTTCTCATTCGCGAGGAGGATTTTGAGAAACGTCCCGATTTGATCTTGTGCGGACGTACGCTCTTTGGATGCGAGCCGTCTAAGGGACAAGAGCTTGACGATCACTACTTTGGTGCCATACGCCCCACCGTTAACGACTTCATGAAAGAGCTCGATGACGAGCTTTGGAAGTTGGGAATCCCCGCAAAAACCAAGCACAATGAAGTTGCCCCCTGTCAGCACGAACTTGCTCCCGTCTTTGAACAGGGGTCTCTTGCCATTGATAACAACCTATTGACTATGGAGAAGCTCAAGCTCTTGGCACCACACCACGGTCTTGCCTGTCTTGAGCATGAACGGCCCTTTGATTACGTAAACGGTTCGGGCAAACATGATAACTGGTCGCTTGCCGCCGACGGTGATAATCTTCTTGAACCGGGAGACAACCCCGGAAAGAACCTCCGCTTCCTCGTCTTTTTGGCATGTTTGGTTGCGGGCGTTGACACTCATGCCGATCTTTTGCGTATGTCCATCGCCTCTGCCGGAAATGACCATCGTCTGGGCGCCAATGAAGCTCCTCCTGCCATTGTCTCAATCTTCTTGGGCGACGCACTCTCCGCAATTGTCAACGATCTTATGAGCGGTGCCGACGTTCATAAGGCAAAGCGCACGAAGATGGACTTGGGCGTACCGACATTGCCTAAAGTTCTCCGCGACAATACCGACAGAAACCGCACAAGTCCTTTTGCATTTACCGGCAACAAATTTGAGTTCCGCATGTGTGGCAGCCAGCAGAACCTCTCTGACCCCAACGTTGTCCTCAACACCATCGTTGCAGAACAGTGCGATCGCTTTGCCACTGACCTTGCCGATGTGTCTGAATCCAAGTTCACTGAACAGGCACTGAAGTGGGTAATTGACTCCTTTAAAGACCACAAGCGTATCTTCTTTGAAGGTAATGGCTACTCAAGCAAGTGGGAAAAGATTGCCGAGAAGCGCGGTCTTCCCCACTTCCGTACCACGCCTGACGCTCTGCCCGCACTTATCGCCCCCGAAAATATTGCGTTCTTTGAAACATACGGCGTCCTGTCTGAAAACGAAGCACATGCCCGGTATGTTGCAAAGGCCGAGCAATACGCAAAGGTTCTCAATATTGAAGCGAAGACCATGTCGTATATGACGCGTCACATGTATCTACCGGCGCTCTTTAAGTACTCGGGTAAAGTTGCCGAATCGGTTGCACGTAAGCAGGAGATTGGCATTATCTCTCAGGCAGAACTCGATGTTACACGGAAGCTCACCGAGGGCATTGACGGCATTTACGCTGCAGTGGGAGAACTGGAAGCAAAGAATGGCCATGCTGCCACGCTGCGCTCAAAGCCACAGACACAGTGCGAGTTCTATCGCGATGAAGTTATTCCTGCCATGGAGCGACTCCGCAAGATCGTTGATGAGATGGAGCTTATCTGCGGACATGATTTTTGGCCGGTTCCCAGCTACAACGAGATGCTGTTTTACGTGTAGAGTGCCGTTTTACGTGCACATCTCTTATTTGCCTTCTTTTGCCCTCTTGCCTGCCTCGGAGGGCGAAAGGGGCTCGCCCGCATCATCAAGGGCTTGAGGTGCTTCTCGCAATGCAGAAACCGCACCGTTAAGGTGCACTCGATCCATATACCACGGTGCCTTCACGCCAGAAATGGTTGGCATTGCAAAAGAACTTGTCGTGTCCATTTTGTCTGCAAACCCAGCAGAAAGGCAAAACTCTACCCACAAACGGGCCGCATTGGGATGCTTGGCCTGAGATGATATGGCAACACCATACGTAGTAAAGTGCGTAGGTGTAAGAGGGAGCAGCGGCACCACGTTATCAAAATCGTCATGACCGAGCGTATAGAAAGCCTCGCTTGCCTGGCACACTGTTGCAAGGGCATGCCCAAAGCCAAGGTATGTCATCATGTCGTGTGTATCGTCAAATGTTTTACTCGCATGAGTGGAGAGTTCCTCAAGAAACGCAGTGCCCTGGTCTACCCCAAGATTTCCCATCATTGTCACGGCAAAACTATTTCCGTCGCGCGTCCTTTCATACTCAGGAAGCACAATCTGGTCTCGTAAATACGTAGAGAGAAGATCGTTCCAGTCATGCGGGTGCGCAAGACCCATGGCGTCTAAGCGTTCCTCATTTATGGCAATGACCAGAGGGTCTGTTGCTATGCCATACCAAAGCTTTGAGTCTGTGGCAAACAGAGGTTTTAGAAGATTTTCTGCATTTTTGGCATCATAACCTGCCAAAAGATTCTGAGTACCCGCCTGATTCAGGTGCTCTGCGTCAACAAAGAACCAACTGTCAATCGGATGGTCTGTTGGAGATGGGTTAAGATTTTTCCCATCGCCTGAATCAGCCCTGAGGTATGGCTCCATCTCATCCACCGGGACAACCTGATAATCTACCGTAATGTCAAAAAGCTTTTCAAATGCTTTTGCGGCCTCTTGGATGTATTGAGAATCAGATGTATACACCGTTACTTTTTGTTCAAGATATGCTGCAGCCACAAGATTGGGATCGTAGCCTTCCGGCGTCTCTTGTGGGATATGAGTACTTGCCGGAGCTTCTGAAACCTCAAATCCAAACATATTGAGGACCTTGTTTCCACAGCTTGAAATACCCATGTAAAGGCCTATCAGTCCTGCAGTGGCAACACCGAGAGTAAACGTGCGACGCACGATAGAGGATGCGTCCATAGAGTCTGCATTATCATGAGAAGAGTCTTCGGGGACATCTTGCGTAGAGTCACTTGGCACATCCGTCTTTTTTTGTATGGAAATTATTTTTGACCGATTTTTGCCATGGAACTTCTGAAACATATCATCCCCTCCTCTTCGTCAAAAAATTATAGCAACGGTTCAATGCGCCTACGATTCGTTGCGTTTTCGATTCAGCACGTTCTTGATTTAATATGTTCTTAATTCAGTACGCACCCCTTATTGAATTAATACAAGCCCATAAGGCTAAATTGTATCTAAGAAGTAGTTCGTGAGATACTACTAACTACAAGAAATTCATAAGGAGCACTATGCCGGCTTTACTGACACATTTTGTTTTTGGCTCGCGGATGGCCAATGAAGTCCATTCGGACCTTTTCAAAACCTCGGAGGAACTCAACGCATTTTTGCTGGGAAATCAAGGTTCTGATCCCTTTCTGGCCCGACACCTTACATGGCCCAATCATGCCCTCGCCTGCAATCGACTTCACCAGTGCCTGCATACGAACCAGATTGCCGAGATCTTCTCCGCATTTCAAGAAGCAACAACATACCTACCTGAGGTTGACACGAGCATTGGCCAGGCATTTTCACTCGGAATCCTCAGTCACCATGCTCTTAATAAAGTCGTGCGACCATTTATAGACGCCCAGCAAGATGCCCTGATCCACATTGATCCGAGTCTTGAGCCCTCGCGTCAAGAAATCCGCTCCATCATTGAAACCGATCTTGACTCATGGCTTCTATGGAACCAAATGCGCACAACCGTCGAAGAATTTTATCCGGCAGCCGCACTTGAGGCGGACAAAAGTACCTGTCGCGTTGGTGGGGCTCTTTTTTCGCAGGTTGCGCTCGCAATGTTTGGCCTCAATATAGGTGCAAGCGAATACGCTGGTGCCATCGTCGACTACGCACGCATCTATCACACTATCGAGAAGACCGACCCTACGTACGCAACAAAGCTTCCCGATGTTCTCTATCGAACCGAAATGTTTGTACGACCTTCCGCAAGCTCCTATATAGCAGCCATGAGCCATCAGGTTTTTCGCACCGATGCCGTTGCAGCAGCAAATCTTAAACGGATTCCCTGGAAAGATCCTGCTACAAATGTCATACGAACGGAAAGTTTTCCCGATCTTCTCGAAGAAGCATCTCATCTATATCAAACGCTCGTCCATGCGTATACCTGCAATGACCGTACCGAAGTAGAAGACTGAATCTCCAAAACGCTACATTGGACTCCAACGTTGGATGCTCTTCTCGCCACTGATCGAAGTTCTGCCGTTAGCTGAGGTTTAGCAAGCCGATGTTGTTGCCAACTGCGATTGCCGCCAATCGAATCCACCACTAAACGCGATTACGACGAGGCAAATCCACCAGTAAACGAAGTTCTTCTCGCCACTTGCTTCAAACTTGCGGTTTACGGGTGACTGCAGTCGATAAGAACGGTGTTTACTGGTGATTTTTCTTTGATTTGAGCGTTTACGGGTGAATCGAATCACCCGTAAACAGCGATTTTGACGGGGTTTTTGAAATCTTCGTGTTTAGTGGTGGTTTTAAGCAGGTGTTGACTGAAGACAAAAGCAAGTAAGTAGCCTACAGCAAACGCTCTTCCCATTCCGGTTCCCGAAATCCCGTGAGTACAAAATCGGGTCCTACTACAAGTGGCCGCTTTACCAGCATACCGTCCGTCGCAAGAAGTTTGTAGGCATCGTCATCCGTCATACCGGCATCAAGCTTTGATTTAACGTTCTTCTCGCGATATACTATGCCACTGGTGTTAAAGAAACGCCTGATAGGAAGGCTGCTACGCGCATGCCATGTTGCAAGTTCATCCTCTGAGGGATTCTCTTCTTTGATATCTCGAGATTCATACGCAATATGATGGTCATCAAGCCACTTTAAAGCCTTTTTGCAGGTTGAACAGCGAGAATAACAGAGCACTAGAATTGTATTTGAAGCCATAGAATCTCCATTCCAATCATGCGCAACAGAGCCGTCCTACTGCGCACATTATGCATTTACACCGCTGGCGCTTTACCGGTTTCAAGGATGTGCTCAAGGTCGGCCTCCGAAAGCACGGGAACGCCCAAAGAAACGGCTTTTGTCAGCTTTGATCCAGCCGCCTCACCGGCAACAACGAAGCTCGTTTTTTTGGATACCGAACCTGATACCTTTGCTCCCCGCTCTTTAAGCAAAGCGCCCGCCTCATCGCGTGTATGGCGCTCAAGGGTACCTGTCAAAACAAAGGTCAAGCCGGAAAGTGTTTGCGGTATATCGGAAGCTACATCCATCTCTTCCATAACGACACCGGCGGCACGCAAGCGCTCAAGAACCGCTATGTTTTCAGGAATTAAGAAAAACTCCTTAATCGACTTTGCCATTTTCGGACCCACACCGGAGATGGCCGCCATCTGCTCTTCTGTTGCCAGCTGCAACTCCTGAATGGAGTGAAAGTGCTGGGCGAGAAGTGCCGCCATATTGGCACCAACATGGCGAATACCAATACCAAAAAGCACGCGTGCAAGACCACGTGTCTTTGACTCTTGAATCTGTGCCATGATCTTCTCGGCAATGGTCAAACCGGTAGGAATCGGATCTCCTGAAAGATGTCCGTCGGTATCGGTTTCGTAGAATCGTCCCGTAGGGAGCTCTGCAATATCTGAGACGGTAAGCTTGTCGTAGAAGTCGGCCACATCGGAGAGAATCCCATTTGCAACCAGCTTGTTCACAAGTTCTTCGCCCAGCCCGTCAATATCCATTGCTTTGCGGCTCCCCCAGTGAATGAGACGCTCGGTTGCTTGGGCGGGACAATCTATCGATACGCACCGGTACGCAACTTCTCCCTCCTCCTTAACAACAGGACTTCCACAGCTTGGACATACCGTTGGCATCATAAAGGGCTTGGAGTTTAAGGGCCGTTTCTCAAGCACAGGCCTTACAATCTCAGGGATGACATCGCCTGCTTTATGGACAATGATGGTGTCGCCCTCACGGACATTCTTTCGGTGGACCTCGTCGATGTTGTGAAGCGTTGCACGGGCAATGGTAGAGCCGGCAACCACAACAGGATCAAACTCCGCCACCGGCGTAAGCACGCCCGTTCGTCCCACTTGAATGCGAATCTCACGAAGTACCGTCTGTTTTTCTTCCGGTGGGAACTTAAATGCTATTGCCCAACGTGGAGCGCGCGACGTAAATCCAAGCTCTTCTTGATGCGCAAAAGAATCAACCTTAACGACCACGCCATCGATATCGTAGTCAAGCTCGGAGCGTTCCTCAAGTGCACGCTTGCAAAAGTCATGCACCTCTTGTGCACTTACGCACCGCGCCGCACGGGTGTTGACACTAAAGCCGCAGTCTCGAAGCCATGACAAGAACTTCCACTGACTGTCCACCTGCAAGGGAGCTTCATCGGCAATGGCATACATAAACGTCTCAAGGTCTCGATGAGCGGTAATCTTGGGGTCTTTTTGTCTCAGCGATCCTGCCGCAGCATTGCGCGGATTTGCAAACGGCTGTTTGCCGGCAGCGTCAGCATCCTCATTCAGACGAACAAAGGAATGCTTGGGCATATACACTTCGCCTCGAACCTCAAGGGAAAGATGTGCACCCCCATCTCTTAAGCGCGCAAGGCCGGCGGGGGCAAGCGCACGCGGAATATCTTTGATGGTGAGCGCGTTTGCCGTAACGTTTTCTCCCGTAGCCCCATCACCGCGAGTAGCACCTCGAACAAGCTGCCCTTCCGTATACGTCAGCGCAATACCCAACCCGTCAATTTTAAGCTCGCAGGTATAGGCAACCGGATGCGTCTTGGAAGCACCGAGGGCTTCATCCGTTCGAGCGAGCCATGCGTCGAGCTCCTCAAGATTCATCGCATCGTCAATCGAATACATCCGGGCCGCATGGACTACCGGTTCAAACTGTTCGGACACATAGCCGCCCACACGCTGCGTATAGCTCTCAGGTACTATCAGTTCCGGATGAGCCGCTTCTATTCCTTGGAGCTCAACGAGTAGGCGATCAAATTCCGCATCCGTAAGTTCCGGATCATCTAAGGCATAGTAGGCATATGCCGCATGATTTAAGATTCTGTTGAGTTCAGCTGCGCGGGAGCGAAAGTTCTTTTCTGCCTCAGACATACCAGACATACTTCTCCCCTATTTACGTCTCCGAAGCGTACGACCAACGGCCTTGAGGGCTTCTCGCCGCGCACTTCCATACGGAGCAAGCGGATCGATAATCTTTCTCAGTGGGCTTGAGTCGGAAAGCGCACGCTCGTGAAAGACTTCCGTGACATCCGCATCCTTGCGCGCACCCGGCGTCATATCCTGAACGATAGCCTCATAGAAGGGCGTATCCCGAGCATACTGCCAAAAATACTGTGCCATATCGCAACTTGCATTCTGCCATGGCTTAATTGCGCCCGCAAAGTGCACCACGTGGGGATTGTTTCTCCCCGCAAGGTACGCATCGTATACCGCAGCCGGAGCCTGTGGATAAAGTTCGTCCGCCCGGCCAAAGATATTGTGGGTTACGTTCCATGCGGCGGGCAAATACGTTACCCGTCCCTGGCACTCCTGATTGAGAATGTCCTGATCGTTATAGATGTAGACGGGATTTGTGGCAATTTGCAGCCACTCCACAATGCTATGAAGGCGCCGCAGCTCCCGCGTATTGAACACCATAACGCCGGCTTGGAAATATGCATACGGATCGTCCATATTCAGAATTTCAAGACTATAGCGCATACGGTCGCCACCACGTACATTCAAATTGGCCAGGTAATCAATATCACGTGTTGCGGCAACAAGGTTATTACCCAAATCTACGTCAAAGAGTTCTGCCACGTCTCCGTTTACCACAAGATCGGAGTCGAGGTAGACAACCTTGTCATACGCGGACAAGATATCTTGCGCCAAAAAACGAAAATATGTCTCAACACTGATATGGGCGTTATTGGTATCAAGCTTATAGTCTCGGACCATGCGACTTACGTTATAGAAGGTCACCTGGACATTTTTGTACCGGGAGAAGTACCTCATCAGTATGCTTTGTTTATTGTGACCAATATCGGTATTCAAGACCACTACATCATAAAAACGTGTCGGATCCGCATTTTTCAGCATCGAATCAATCGCAACGCTCAAAATGGGAGCATAGTTATTGTCCGCTGCAAAAACGACGGGAACCACGCGCTTTCGAGAAACCCCTATCTGTCTCTCACAATACGGCTTAAATTTCTGAATTTTTTCCGGATTGGTAAAGTGTATACACTGCAGCTCTTTGACTTTCCAATCTCTACCCTCCGTGCGAAGCATGTGCAAGCGCCAAATGTTAAAGAGTCGCTCTGTCAAATGACCCGGAGTGCGCAGGGCCTCCTTACTATACTGCGTCATATCATGGCGAGAACACCACTCGTCAATAAGAGGAAACACCCACGATGCATACGCATCAAAAATAGGCTTACGCATGATATACATGTTGCAGAAGCACTGCTCATGGCCATGCAAAAACGTATGGACATCCTCAGCATATTCGGGGTGCTTCTCGACGACAAGGGAAGCAATCGTATCGATATCACGCGGATGCAGCAGAGGTGCCGCATGATATTGCTCAAGAGGCGTATCGGCATCCCCCGGAAACTTACGAATGTCCTTTACTCCCGTGGTAATAAGATCATAGCCCTCGATACATTTTCGGATGGATTCATCGTCAAGACCGTATTTTTTAATTGTGTCTTTATCGATAAACGTATCCATAACTTCACCAAACGGGTTTTCCTTATACACGGTATCAGTGAAGTTAAAGTAGCGGCGATAGTGCGCAAAGCCCACATACTCCGCGTCATGTATATTCTTCCAAGCCCAATATTGCGTGGTCATCTCGCAATACATGGGGTTTTTCTCGGAAATGTTTTCTCCCATATCATCGTGAAGCATATTGGCAAAACGCGTATGCTCATGTTTTTGTCCGGGTCCCACTTGTATCGGCTGAAGCGAAAGCGCATCGGGCACGTCAACGTCCTTGTGCGACGTCACCAAAATACGAATCGACTGACGCTCATAGCGCTCCTCCATTGCTCGTCTCGCCAGATACTGCATGTGCTCATCGGCCACGTCTTTCATATGAGCAGCGCGTGCCATTGCGACACCGTCTTCCGAGCCCATTTCTGCGCTAAATTCGTGCGCATACGTGTAAAACCGATGTGCATCCGAGTCCTGCAGCAGCTCTTTTTCTGAAGCAATGGCTTCATATGCAATATCTCGCACAAATCGGTAGAGCTCACGAGCAACCACCGCATCATTGAAGGCAGCCGCAAATGGTTTGAGCGCTTCTTCTTGCTCTGCGGGGTCAACGCGGACAAGCCAATCGTTGGCGAGAAGCTCAAGAAGCTTGTGGACCATTCCACAGTACGCAGACTGAAGCTCAGCCGTTGCACCATGTTCTTGAACAAATTCTTTGGTTTTCTGAATACAGGCAGCAAACTGCTTACAAAATCTTCCAAACGTATCCATTGAAATCTTGGAGGTACCGGTCACGCCAATACCGTAGTGATAGATATATCCTCGGCATGCCTCAAAACCATCGGCTGTCTCAGAAAGAGTCGCAAGCACGAAAACCTCATACGCATCTTCTGCACGCTCAAGCACCTCATCGGTCATCCGTTCGAAAGCAGCCTTAAAAAGCGACGCCCGATACAAACGCTGCGTAGCACGCCAATCAAGAGGCTGTCCGTTTGCTTCGTCATAAATCATACGAAGAATGTCGGCATCGTTTAAAGGTGTGGTTGGACGGTTGATATACGCCGCAAAACCCTCGGCCTCCTGTGGAGTTACTCCATTTTCCGGAATAACCGTAATGCCAACATGGAGCATATCAACAGGGTGCTCGTCCATACGGCCAACTACCTGCTGAAGAAAGTCAGGGGCAAGCTCGTCGTCACCGTCGAGACAAAATACATACTCGCCGCTTACAAGAGCCGCAGCGCTCCGTCTCGCAAGATGAAGGCCACGATTCTTTTCATGGCGGACAAGACGGAAGCGTGTATCGTCTCCAATTGCCTCAACGAGAACCGCATGAGTGTTATCCGTTGAAGCATCATCGACCACAATGGCTTCAAAATCAGTAAACGTTTGGTTTTTTACGCTTTCAACGCAGCGTCTGATGTAGGATTCAATGTTATACGCAGGGATAACCAACGAGACCTTAGGCATGCAATGCTCCTTTTTTTGTATTAAACGTCATCTATCACATATCGACATTGACTATACCAGTGTCATTTTAACTGATTTATAAAAGGTGCTTGTAGTCATCTGTCTCAAAAAGCTCTTTGCTTCTTTTGTGACGTGGTCAGTCAACACTCTTCAGGCTTTCTACCATATCAATTTTTGCCAGCTTATGGCGCATTGCCACATACACAAAAAACGAGAAGACCAAGGTAAGTCCAAACGCATATACAAAGCTCAGCGGATGAATAACACGACCAAACATCACCGTGTCAACCTCTGCAGTCTGCACAACAAAACCTTCAAGACAACTGCCGAGAATCAGGCCAAGTGTGGATCCGCCGAGCGTCAACAGGAAAGTCTCTCGAAACACGTACGCATCCACCTCTCTTCTGGTAAAGCCAAGTACCTTCAGGCTGGCAATTTCACGAATGCGCTCTTCTATATTGATGTTCGTAAGGTTATACAACACAATAAAGGCGAGAAGTGCCGCTGATATAATCAAAATCGCAACTACTTTTCCCACTACCTCAAGAGATTCCTTATATACCTTAATGGTAGCGTTGATATCACTCACGCTTGCGACCTGGGAATTTTCAGAAAGTTCGTCGCCAATCTGCTGACGGATTGCCGCGTCTTTTGGTGCAGAAAAAAGCAACGCATAGGAAGCATTTTCTCGAGGCCCAAGGGACTTCTCGGCATTCTTCCCCACATACATATAATGCCACGCGTAATTCTCGGTAATATCGGTTACCGTAAGCGATTTACCCGCATCCGCAGCGTTTCCAATACGATCTTGTTTATATACCGTAACGCTATCCCCCACACGCACGTTGAGCTTCTTGGCAATCTTTTCTGTGAGCACTACGGAATCATCGGTAAACTCAAGGGGCTTTTGCGATAACCGCTCTCGCAGCACCACGGCATTCTCAAAACAATCGGTCTCCAACGGAGACATCTCTATGACTGAGACGGCATGTTCTTTTGACAACGTGTCAGAGGAAACCAAGATGTTCTCGCGCCAGACAAGAGTGAAATCGTCAGATGATACCTTCTCAGGTGCCGATTGCGTAACTGCGGTAATGCGTTCTTCAACAGCGTGAACATCATCGGTTGCAGTGTCTTTTTTCATGCCCACAATATAATCATAGTGAAAAAGACCGGGCCACTGAGCATCAATAACATCATTGATGGAATTTTGTACGCCAAAGGCAACCAGCAAAAGAGCCGTACAGCCGGCAATACCGATAACCGTCATGAATAGGCGACGCTTGAAGCGGAAGAGATTTCTCGTCGAGACTTTCCACGAGAAGGACAGACGTTTCCAAAGTGGGGTAATACGCTCAAGCAATATACGCGATCCGGCCTTTGGAGCTTTTGGAAGCATGAGCGCCGAAGGTTCCTCACGAAGCGTTGAGAGCACCGCAGAGATCGTTGCAAGAAGGGTAACGCCCACTCCAAGTCCACCCGAGAGAAGCGCTATGGGTGCACTTATGGGCATTGCCGACTCTGCGTGAGGAATATTGTAGATTGAAGCATATGCGGAAATGATAATATTCGGAAGAACCTGAGAAAGCAGCGCAATTCCAAGTGCCGCTCCTGTAACGGAGGCAATTGCCGCATACAGAACATATTTTGCCGCAATCGCAGCCTTTGAATACCCCAGAGCCTTATGCATACCAATAACAGTACGCTCATCTGAAACCATACGAGTCATGGTAGTAAGCGAAATCAGAGCTGCGACCAGGAAAAACATCAACGGGAATACTCGGGCAATGTCGTCTATTCTGTGCGAATCACTATCATATGCAGCATTACCGATATCTTTTGTACGGTCAAGCACATATATATCGGGCGCCGTAAGATCGTCAACCTGCTTTTGAGCCTCATTGATTTGCGCTTCCGCATCGGCAAGTTGCTCCTCAACCGCTGTCTTCGAATCCTCGTAGCTCTTTTGTCCCTCATCGTAATCACGGCGCGCATTATCAAGCGTTATCTGGCCTCTCTTCAGCTGCTCAAGCGCCGAGTCAAGTTTTTGCTGTGCGACGGCAAACTGCGCATCAGAGACTGTAAGGGCAGCCTGATAATCTCTCTCGCCCACGGCAAGCTGCTTTTGCGCCTCATCAAGACTCTGAGCACGAGCATCAAGTTCTTCTCGCGCTTTCGTAAGTTCAGCTTGTTTTTGATCCAACTCGGCCTTTGCCGATTCAAGCTTTGCCTGTGTAGCGAGAAGCGCATCGATTGTATCGGTTGGATACCCCGCCGCCTCAAGCTGCGCCTTTGCATCTTCCAGTGTCGCTGCCGTGATACCTTGATCCGATAAGGATGCAAGTGCCTGCGACTTCGCCGCACTAAAGGTTGCAAGTCCCGTGTCAAAATCGGCTTGTCCTTGTGCAAGCCGGGCTTTTCCTGCCGCATATTGTGCTTCTCCGGAAGCCAGAAGTTCTTTTCCTTTTGAGATTTTTTCTGCCGCCGCATCAAGCTCTCCTCGCACAGCTGCAAGCTGTCTTTGAACTCGTGCTTTTTCTGATTCAAGGCGAGAAGTTCCGTCCGTATGATTTCTTCTTCCTAAAGAAAGCTCCAACTCACCGGCATCGATGCGCGCCTGTGCATCTTCGAGCTGAGAGCGTGCGTCTTCAAGTTTCTGAGCCGCTTCAAGACGGGCTTTCTCATAGTTGGCCCGTGCTTCATCAACACTCTCTTGAGCTTTCTTACGCAGATCAGAAACGCGAGCTTGAGCAAGAGAAGGTACTGCGTCCGTCACACGCTCCTCAACCGAAGAAACGATGTTTTTATACGCATCAGAACCTGAAATTTGAGCCGATGCGCCTCTCACTTTGAGATAGACATCGGTATACGGATCGTCTGCTGCAAAAGCATCCGAAGGCACATACGCAAATTCTTCTACCGTTCCATTTCCCAAAGACGTTGATCCAAAATTGCTACTAAAAGGAAAATTCGGCGAGTTGACATAGCCAACGACCGTGTATGAACCTCCTTTAATGTGCACGCCATCAAGGCTCTCAGGAATCTCAATCACTGATCCGAGAGGAACATCACTATGTTTTTTTGGATCGGACGAAATAACAATCTCGTTTGCCGTCTCAGGCCAACGACCGTCTGTTAAAACCGGCTGATTAAAGGCTCTCGCGCCTTCTTTTACTTCATTTTCTGTTACGTCATTTTTCTGAAAGGCTGCCGTGGACGTGGACGGAAGCTCCATAACACGAGTAACCACCCTCGTCGATCCCATTGTCGCCATAACATCAACTGAGCGCGCCGGAAGAACCTCCTCAACACCCTCAATGGCAACAAGACGATCTATATCGGCCTGCTCAAATCCGAGCGTAGAGACCATGCGAATATCGTAGAGTCCCTGCACATCATAAAACTCATCTGCGCTAAGGCGCATATCGCGTCCGGTCATCTGGAGCCCTGCAAAAAATCCGCATCCCAAAGCAACAATGCCCATAATGGCCAAGAAACGACCAAGCGAGCCCCGAATGGCTCTCAGCGTTTCCTGTATCAAGGCGCGCGACATACTTACCACTCAACCGTCATCGCGTCGGAAGGATGTTCGTTTATTTCAACTTTTGATGCCTTACCTTCATGCACGTGAATAACCCGATTGGCAATTTTAGTAAACGCCAGGTTATGAGTAACGATGGCGATCGTCTCGTGCTGTTCTTTACAGGTATTCTGCAGAAGTTTCAAAATCTGCTTGCCGGTCTGATAATCAAGGGCTCCTGTTGGCTCGTCACATAAAAGCAGCCGAGGATTTTTTGCCAAAGCTCGGGCGATAGAAACGCGCTGTTGTTGACCACCGGAAAGCTGAGAAGGAAAACTGTCTTTTCTTTCTGCAAGGCCCACGGCCGCAAGGGCATCCATTGGATTCATAGGATTCTTGCAAATTTGTGTTGCCAGCTCAACATTTTCCAATGCAGTCAAATTTTGCACCAGATTATAAAACTGGAACACAAAACCAATGTCATGTCGGCGATAGAGCGTTCTTTCTCGCTCCGAAAGATTGCCTACGTCTTTTCCGTCAAGTGTAATGGTGCCTGAGGTACAGCCATCCATACCTCCAAGCATATTGAGAACCGTTGTCTTGCCTGCGCCCGAAGGACCAACGATGACGCAAAGCTCTCCTTCTTCAATTTCAAAGTCCATCCCGTCTACGGCACGCACCTCAACGGAACCCATGTGATAGATCTTTCGCACGTCTTTGAACTCAACAAAGGCCATAGTGCTCCTACACAGCGATATTTTCTTCTACGACAATTATACGGACCCTCATATACAGCTCTATTGTATCTGTCTCTCTATTTTCAGCCAAAAGCTACAGTGCAATACCGTCGCGTACACGTAAAACGGCCGCATCCCCGAGAAAATAACGAACAATCTCAAGACCAAACGCCACGGCGGTACCTGCGCCTTGGCTGGTAATGAACGGACCATCCACTACCACAGGGTCTTTTGAGAGAAGCGCACCCTTCTCCACTAAAACATGCTGAAATCCGGGATTGGCAGTAGCTCGAACACCGCTGAGAAGTCCACGCTCCGCATAAATGGAAGGCGCGGCACAAATGGCAGCAAGAGGCTTTCCTTGAGCAGCAAACGTATCAACGGCCTGCATGAGGACATCCGTTGCGGCAAGATTGGGGGTACCTGGAATACCACCCGGAAGTACCAACATGGCGTACGCGTTAATATCTACCCCTGATATGAGCTTGTTGCAAAGAAACGCCACTTCATGTGAAGACGTAACTTGATACGAATCAGAGACAGAAACCATATCGCAGGGGATACCGGCTCTAAACAGAAGATCGACCACAGTCAGACCCTCAATTTCCTCACAGCCATCAGCAAAAAATACCGCCACGCGATTGTCCGTTTGCTTTTTAAACATGGCTCCTCATTTCTAAAAGTAATGGCTTCGGTGCATACCAAAGCCATTACGAATCATTTTGCCAGATAAATGAATTTCTTATTCTGCAATACCTGCGTTAATGGCATCGGCAATCTTCTGCTTATCATCAGTACCATGTACAAGCGCTTTAAAATCATCCTTCATCAAAAGCACGGCAGTTTTAGAAAGCAGCTGGATGTGAGTGGTGCCAGCTTCACCGGCCGGTACAAAGAGAGCAATTGCAACATCAATGGGCTTCTCGTCAAAGCTTGGCCAATCGAGGGGTGCATCATTTTTGAAAACCAAGACAGCAGCGTTCAGAATAGACTCATCCTTTGCATGGGGAATCGCAAAGCCGTCTGTCATACCGGTCTCTCCCATACCTTCACGAGCCATAAATGCCTCATATGTTGCATCGGCATTATTGGAGATACCCTTGGCTTCTGCCTGCTGGGAGAGAAAACGCAGGACTTCTTCACGACTCGTTGCGTGCTCGTTGACAAAAACGTCATCAGCCTTAACAAAATCACTCATATGAAATCCCCTTCATTCCACGCAGACCTTGTATCTGCGTATATCCGTAACACTTTCTATGATACCCACAAATACCGTTTTTCGCAGAAAAATCAACGGACTGTTTTGAAACCGCTTTTGTACCTACCTGACTTTAGCTTCTGTACGTATCTGACTTTAGCCTCGCTCTTTCGTGCTCGACTTTAACCCCGCTCTTTCGCACCCCACCAAAATGTTGCCACGGTACCCGGTCCTGTGTGCACTCCAATGGTAGCGCCAATATCAAAGATGTCGATGCTTTTTACCTGAGGAAAATGCGAGTGGATCTTCTCGGCAACAGATTTGGCATCCGCAAGACATTCGGAATTGGAAATGAACACTTTATCGGCATAGTCAAGACCATTCTCACAGGTATCCTGCATGATCTCAATAATCCGACGCTCCGCCTTCTTTCGTCCGCGCGCCTTCTCCTTCACTGCCAAAGAACCATCGGGCTCAACATCCATCACAGGGCAGATATTCAACATGCCGCCGAGAAGTCCCGCGGCCTTGGAAATACGACCCCCTCGAATAAAAAACGTAAGATCGGTCGAGAAGAACCACGCATAGACACGCTTGCGATTTTCCAACGTCCACGCTTCCAATTCTTCGAGCGTAAGTCCTTCGTCTCGTTTATCAGCAACTTTATCAATAAGCAGGCCATAACCAGCAGATGCCTGCAAAGAATCGACTATCACAATCTTACGATTTGGGAAGTCCTTTTTAAGCTCTTCTCGAGCGGAAATCGCAGACTCATACGAACCCGAAATCCCTGAAGAAAGAGTCAGGTGAAACACATCTTGTCCTGCTTCAAGAAATGGTTTCCAAAATGCCATATACTGACCAACACTTACTTGAGAAGTACGACACGACTGTCCTTCAAGCATTTTACGATACAGCTCAGCAGGAGTATTGGTTCGACCAAAATCATCCTTACACTGTTCCCCATTGAGTTCATAGTTGAAATAGACGTACTTAATATCACGAGATTGAAGAAGCTCTTCAGAAACATCAGCGGTTGAACAACAGCAAAGCGCGTAGTCAGCCATCAATCCTCCTAGAGTATCGGGTTTCGATTCACAATCATAAGTAATTGTACGACCTTATACGCAATTTTCCCACAGTATGTGAAAACTTCTCGGCAAACCCGAGTACGGAAAACTTACGGTAAATCTACATACCTCGTCCTACATGCCCGTTTTACATACTCTGTCCCACATGTCCCGCTTTATATACTATGCTCCGTCCTACATACCCCACTCTGAAAAGATCGGCTCATCTTGCCAAAGAACGACTTCTCCCGCTTCCAAGGTAGACGGCACGTCAATAAGCCGCTGGTTTGAGGAACCTCTGAAGCGCAAGGTAATATCGTGGAGCGACTGGACCCAAGGGCCGTCAACCAGCACATCAAGGCAACTTAAAATGCGATCGGTGTATGCAAGGTGCCATTTTCCTTGAGTAAGCTCTTCCCACGTGTGTCCCGAATACAGCCAGATAGTCTTAGCGGGATACGTCTCTTTCACGCGCTCAAGAAAACCCACAAGGCCTTCTTGGTTTTCAGGCTCCATTGGCTCTCCGCCAAGTACGGAAAGTCCGTCGACATAGACGGGTGCTAAAGAATCTATAATCTCCTGCTCAACTTCAGGCGTAAATTCTCCGCCGCTCTTAAAGTCCCATGCTTCGTAGTTGAAACAGCCCTTACAGTGCAGGCGACAACCTGAGACAAAGAGCGTCGTACGAATCCCAACACCGTTTGCGATGTCGGAGTATTTGATGTTTGAGTAGTTCATTGTTGCGCTTTCGTAAATGCATGTACTGAGAAAGAAAGCGAGCAGAGCAACACGTCGCCCTGCTCGCCAAAGGGTATACGAAACTCCTAGAGGTGAAGGACGCGATCCTTGATTTCCTGCGTACGACCTTGATTCCAGAACTGCGTACCAATATATCCGCAGGTACGACGCGCAACGTTCATCTTATTCTGATCGCGGTTTCCACAATGTGGGCATTCCCACACCAGCTTGCCATCATCCTCAACAATCTGGATCTCGCCATCATAGCCACACACCTGGCAGTAGTCAGACTTCGTATTGAGCTCCGCATACATGATGTGATCGTAGATAAACTGCATAACCCGGAGAACGGCCTCAAGGTTATCCTGCATATTGGGAACCTCAACGTAAGAAATGGCTCCACCCGGAGAAAGACGCTGAAACTCCGACTCAAACTGCAGTTTCTGGAAGGCGTCAATCTCTTCTGCTACATGCACGTGATAGCTGTTGGTGATATAGCCCTTGTCCGTGATACCGGGAATGACACCAAAACGACGCTGGAGAGCCTTGGCAAACTTATAGGTTGTAGACTCAAGCGGTGTGCCATAGATGGAGTAATCGATATCCTCGGCAGCCTTCCACTCGTTGCACTTGTCGTTCATGTGCTGCATAACCTCAAGTGCAAACGGCGTGGCTTCTGCATCAGTATGGCTGTGGCCCGTCATGGCTTTGACGCACTCATACAGACCGGCATACCCCAGTGAGATGGTAGAGTAGCCTCCATACAGCAAGGGGTCGATCTTCTCGCCCTTATCAAGACGAGCAAGAGCACCATACTGCCAAAGAATAGGAGCGGCATCCGAAAGTGTACCCTTGAGGCGCTCATGACGGCAACGCAGTGCACGGTGGCAAAGCTCCAAGCGCTCGTCAAAAATCTTCCAGAACTCATCCATGTTACGATTTGCAGAAAGCGCAACATCAGGCAGGTTAATGGTTACGACTCCCTGGTTAAAGCGGCCGTAATACTTTGGTTTGCCGGGTTCATAATTCTTAGCACGAGCAACGTTACCATATCCATTGCCTGAACGATCCGGTGTAAGGAAGGAACGGCATCCCATGCAGGTATAACAATCTCCCTCGCCCTCTTTTTCCCCGGCCGAGAGCTTGTACTCCTTCATCTTCTTTTCTGAGATGTAGTCAGGAACAAGCCGGCGAGAAGTGCACTTTGCCGCCATCTTCGTGAGATAGAAGAACTCGGAATCCTCATGGATATTGTCCTCTTCAAGCACATAGATGAGCTTGGGGAATGCAGGAGTAATCCAAACGCCTGCTTCATTCTTCACGCCCTGGTAACGCTGACGGAGCATCTCTTCAATGATAAGCGCGAGGTCCTTCTTTTCCTGCTCATTCTTTGCCTCATTGAGATACATGAAGACCGTAATAA
>ERZ773069.55-NODE-55-length-78732-cov-9.896120_pt1 | contig 78732 bp, 74 predicted proteins | sample MGYA00580619_ERZ773069 | MGnify/ENA primary metagenome ERZ773069 (study PRJEB29015, sample SAMEA2738007) | human oral metagenome | biome: human oral; feature: human-associated habitat; material: dental | place: China | collected 2108 ...
AGCCGGGTTTGCAAAGGGGATGGCGACTGTTCCCCTTTGCTTTATAAAAAAGAAAAAACATAAAAATTACAGAAAAAATACCCATTAACTATTTTTTATTTAAATATTAGACATTTTTTATCTTTTCATTTAAAAACTCTATTATTATATTTACAATTTCTGGCTGAAACCAATATTCATCAGAATGTCCTGCCCCAGTTACTACATATCTTGTTGATTCTATCCCTTTTTCAATTAATGCCTTGTGAAGTTTTTCTGTATGGATTGGAGGGACTAAAGTGTCTGCGTCTCCGTGCATCAATAGGAATGGTGGTGTTTTATCGGAAATATACGATATTGGGTTTGTTACTTTTATATCATTTCTTACATCATTTAGCCAAAATTTCACTGATAATAATATTGCCCTGTAATCTTCATCAATATCATCTGGAATTTCAAAATCCGCTTCTTCAAAGTCTGTTACTCCATAAATATCAATAACTGCTTTTATATCACTATTTTCAGATAAATTTTCACCTTTGTCAAAATCTCTTGTTCCATTTGTCGCTCCAGCCATTGCCACTAGATAACCTCCAGCAGAATCACCCATTATAGCTATTCTTTCCTTGTCTATCCCATATTCATCAGAATTAGCCTTCAAAAATCTGATTGCTGATTTTACATCTTCTACACTTTGTGGAAATACTCCATCAGGAATAGTTCTATATTCCATGCTTGCAACCACATAACCCGCCTTTGCAATTTCAATTCTTTGCTGTAGATAATTTTCCTTGTAGCTATGTGCAAATGAGCCACCTGTTACAAACAGCACTGTTGGAAACTTTCCTTCTCTATTTGGTTTCAAAATATCCATTTCCAATTTTATATTTTTTCTAAAATAGCTGACTGGCTGTGAATAAGTAACATTCACTATTGATTTTATCTTCTCTTGTGTCAGCTCAATATTTAAAACTTTACTTTCTCCACCATTTCCCATTTCACTTTCCTCCTTTACTATATACTCAAATTTTCTTAAAGTTTTACCCTTTTAAGTTTATTTGAGTATATCAATTTTTTTATATTAAAGTTTCTATAATATATCAGTTTTAAAAATTTTATCTGATAATCAGCCATATAACAATTGATATTTCATTTAAAAGATAATTTTTGTTTATATTTTTCAAACATTTCTCGAACTTCATTATCATTATAAATATTTTCATAAGCAGTTACAATAACTTGTAGTTCTTTTAGAAAACCTTCTTTAGAAATTATTTCTACATTTTCTTTTTCTCTCTTCCCTTTAAATCTTTCTGAAATTAAAGTTTTAATTTCTTTTTCCAATATAAAATCACTCATCATATTATTATATTTTTTTCTATCAAACCATTCATAAATTTTTCCATTTTTATATCCTGTATAGTAATAAAATATAATATTTTTATCTCCTTTTGACATTATATTAAAATATAATTCTCTTTCATCAAAATGTCCAAATTTTTCTCTTTCTTTTTCAAAAAATTCATTTTTTCCATTTAAAAAATTTTTTAGTATATTTTCACCCATTAAATAAGAAAAAAATAATTTTAATATGTCTTTATCCCAATAATTTATCGCTTCTCTTTTAAAATTAATAATTCCTAAGTTATATTTATTACTTTCATAGTTATATTTTAAAAGAAAATCTCGAAGTTTATCTCTTACAAAAATACTTTTAACATCTAAATCAATTTTATATTTTTTAGATTCCCCAATATAATTAGTATAATTAATAAATTCCTGTTCAATAAAAGCTATCATATCAGGATAACAATGAATGTTTTTAAAATAATACATTAAAAAATATTGCAATATTTCTTCATAAGAAAAATAAACTCTTATTTCAACATTATTCAAATAGTCATATTCAGATATATATACTGCTGTTTCATCCTCATTATCCCATCCCCCATTTATCAAAAAACCTAAGTACTCTCCTGAACTTGTTTCAGTAGCATCAGTATAAAATTCATTTATAATATCTGGAAAATCATTAATATAATCCATTGCTGATACAAAAAATTCATATTTATTTATTCCTATTTCTTCAAATACACAATCCTTGATTTTTTTTATATTCATAATTAATCCAATATCTCAATAGCCCCTCTATCCGCAGAAGACACGTGCATCGCATATTTTTTCAAATACCCTTTTACTTCAATTTTGAATGGCTCCAATTTAGCTTTTCTTGCTTCAATTTCTTCATCCGAAATTTTTATATTTATTGTTCTGCTTGGAATATCAATTTCAATAATATCTCCATCTTGAACTATAGCAATATTTCCACCCGAAGCGGCCTCTGGCGAAACATGTCCAATTGAAGCTCCTCTTGTCGCTCCTGAAAATCTTCCATCTGTTATCAACGCTACATCTTTATCAAGTCCCATTCCAGCAATCATCGCTGTTGGCGATAACATTTCTCTCATTCCAGGTCCACCTTTTGGCCCTTCATATCTAATAATTACAACATCTCCTGCTACGATTTTTCCACCAACAATTGCTTCCACAGCGTCTTCCTCACTATTAAATACTTTTGCTGGTCCTGTATGCTGCAGCATTTCTGGATCTACTGCCCCTTCTTTAACAACACAGCCGTCTGGTGCTAAATTTCCTTTTAACACTGCAATTCCACCAGTTTTGTAGGCTGGCTTATCCCAAGGTTTGATTACATCATCATCATTTATAAATGCTTCTTTTGCAAGTTCTCCTTGAGTACGCAATGCTACAGTTTTTGTATTTTCATGTAATCTTCCATTTTCAAGCATTCTTTTCATAACACCTGTTACTCCGCCTGCTCTGTACAAGTCTTCTATAAAATATTCTCCAGATGGCGATAATTTACACAATTGCGGAGTTATTTTTGCAATTTCATTAAAATCTTCCAATGTCAATTTTATTCCTGCTTCATGTGCTATCGCTGGTAAATGCAGAGCTGTATTTGATGATCCTCCAAGAGCCATATCCATTGCAACCGCATTTTCAAATGCTTCTCTTGTCAAAATATCTTTTGGACGAACATCTGCTTTCAATACTTCCATAATTTGCATTCCAGCTTTTTTAGCAAGCCGTATTCTTTCTGAAAATACCGCTGGTACAGTTCCGTTTCCTGGAAGCCCTAGTCCAAGTGCTTCTGTTAAACAGTTCATTGTATTTGCTGTATACATTCCTGCACAAGATCCGCAAGTCGGACACGCCATTTCTTCAACAGAGTTAAGTTCTCTTTTAGTTATTAATCCAGCTTCATATTGTCCAACTGCTTCAAACACATTACTAAGCCCTATCTTCTTACCTTTATATACTCCTGCAAGCATCGCTCCTCCACTTACAAATATTGAAGGTATATTTAATCTTGCAGCCGCAATTAACATTCCAGGCACTACCTTATCACAGTTTGGCATAAATACAATCGCATCAAACGGAGTAGCCATTGCAACTGCTTCAATTGAATCTGCGATTATGTTTCTTGTTACCAGCGAAAATTTCATTCCAATATGATTCATTGCAAGTCCATCACAAATTCCAATTGTATTAAATTCCATTGGAACTCCTCCAGCCATTCTTATACCATCCTTCACAGCCTGAACTAAATTTTTCAAATGAACATGCCCCGGTATAATTTCATTAAATGAATTAGCAATCCCAATAATTGGACGATCCATTTCCTCACTTGTAAATCCTAACCCTTTCAAAAGCGATCTGTGTGGCGCTCTAGCCTCTCCTCTTGTTAAGTTGTTACTTCTTCCTTTTCCTTTCATTGTCATTGATTTCACTCTCCTAAAATTTGTTTTTTTCATACATAGTCAATCTCAATTTTTAAGATTTCCCTATATATTTTTATCTATAAAATATCAGCAAACTTTAAAAATAATTATTTAAAGTTATTTGATTATATTTTATCACATATTTTATAAAATTTTTACTTATTTTTCTTTATAAATTGCATTGAATACTTTATTTCTAATAGTTTTTAAAAAAAATAAAAGACGATTTGTATATAAATCGCCTCAAAGTTATAAAAACAATAACAGTTTTTTTATTATTCCATATAATTCTATCAATTATTTCCCAGTAAAATTAGCCATTACTTCTCTATCATTTACCGATACAACAAAATCATTGTTAGAAACTTTTAAGGCAACGTATTTTCTATTTTGTACAGTTTTAATTCCTAAAATTTCAATAATCAGTAATAATGATAAGACTAAAATTAATAATGACATAATTTCCTCCAGTTTTTCAGTTTTTTGATTCATTTATCTGTATAAAATTATTATATCAAAAATCAATCATTTTGTAAAATATATATTATATATATGACTTATATATTTTATTAATCTTTACAATTTCAAATTAAACAAAATCTATTTTGATTTTTGAATAACATCCAATGCTTCTTTAAAATATTTTTTTAATTCTTCATCATCTGCTTTTTTGGCTACTTCCATGCCCTTTTTTAGCCATTTCTCGGCTGTTTCAGAATCTCCTAGTCCAGCATAAAAGCTCGTAAGATTGTAATATGCCCACGGATAGCCCTTTTGAACAGATGCCTGATACCATTTTAATGCCTCTTTCTGATTTCCTTCCTCTTCAAACATTACCCCCAATTTATTTTCCGAAAACCCATCTTTCTCAAATTTAGTCACCTTTAAATACCATTCTTTTGCATTTTTATAATCTTCCATTTCATAATATGCCCCCGCAATCCAAAGATAGTTATCAGGATTGTCTACTAACTTTTGATATTCTTTATAATATTTTATAGATTTCTCATAATCTCCTTTTTCAAAATATAAATATGCTATATTTGAAATTGCCGTAAAGTTACCGTTTTCTATGGCTTTTAAATACCACTTTTCAGCCTCTGAATAATTTTTTTGATTAGTATACAAAACTCCTAATCTATTTAAATAATCAGCATTATTTGGAAATTCATTTACATATTTTGTAATTAAAGTTACCATTTTTTTATTATCTTTTTTTTCATAAGCATCATCTATCTGTTTTTCTAATTTTGTTTTTTCCTCTTTCGTCATCGCAGAAAAACTTTGAACTCCTAATCCCAAATTTGCAATTACTAATAATAAAATCAAGTATTTTTTCATAATATCCCTTCTTTCTATTTTTTATATTACTAAGGTTAGTTATTACTCTCAACTTCTTTAATGATCTCCTGTATATCTTTCATTTGTTTTTAATCTTTTTGCTTTTTCGCTGTTTCAAAAGATTTTTTTAGCCATTTTAATGCGGCATTCTTGTCTCTCTGCTGATAGTACAAAATCCCTAGATTCGCTTGGCCTCCTGAATTTCCTTTATCTGAGGATTCTAAAAACCATTTTCTAGCCTCTTTCTGATTCCCTTCAGCAAGATAAATCTGTCCTAAAATATTTTGTGACATCCCTTCTTCATCCTTGATGTAGGATTTTAATAAATATTTTTTTGCTTCTTCTGTATTTTCCAATCTATAATTTAAAGAGCCCATTATAAAATTTATATCATCCCCGCTTTCAAGATTTTTATTATCGATTTTGCTAAGCCACTTTAATGCTTTTTCATATTCTTCCATTCCCATATAAACTATCGCTGTTAATAGCCTTATATCGTATTTCTTCCCATCATCTGCTATAAAAGGATATTTTTTCTGCATCTCTATCGCTTCATTTAATTCTTTTTCACTTTCATTCTTTTTGCCCATGTCATCATACAACATTCCCAATACAGCTTTTAATACAACATTAGTTGGATTTTTTTGTATATCTTCTTTTAACATTGATATTGCCTTCTGTCTATTCCCTTTATCATATTCTTCCGATACTTTCTCTATCACTTTTTCAAATTCCTTAGAATTCATTTGTGAAAATCCCTGCACTCCAAAAATTAAACTAGTTAAAATTACCACAAAAACTAATAATTTCTTCATTTCTATACCTACCTTTTTTCATTATTTCTTTGTTTTTGTTTAATTAAAAATTTCTCCATTTATTGTATCACAATTATTAAAAAAATCAAAATTTTACATATAATATCCTTAAATCCATTAATTCTTAAGAATTAATTTTTTTAAAGACAAGTAAATCGAAAAAATTTATTTTTATAGTGAAACTTATACAAAATCGACCTAAAAATATGGTATAACAGCTTTATGACATATGAAAAAAATTATAGAAAAAGAATTTTAAATTTTTATTACGAAAATGGAAAAACAAAAACATTATTTCAGCTCAACATAAGTTCCAGCACATTGTATGGATGGATAAAACTTAAGAATGAAACAGGCTTTAGCGAATATTACTATCATGAATACGGCTGGAGTAAAAGGGGAATATCTATTGAAGGGAAGAAAAGAGCATTAAAATATTCAAGGATAAACTTGGTTGCCGGGCACTGATAGGAAGTATGATATACAGGAAAACAATGGAAAGTGAATTTTTTGAAGAGTGGTTCAGGGAAATACTTTTAAGAGATATTGAAAAATTAGGGAAGAGAGTTCTAATAGCGATGGATAATGCCAGATTTCACAGAAAGAATATATTAGAAAAGATAATAAAGGGAACAGGGCATTTTCTATTATTTCTTCCGCCGTATTCTCCGTATTTAAATCCAATAGAAAAATTATGGGCTAATATGAAGAAAAAATTAAAAGACATAGCCCATAATTTTAATACACTGGAAGAAGTAGTTACTTCTGTTTTATTTAATAAATTAGTTCAGTTTTAAATAGGTTTTGCTATATAATTAGTGTAGTGTAATTTATTAAAAAATTTATAAAAATAAGAAGATAGACATTGATTTTTAATTGAATAAATGATATTATTTACATAGATTTACAATTAAAGTAAGTATAATTGTGTAAAAACTAAAATAAATAATTATAATTGATTTACTTGAATCAAAATTTATTTAATTCTGTAGCATTATTTCACGTAAATTTGAGAGTAGGTAAAGACAGGAAAGGTAAATTATGACAGAAATTGTTGTAGAAATAAAGAACGAGCAAGGACTTCATGCTAGGCCATCTGGGCAGATTGTCAATATCGCAAAGAAATATAATTTGACTTTGGAAATAGAAAAAATTGGAGAAAATGAAATTGTAGATGGGAAGAATGTATTTGGAATAATGTCACTTGGAGCAGGTAAGGGTGATAAATTGAAATTTAGAGCAATTTCAAAAAATGAGGAAAATCTTGAAAAGGAAAAACAATTATTAGAAGAATTAAAAAAAATGATTGAAGTTGATAAATTTTTTGAAGAATAATTTTTATAAATAAAAAAGAAGGGAGAAGAACTGGCTTTTAATAGCAGTTCTAGAGTGCAAAATGAACGAGAAAGAATTTGAATTATTATTGGAAGATTATTTACCAGAAGAAAAAAAATCTGGAGATGTAGTAGAAGGAGTCATTACTAGAAAAGAACTGGATTATGGTTTTCTTGATTTGAATGCAAAAAAAGAAGGAAGAATTTATGCAAGCGAGGTTAAAGATTTTGAAATAGGAGATAAAATTGAAGTAAAAGTTTTAAGAGAAGATGATGAGAACATCATTGTTTCAAAATTTGTATTGGATAAGGCAAAAGAACTAGCGTCATTTAATGTAGATGACATTGTAACAGGAGAAATTATTAAGAAAATTAAAGGCGGATACACTGTAAGAATTGGAAAAAATGAAGCATTTCTACCATTTTCACTTGCCAGATTTGAAAAAAACAAAGATTATACAGGACAAAAATTTAAATTTTTGATAAAGGAAAAAAATAAGAGCAACATAACTGTTTCAAGAAGTGACTTAATAAAAATTGAAGAAGAAAAATATTTTGAAAAAGTAAATATTGGAGATGTTGTTACTGGTAAAATTAAGGAAGTATTTGATTTTGGTATTATTTTGGACTTGGAAGCAACTAGCGGATTTATTCATATATCTGAAATCTCTTGGGATCAAGTGGATAATTTGACTGAAAAATATAAAATTGGTGATGAAATAAGTGCTAAAATTATTGAAAAGGATGCTGAGAAAAATAGATTAAAATTAAGTATAAAACAATTGTCAGAAGATCCTTGGGTTGCATTTGTGGCAAGTCATAATGTAGGAGATATAGTCGAAGTAGTCGTGAAGGATGTACTTGATTTTGGGATAGTTGTGACTGTTGATGGTAATTCTGGATTTGTACATGTTTCAGAGCTGGCTTGGCATAATGGGGCTAAAGAGCTTAAAAACTACAAGGAAGGGGACAAATTTTCTGCAAAAATTATTCAAATTGAAGATGAAAAGAAAAACGTTAAGTTAAGTGTAAAACAATTGTCAGAAAACCCTTGGGATACAGTTAAGGAAAAATACCACATTGGAGATATTATTGAAAAACCAATAACAGAAGTATTTGACTTTGGATTATTAATTTCACTGGAAAAAGATATTGACGGACTTTTACATGTATCTGACTTGTCGTACAAGAGAGAAGCCAATTTAACTTCAAAATATAAAGCAGGAGACGTAATCAAATTTAAAATCGTTGACTTTAATGACGAAAAAAATAGAATTACTCTAAGTGCCAAAGCATTGCTTGATGACAGATGGGAAGTTCTTGAGGAAACTTATGACTTTGATAATGCGTTTAAAGGAAAAGTTATGAATGTTCAGGATTATGGAATTTTTGTGGAATTAGAAAAAGGAATAGAAGTTTTTATACATAAAAACGAATTTTCATGGGATAAAAAAGAACATAAAGAATACAAAGTTGGCGATGAAGTCGAATTTAAAGTAATTGTAGTTGATAAACTTGATAAAAAACTTTCTGGAAGTATCAAGCAATTAGAAAAATCACCTTGGAAGGAAGCAATTGAACAATATAAGAAAGGAAATATTGTAAATACGGAGATTGTTGAAATTCAGGAAAATTTTGTGCTTGTTAAATTAACAGACAGATTTAACGGAATTATACCAAAACGTGAGTTAACAGAGGAATTTTTGAAGGATATTTCTGAAAAATTCTCAGTTGGAGATAAAGTTGAGGCTGTAATTACAGATATTAATGAAAAAAGAAAATCAATTGCATTATCTGTAAAAAAAGTTAAGGAAATGGAAGAGAAAAAAGAACTTGATGAGCTTATGAAAGTTTATGGAGTCTAATTTTACAAATTCAAAATATAATAAAATTAAGAAGGCGTTATAATTTTAGCATTTAAACATATATAATATATATGATTGAGTAAAAAAAATAAATTTTACATAATTAAAAAAAAGTGTTAAAATATAAAAGTAAATATTAAAATACTGAAAATATGGAGGTAAAATTAGATGGCAAAGGCAGAATTTATGAAATTTGCATATTTCGATAAAGAAATAGTGGAATTTGAAAAAGCGACAGTTAGTATCGCTACACATAGTTTACAATATGGGACAACTTGTTTTGGTGGTATCAGAGGATATTACAGAAATGGAAAAGTAGCGATTTTTAGACTGAAAGATCACTATATTAGATTAATGAATGCGTCAAAAATGTTAGGATTTGAATATTTTATAACTTGGGATGAATTTAAAGATATTGTTACAGAATTAGTTAAAAAAAATGATGTAAAAGAAGACTTTTACATGAGACCATTTGTTTTTTGTAAAGAGCCTAGATTGTCACCTAAAAAGGCAGGATTAGACTTTGATTTAGCAATTTACATGTTGCCGCTTGCAGATTATGTAAGTACAGAAGGTGGACTAAACTTAATGAGTTCAACTTATAGAAAATACAATGATTCGGCAATTCCTACGAAAGCAAAAGCAGGAGGTTCATATATTAACTCGTTCCTTGCAACAAGTGACGCTCAAAGAAATGGTTATGATGATGCATTAATGTTTGATGATGCTGGAAATGTGGTAGAAGTGTCAGTTGCAAATATAATACTGGTTTACAGAGGGCAAATAATAATCCCTGATACTGGAAACGCAGCTCTTGAAGGAATTACAGTAAGATCAGCATTGGAATTATTAGAACACAATGGATATAAAATAAATCGTGGAAAAATTGACAGATCAATGGTATTTACAGCAGATGAGCTATTAGTAACAGGAACAGCGATGAAAATTACTTATGCAGAATCATTGGACAAACGTCCTATTGGGCAGTTAGACTTTAACGCAAAACCACAAGCAGGTAAATTTCATAAATTGTTAAAATCAGAATATGAAAAAGTAATCAATGGAGAACATGAATTGTCTTCTGAATGGTTATTTATTGTAGAATAAGGGTAAGTACACTGGAAGTGTTTTAAAAGAGCATTGAAGGTGTACTTTTTATATTGTTAAAATAATTTTTTTATAATTTTAAAAAATTTGTATTTGAAGAAAATTGAGAGTAAAATATAACGAAATATGAAAAAGAAAACAATTGAGAATTGCTAAAAAGTGCATAAAGATAAGAATAAGATTGATGTTTCTTGGGAAATTAAATAATAGTGTAAAATTTGGGAAGAGAGATAGTTAATTAAAATCATCTCTCTTTTTATTGTTTTTTATTTTCACGGGATTACTCATTGCAACAAATCCTTATCTTGCAGTAAAGGTTTATCCTGATAATCTATACAATAACCTATGGATAGTCTACAACATTTTTATGTTAAACAGTTTGCAGGCACAGAAAAATGCTCGGACGGATTAATTATAAAAATGAAAATTATATTTTAATTATCTGAAAATATTAGTTTGATATACTTTAATTAGAAAAGTTTGTAATAAATTCGTTATTTAAATTGGGTTTAGTATAAATTTAATTTTTATAGAAATTAAAAAACATAAAAAACTCTCAAGAAAATTAAATTCTCAAAAGTCTTATTTATAAATTTAAATATTCAAATCATTCTTTTTGATAAATTCTAACAATGCATTACAACCTTTCATAACATCATCATAAGTTGTATCAAAATCTCCGGTAAACCAAGGATCTTTTATTTCTCGATTTTCTCCAGCATATTCTAGCAACATTTTTATTTTGCCTTTATTTTTTCCATTTGTAAAAAGTTTTATATTTTCTATATTACTTTCATCCATTCCAATAATATAATCGGCATCCAAATCATCATTATTCAAAATTCTGGAATACATTCCTTCAACACCGATTCCTTCTTTAGCAAGCCTAGCTTTAGTACCGTGGTGAACTGGATTTCCATGTTCCCAGGAACTTGTTGCTGCTGAATCAATTATGATTTTGTCAGATAGCCCTTCTTTTTTTACCATTTCTCGAAATACTGCTTCTGCCATTGGAGAACGACATATATTTCCTAGACAGACAAATAATACTTTTATCATTTTTACCTCTTTATTTATTTTTTATTTTAAATTTTTAAAAATTTCGCCTATGCTTTCGTGTATAACTAAATTTGCAAAATTGTCCTGCTCAGTTTTGGATTTATTTATTAACACAAGATTTTTTCCTTGAAAATAATGTATAAGAGAAGCGGCTGGATACACAATAAATGAAGTTCCACCTATAATTAGTGTATCAGCTTTGGATATTTCGTTTATTGCTTTTCTAAAAGTATCTGGATCAGGAACTTCTTCATACAAAGTAACGTCTGGTTTTATAACTCCGCCACATTTTGAACAATGCGGGATATTTTCAGTTTCACAGATTTTTAAAAATTCTTCCATATTGTATTTTTTGCTGCAAATAATACAAGTATTGCTGTCAACAGTTCCGTGAAGCTTTAAGACATTTTTACTTCCAGCCATTTCATGTAGACAGTCGATATTTTGAGTAATAACAGCCGTCAATTTTCCATCTTGTTCTAGCATTGCCAAATATTTATGAGCGAAATTTGGTTTTGCATTTGGATAAACGAGATGTTTTTTATAAAAATCGTAAAATTCTTCAGGATATTTTTCATACATTGTGTGGGAAACAAGTTCTTCTGGAGAAAAATTCCTATCAAGTTTTAAATTGTAGACTCCATTTGCACTTCTAAAATCAGGGATGCCAGATTCTGTAGAAACTCCTGCACCTCCAAAAAAGACGATTCTTTTACTTTCATCAATTATTTTTTGAAGTAAACTTATTTTATCCATTTCTATCACCTTATTTCATTGTTTACTTTATTTTTTATTATTAAACCCACCATTAAAATAGTGGGTTGAAAAAATTATAAATATTTCAATTTTCCTCTGAAATCTTCGATAGTTTTATATCCTTTTTTATCCATAATAGCTTTTAATTCGTTAGTTATTTTTTCAAAAGCACTAGGACCTTCCTTATGTAAAGTTGTACCGATTTGCACCATGCTCGCTCCACAAAGAATATGTTCAAAAGCATCTTGTCCTGTAAGAACTCCTCCCGTTCCAATAATTTTGATAGAAGGATTTAATCTTTTATAAAATGCGTGAACATTAGCAAGAGCAGTTGGCTTTATATATTCTCCCCCAATTCCGCCAAATCCATTTTTAGGCTTTATTACAACGCTTTCATCTTCAATCACAAGTCCATTTCCAATACTGTTTATACAGTTTATAAATGTTAGTGGAAATTTATTAAATACTGCAGCTGCCTGATCGAAGTGGACAATATCAAAGTAAGGAGGCAATTTTACTCCAAGTGGTTTTTTGAAATATGAAAAAATATCTGTTAATAATTTTTCAGTAGTTTCCAAATCGTAGGCAATTTGAGGTTTTCCTGGCACATTTGGACAAGACAGGTTAAGTTCTGTTATTCCTTTAAAATCACTTTCCTGAACTTTTTTAAGTAATGCATGAGTGTCTTCTGTCGACATTCCTACAAGTGAGAAAAAGAAAGTTCTACCAGGATGTGTTTTCTGTAATTCTAATAAATATTCTAAATAGTAATCAAATCCTAGATTTGGGAGACCCATTGAATTTATGCTTCCTAAAGTTGTATTGTGGTATCTAGGTTCAGGATTTCCAGGACGTGACTGTAATGTAGCAGTTTTGGTAACAAATGTTCCAGCTTGTGAATTTATCACTTGTTCCAATTCGTTTTTGTCATAACAGTAAACTCCAGCAGCATTCATAAAGCAGTTTTCAAACTCAAAATCACCTATTTTTGTTTTTGTAGTTGCCATTTTTCCTCCTAAAATTTAATATTTATTTTTATTTAAATTACAAATGTAAAGCTAATTTGTAGTATTGGATAGCCAATTTCAACTGATCTGCTTCTTCGTAAAGTTTTGCAACTTCAATTACATTGTCAGAAATTTTCAGATATTCACTGTCTTTTAAATTTTGTTCAGCAATGTCAAATTTTCCAAGTTTTATACAGCATTTTCCAAAATTAAATTTAAGTTTTGCATCGTCAATTTTTTTCATATCAACTTTTGCATTTTCTCGTTTTTTTCCTTCAAAAAAATGTCCATAATTTGTGTAGGCAAGATTATAGTTCTTTTCATCAGCAAAAATGTTTCCAAGCAGTGCAAAAGCTTCCAAATGATTTTCATCTGCAAGCAATGTTAAATAGTGTTTTGCAAGAGTAAGATTGTTTTTGTCTGTATAAAGGTTTGAAAGAACTTCCTGTGCTCTTTTATTGTCATAGTCATCTGCTGCTGTTTTTAAATGTTTTTCAGCAGTTTCAATGTCCTGTTTTTCACCATACAGTTTTCCAAGAAGATAATATGCTTCACCATTATCTTTTGCCTTGTGTAAATATTCTTCAGCCAAATCAACTTGACCATTGTCATAGTAAATTTTTGCAAGCAGTACTTGGGCTTCTTGATCTCTTTCGTCAGCGACAGGCTTTAAATAATCTATTGCTAAATTTTTCTTTTTGAATAAATAATACAATTTCCCTAAGTGATACTGTGCTCTTTGATTTCCATTACTTATAGCTTGTTTATAGTAATACTCAGCTAATTCAAAATTTGATTTTCTTTTATAAACTGTTCCAAGTTTATCCTGCAGTTCAAAATCTCCGCCATCAGCAATTTTTTTTAAATATTTTTCTGCTAAATTTAATTTGTCATATTTTAGATAAATATCAGCAAGTAATAGAAAAGCTTTTCTATTCCCACCTTTAGCAGCTTCTTTCAAGTATTTTTCAGCGAGTATGTCAGAACCACTGTCGTAGTAACTTTTTCCCATTTCATATAATCGTCCTGAATCATCATTTTCAATATTATCGAAACTTTCAAATTCGATATTTTCCATAAAAAGTAACCTCCTATTTTCAATATTTTATTTTTTGCCTCCAAATTTATTATTCAAAATTTGGAGTTTTAATTTAAAATTATTACATTATTATATTATACTATATTTTTTTATATTTGTCATATTATTTCATAAAAATAAAAAAATTTAATTAATTTTTTATAATTTTATTTTTTCAATTAATAAATTTTATTTGGAACAGTTGGATAATTAAGTTAAAAAATAGATTTAGAGTATATTTTATTATAAAGTAAAATATAAAACAAAAAATGTACCTTAAAACTTTCTAATTGTTATTATCTAGTTTATTGGTACATATTTAATATTTTATTTCTTTAAGTTTTAGAATTATAAATTATTTTCTCTTAAATATTCTTCTACATCAAGTCCCGCAATAGCACCACTTCCAGCTGCAATTATTGCCTGCTGATATTTGCTATCTTGGACATCTCCAGCTGCAAAGATTCCAGCAGTACTTGTTTTAGAGGATTTTCCTTTTGTTATAATGTAGCCTCTATCGTCAATTTCGACTTTTCCTTCAAGGAATTTTGTATTTGGAGTTCTTCCAATCGCTACAAAAATTCCATCTGTTGCTAAAGTTTCAATTTCGCCTGTTTTGTTATTTAAAAGCTCTATTCCTGTAACTTTTTCATCAGCTAGCACTTTTTTTGGAGTATAGTCTAATTTCCACTCAATTTTTTCGTTATCTCTTGCTCTTTGTTGCATAATTGCAGAGGCACGTAATACATCTCTTCTGTTAATGATAGTAACTTTGTTTACAAATTTTGTTAAAAATATAGCTTCTTCCATCGCAGTATCTCCACCGCCAATTACAACAACATCTTTTCCACGGTAGAAAAATCCGTCACAAGTCGCACATGCACTAACACCTTTTCCTATATTTTCTTTTTCATTTTCAATTCCAAGGTATTTTGCACTTGCCCCTGTTGATAAAATTACTGTTTTTGCTTCTATGATATTTCCGTTATCTAAATGCAATTTAAATGTTTTCTTACCATTATTTTCTACATTTTCAATATCTTTTACAACTGCCTGTAGAAATTCAGTTCCAAAATTTTTTGATTGAGCCTTTATGTCTTCTATTAGCTGTGGACCTGAAATTCCTTGTGGAAATCCAGGAAAATTTTCAACTTCTGTTGTAGTTGTCAATTGTCCGCCTGGTTCCATTCCATTTATTATTATATTTTTTAATCCAGCACGGCTTAGATAAATTGCGGCTGTTAGTCCTGCTGGTCCTGATCCTATAATTACTGAATCATACATATTTTTCACCATTCCTTTTTTACGATTTTTCGTTTTATAAACTATAACTTAGTTAAATTTATTTTTTAATATTAAAGCCTAGCAGAATTGAAAAATAACCGCTAGACTTTTTTATAAATAAATATTTCTTTAAATAATATATTTTGCCCAAATTCTATAATACTTGGTTTACTTCTTCATAAAGTGCTTCTTTTGAATGTAATCCAACTAATTTTTTTACAGGTTTTCCATCCTTGAATAAAATTAATGTAGGGATGCTTTGAATTCCGAAAGATTGTGCTAATTCTAGTTCTTCATCTACATTTACTTTTCCTATTGTAGCTTTTCCTTCCATTTCCCCTGAAAATTCTTCAATAATAGGAAGTTGCATTTTACAAGGTCCACACCATTCTGCCCAAAAATCTACTAGAGCAACTCCATTTGCAATACTCTTTTCAAAATTATCTTTATTTAAACTTAATGCCATTTTACATCAACCTCTTTCTTAAAATCATTTTTGTTAAGTTTCATAATTTATAGTTTATTTTTTAAAAAAATTGTGTTATACTGTTTTTATAAAATCAACTATTCAACCAAGTAATTGAATAGTATCATATTTAAAATAAATTGTCAACACTTTTATTATAATTTTTAAAAGTATACTCAAATTTACTTTAAAATTTAGCTATTTAGGTTAAATGAAACGGGAGCTTAGAGCTTAATAATAATTTTTAAATTTAGATTTTATGAGATTTAGTATAAATGTAAAAGTAGAAAGGAGATGAATTAAATGGATAAAATATGTGAAAATTACAAAAATAGCCTGTATTTGGGATTATCAAAAATTGGAAAATGCTTATCCAGTGAAAAAAGAATCGAAATACTGGATTTACTTGTGCAAGGATCAAAAACTGTGGAAAGTATTTCGAATGAAACAGGAATGAGTATTGCTAATACTTCAAGACATTTGCAGATATTAAAGGATTGTAATCTAGTTGTTTGTGAAAAAAAAGGAAACTATGTTGTTTATGAGATTGCAAATACACAGATAATAGATTTAGTGTATCTTCTGATTGGAGTAGGAGAGCAGCAACTGGCAGACATTCAACGGATACATAGCGAGTTTAATGACAGCTGTATGAAAATCCGTCCGATTACTTTGGAACAGGCTTACGAAATGGCAAAAAATAAAGAAACTTTAATAATAGATTTACGTCCAGCAGATGAGTTTAATTCAAGCCATATAGAAAATGCAATAAATATTCCAATGAAGAATCTGGAAGAAAATATGAAGAATTTACCTCAAAATAAAGAAATAATTGTTTATTGCAGAGGACGAAACTGTGCCTATGCAAATTTAGCTTCCAAACTTTTGAATGATAATGGATTTCATGCCTATAGTCTGAATCAGAGTTATTATGATTGGCAAAAGTATGATAATTTTTAATTTATATGTTATAAAGTAAGAAAAATATTTCATAAATATAGAAATTTTTTTAAATAAAAACTAAAATAAGAATATAAGCATAATTAATTTTTTTTAATATATAGGTATTAAAATTAAAATAAAATTGTAAACAGATAAAATAAATTTAACTTTAGAATTTATTTTTGAAATAATTTGGAGTATAAATTGAAATTTTTTATAGATAATTATTGAGAAATTTTTAAAGACATTCAGGCAGATAATAGTCAAATCAAACAAGTTTTATCAATAAATTTACAAATGAAAAACTAATATGAAAATGTTATATTACTCTTTAGGAAATTTATTAGATAGAAAAGAGGAAAGAAAGGAAAATGGGAAAGAAAATAAAAAATAGAAATAAAAGTAAAAAAATAATATTATCCATAGCATTTATGATTACATCAGCATTTTCATTTGCTGAAGGGGAGAATTATCATGACTATAAAGCTTTATTAATAGGAGATGTTAATGGAAATATTATAAAGGAAGATAACAGTTCAACAGTTCGGCCATTAGCGTCTGTTACAAAAATTATGACATCAATACTGACATTAGATAAAATTAAGCAAGGTTCAATTTCATATGAAGACAAGGTAACGGTTTCATCAAAAGCAGCTTCTGTTCCTTATGGAATAAAATTAATTGCTGGAAAGCAATATACAGTAAGGGATCTATTAAAGGCAACTATTATAAAATCATCAAATAATGCGGCTTATGCACTTGCTGAATATGTTGCGGGTGATGTGCCAAGTTTTGTAAATTTAATGAATCAGAAAGCAAGAAGTTATGGTCTGAATTCTCTTCGATATTGCTCTCCGCATGGATTACCGCCTAAGTATACAGGTTCTTGTATGGATCAGGGTAATGCTAAGGATTTGTATAAATTGGCTCAAATAACATTAAAGGATTATAGTGAATACTTAAATTTCTCAAAAAATAAAACAGACTATGTAGATAATGGAAATACAAAAGTAAGTTCTACAAATTCACTTTTAGGAAATGTTTTGGGAGTAGATGGAATAAAAACAGGCTATCATGAAGCGGCAGGTTCAAATATAGTTTTGACAGCAAACAGAGGTAATGATAGAATGATAGCAATTATTTTAGGTTCAGATAGGGCGAGAGACAGAAATGCAATAGGTGCAAAAGAAATAAATGATTATTATGCAAATGGCTATGCTAGAAAGACTCGTGGAAATAATAATTATGCAAGCAGTTATGCTAACACTGGTAATGCTGGAAAAGTTAATGAAAGTAATAAAGCCGAAAATAATAATGCTCCAAAGGGAAACAAGATAGAACAATTTTTTAATACAATTTTTGGAAAAAATAACAATAATAATTCAGCTAAGAAAATGAAAATTATAAGTAAAAATGATGTAGTAGCAGTAGCAACAATTGGAAATAATAAATATAATTTATACCCTACAAAAGATGTAGAAATAACTGCAACTCAAAGGCCAAATCTAACTTACACAGTAAACTTGAATTCAGGAGTAACTAAAAATAGCAGGGGAAAAATTGTAGGAACATATAACGCAACTGATGGGACATTGACTTATAGTGGGGAACTGATTATGAAATAATGTAAAAAGAGCTGTTGTTTTTTAACGGCTCAATTTTATTTTTTAAAATATAACAACAGGAAGGAAATAAAATGTCTATTGGAGTATTTGATTCGGGAATTGGGGGACTTACGGTATTAAAAGAGATTAGAAAAGTATTGCCAAATGAAAAAATACATTATCTCGGAGATACAGCAAGAGTTCCTTATGGAGAAAAGACAAAAGAACTGATTGTAAGGTACTCAAAAGAAATTGTTGAGTTTTTGCTAGAAAAAGAAGTAAGCGCTATTGTAGTGGCTTGCAATACAGCTACTGCACTTGCATTAAAGGAACTGAAAGAAACTTTTAAAATACCAATTATAGGGGTAATAGAGGCTGGAGCAAGAACAGCAATAAATACTACAAAAAGTAATAAAATTGGTGTAATTGGAACGAAAGCAACTATAAAATCGGGGAAATATGAAGAAGAAATAAAACTTTTTAATACAAAGGCAGAAGTATTTCAGAAGGCATGTCCACTTTTTGTTCCAGCTGTAGAAGAAGGAATTTTAAGTGGTAAGCTTGTTAATCAGATAATAAAGACATATTTAGATGATTTTGAAGGAAAAGTTGATACATTAATACTAGGGTGTACTCATTATCCGCTTTTAAAAGAGGCAATTGGAAAAATTTATCTAGATATAAAAATAGTGGATCCGGCAAGGGAAACAGCGTTAGATTTGAAAAAAATTTTACAAAAAAATGAATTTTTAAAAAATGATGCTAAGAAAAATGAAGAAGTAAAATATTATGTAACAGATGGGCAAGAAAAATTTAAAGAAATTGGAATTATGTTTTTGGAAGAAAATATTTCAAAAGTTGAATTAGTAAAATTATAAATTACAAATTTAAAAAGAAAGGGTATAAATGTTTGAATATATTTTAGGAAAATTAGCAGTGAAGAAAGTTGATTATGTTGCTTTAGAGATAAATGGCTTGGCATATAAAATCCATATATCCCTAAAAACATTTGAAAAAATAGATAATATTGGAAGCAACGAAAAATTATACATTTATACAAATGTAAAAGAAGATGATATTTCTCTTTACGGATTTAAAACACAAAATGAAAGGGAACTTTTTAAAGCACTAATAAGTATAAGTGGTGTAGGACCAAAACTTGCAATTGCAATACTTTCTACTTTTAATATGAGAGAAATTATTGATATTGTTACAGAAAACGAATCAAAAATCTTTACAAGAGTTCCAGGACTGGGTATAAAAAAAGCTCAAAAGATAATACTGGATTTGAAAGATAAAGTGAAAAAACTGGATGTAGTAGAAGTGATTGAAGAAAATAGCAATATATTAAGTGGAAAACTGATAACTTCAGAAGTATCAGATTCTAGAGTTTTGTTAATGAAGGAAGATTTGAAATTGGCTTTAGAATCTTTGGGATATTTAAATACAGATGTTTCTAAATGGATAAAAGATAGTGAGTTAGTTCAAATAAAAGATATTAGTGAAGCTATAAAAATAGTTTTGCAGAAAATTCAAAATAAAAAATAAAAAAGATAAACTTTATTTTAAAATAAGAGTGGAATATTAGTTAATTACTTTTTACATATTTTCACTCTAATTTTTTTAGATTAACTATAATTACAAAAATGTACCTTTAAACATTGCAATTTTTATTGCTTTGTCTACAGGTACATATTTTTTTACATTTACATAATTTTAATTTGGATAAATTTTTATGAGTAATAATTTTATAAATTTAATTTTATTTGTTATCTTTTTTATTAATTCTTTTTTCTTGAGGATTTGTTGCTTGCTTTTTTGTTGGCTTTTTGTTTATCGATTTTCTTTTTGATTGAACAACAGTTGCTTTTGGCTTTGGTCTTTGTTCTTTAGGCGGAATGGCAAAAGACACAATTGATATTCCTGCTATTCCTAGAATTGCAACCATTTTCTTAAAAGTATTTTTTATATTCATATTAATCATCTCCATTTCAATTTTTATTTTTATGCTCCTATCTTTTGAACAAATACATAATACCATTTAGTTTTGACAAAAATATGTAAAATTTATGTCTTTTTTGTGAAATTTAAAACCAAAAATATTAATTATAAATTAAAAAAATATTGACAAAAATATAATAATATAGTATTATTTAATTAAAATTAAAGAAAAATTAATAAAGAAGGAAGAGAAATGGATTATTACAAAATACTGGAAGTACCTGAGAATGCAGATATTTCTGAAATAAAAAAGAAATATAGAAAAATGTCAATGAAATATCATCCCGACAGAAACACAGGAGATGAAAAAGCTGTAAAAAAATTTCGAGAAATAACAGAGGCTTATGAAGTTCTTTCAAATGAGAAAAAAAGAAAAGAGTATGATTGTAAAAGGAAAAATAGGAACAATCAGTCAAAAAATAAAAATAATAAGGAAAATTTTAAAAGTAAATCTTCTCAAAATAATTTTACTTTTGGAAAAGAATTTTTTAAGAGTGCAGCTGAAATGAAAGGAATGTTTGAAAACAGTTTTGGGCTAGATAAAATTGGGAAAAATAAAGCAAAAGCTGAGAAGGAAAGTGTGAAAAGCAGGTTTGAGAGTTTTTTTGATATGAAAGAGAAAAAGTAAGAAGGGGAAATTAGAAATGTTGTGGGGAATCAGAAGAAGTTTTACAAATTGGAGAAATATTTTTAGGCGTCCATTTGGTCGTGGGAGCATTTACAGGCTGGAAAGGCTTAGAAGTGTAGCACGGCTTGGAAAAAATAGAGAAAATAGAAAAATTAATGATGAAAGAAATAAAATTAGCGTGGATAAGGGAATTAAAAAATATGAAAAACGTAAATTGAATGCAAAAAATCAAAAAAGTTATAAATTTTTAAATATAAAAAATATTTTGATAATGACAGTTTTAATATTTACATTCATTTTTGTACATCTTTCAGGATATTCTACAAAAAGCCTTTATTTTTCGATTTTTATTTATATTGGAGTTACACTTTACCTTCTTATTGTGGAAAGATTTTTTGAAAAAGTAGAAGTTGAGGAGGAAATCAAAAATATAAAGTATGAGAGGGAAAGGGAGCATAATGTGTTTTTAGAAAGGGTAAAGGAAATAGAGGATTTAGAGAAAAAGCAGATTGAGCATATATTTTTGAAGGATTCGGAAGATTATGATATGAAAATTTGGAAAATTGGGAGGGCAACATCGCTTCTCATTGGGAAGCAATCGCCAAGAAACAGGGTGGATATAGATGTAAGTGAAGGAATTTACTCAAATTTAGTCAGCAGGGCTCATGGAATCTTAAATCGTGTCAATGGAATCTGGTATTATGAGGATTTAGGTTCACAAAATGGAAGTGGAATAGAAAGAAGTTTAGATAAAAGGAAAATAAAACTGAAAAAAAATGTACCAATAAAAGTAGAATCAGGAGACATAATTTATTTAGCGACTACAAAAATACTATTAAAATAAATCTATAAATTTATAAAATGAAAAAAGAAAGGAAAATTTTAAAATGAAATTGGATAGATGTAAAAATGGGCATATATACGATGTTTCAAGATACAGCTTATGTCCTTACTGCAAATCAGAAGGGCTGAAAACAGAAAATCTGGATGACAAAATTAATCTGGTTGAAGAAATGAAGGATGAAGACAGAACAACAGCCTACTGGTCTAAAGACAGCACTGTAGATCCTGTCGTGGGTTGGCTTACGTGCATTGAGGGGCATGATAAGGGAAAAGACTACAGAATTGTGAGCGAACGAAACTTTGTTGGGCGTGGAGAAAATATGGATATACAAATTTTAGGAGATACCATGATTTCTAGAAAAAACCATTGTTCAATAAGCTATAATCCTAAACAGCGAAAATTTATGCTAACTCCTGGAGATTCTAACGGACTTATTTATTTAAATGGAGAAGCAGTTTATAACACAGTAGAATTACGGGCATATTCAGTAGTGGAAATGGGGGAAAGTAAGTTTGTATTTGTGAATTTGTGCGGAGATTATTTTGACTGGGAAAAGGAAAAGTCGAGAGAAGAAAGTATAAAAAGGAAATATGAAAATTTAAATGATGAAAAAATTGTGAAAAATACAAATTTTCAGGATAGAAATAATGATTTAGAAGTAAAAATCGAAGATTACGAACAGATTTAATAAATTTATACTAAACCCCTTTTAAATAAAGAATTTATTACAAACTTTTCTAATAAGAGATATAAACCTAGTATTTCAAAATAATTAAAATATTTTTTTTTGTTTTAATAAATCGACGAAGCTTTTATTTGTTCAACTACGATTGTTTGACGACTGAAAGGAGGAGTTTCGAAGTTGGGCAAATAAAAGTCGGAGTCTAGCCATAGGTGCAGGATTTGCGGCAATGAGCAATCCTGCTAAAATAAATAAAGGAAAGATATTTATTTTAATGATATAAAGCTAAATTTATAAAATTAATATTTTTTATAATTTTTCAGCATACAGCAATTCAATTCCAAATTTTTCCCATCTATCAATAATAGTTTTTGTATCATTTTTGTTAAAGGAAAGGGCAATTCCGCAATCTCCACCGCCAGCACCACTACTTTTGGCACAAATATCTAGTTTTTGAGCAGAATTTACTAATTTTAATAATTTTTGGCTATAAATATTTTCATGTAAGTTTTGAAGTAATTTACCGTTTTTATTAATGCATTTTTTTATCATTGGCTTATCTCCATTTTTTATGGCAATTCTCAAATCTTGTACGATATTTTCTACATCTTTTAAAAAGTTTTCATCAATAGAACTTTTTACAATATTTATTAAATTACTAGAAATAGCAGGTTCCTTTGTCCAGCCAACTAAAAAATTACAATTTAAATTGTTTTTGTTAAACTGAAGTTCGGAAATTTCGTAATTCCAGTTAGTTTTTAGGACACTTTCCAGAGTTTCATTTTTCATTAATTCACTAATTTTTTTTCTGTCAAAGGATTTATAAAAAATTAAGTTTTCGTAGGAAATGCAAGCTATATCGCCCATAGATCCGTTATCTCCACGTTTTAGAAGCACATAGGAAGACAGTTTGAAAAGTATTTCCTTTGAAACTTTTAGACTATATAGGCTTAAAATGGATTTTATTGTTAAAACAACAACGCTGCCGCTTGAGCCGATTCCTAGTTTTTTGTCATCTATTTCCATTTTTCCATTAATTTCCAGATTAAAAGGCTTGATTTCCAAGTTGTTTAACTTTAGATATTCAGTCATAACGGATATTGTTTCACAGATGAGTGAATAATTTTTGTCAAAATTTTGTGAGGTTTTTTTATCGAAAGCCGTTTTTTCAAGAGTTACGGTATAATCAAACATATCTGAAAAAATTGTATATTTATCAGCAAAATTTATTTTTGAAGTCATAAAGATATTTATATTTTTTATAATTGCACTTTGTCCAGCTGTTAGAATGGAATATTCTCCAGTAATATAAAGTTTTCCGCAAGTTTGGTTAGTTATTATTTTATTTTTTGACATTTTTTTCTCTTTCATTTTTATAAAAGGTAAGGCATTAAAAATGCTTATAATAACCAATTATACCATAAAAAACGCCATAGTAAAACCACTTTGAAATTAAATTTTTAAATTATAGTCATTATGTCAAAATAATGATTTTTCCTGGTTTATATCGTTATAATCTTGAAGAAATTTAATGCTTTCAAATAGTTTGACAATACAAATATAATGTGATAACATTAATTAAATAAATTTTAAAAAGGGAAGTGATTTGAATGAATGAAATAATAAAACAATTGCAAAATAGACGTTCTGTAAGGGAATTTACAGGGAAAAGATAAAGGAAGAAGATTTAAAGACAATACTTGCGACTGCTCAAAGGGCGGCAAATTCAGTTAATGGACAGCAGACTTCGTTAATTGTTATAAGAGATAAAGAAAAATTGGCAAAAATTGCAGAACTTTGTGGAGGACAGAAACACATTGCAGAGGCTGGTGCTTTTGTATTCGTCTTAGTTGATTTTCATCGTGGAGTTTATGCGGCAAATTCTATTGGAAAGAGAAATATTGGACCAAAATCTGCGGATGGAGTACTAGTTGGTGCAGTGGATGCTGGAATTATTGTAAACTCGTTGCAAACTGCGGCTCATGCACTTGGATACGGGACTACTGTAATTGGGGCAATAAGAAAAGCAACAAAGGAATTTATAAAAATGCTGGAACTTCCAGAATATGTATTTCCAATTGTCGGGACTACTATCGGAGTGCCTGTTGAAAGAAAATTGACAAGAGTAAAACCAAGAGTTCCGTTAGACACATTTGTATTTGAAGATACTTACAATGCGAAAAAAGTGGAGGAAGGAGTGGAATTTCACGAAAAAGACACGATAGAATGGCGTGAAGAAAATGGTACACCACAATTACCTTCATACAAAGAAATGATTGCAAGAATTTACGAAAATTTCTATAATACATCAAAACAGGACTTGGAAGATCAGGGATTCAGATTTGCTGATGAACTAGATGAGAAATAATTAATGGAATTTTTTAAAGCTGACGGATTAGTTTATTTTAAAAAATGAAAACTATATTTTAATTATTTGAAAATATTAGATTTATATCATTTAGTTGGAAAAGTTTATAATAATTTCATTACTTAAGAGGGATTTAGTATGAAATTATTAGATTGAATTATAAATGAAAAATAGGAGAAATTCTAAATTTATTTAATTTTTATCATTTAATCTAGTTCAGTTTTAAAAGTAAAATGAGAAAGAGAAAAGATTATGAATTTTTTAGCACATTCACTAATTTCGCTCGAAATTGATGAGCAGGAAAATAAAAAGACATTATATGGAAATTTTGCAGGTGATTTTTATAAGGGGCGAGTTGATAAAATAGAACTTGCTGAAGAATTGAAAGAGGGAATTGTCCTGCATCGGTTAATTGATGGGATTTCTGACAGGAATGAGAATTTTTTGAATGAATTACTTGTGGAAAAATTTGGTATTTTTAAAGGAATTGTATCGGATATGTTTATTGACCATTTTTTAGCCAAAAATTTTGATAGGCTATTCAATGAAAATATTAATAATATTGAAAAGAAGATACTGTATAATATATCTGAAAATCAGAGTTTTTTTCCAAAAAGATTTGCAGGAACATTTAAATGGATTAAAAGTGAAAAAGTAATGTCTAATTATAAAAATATAGATTTTTTAGAACGTGCATTTTATGGAATTTCTCAAAGAGTCAGAAAAGGAGAAATTTTAAGGCTAGCGGTAAAAGAGCTGGAAAAAGATTATATTGCTTTTGAAGAAAAATCTATAAAAGAATTTTTTTATGTAAAAGAAGAAAGTGTAAAAAAATTTATTACATTTTTTTGTTTATAAGGAAATCTTTAGTATAATTGGCTAACAATTAATTTTTTATAGTTATTGAAGATAATTTATACATACATATAGGAAAAAATTGATTTTACAAAATTGCAGGAAGAAGGAGAATGATAAAGATTATGAAGATAAAAAAAATTTTGATGGGGTTGATGGTTTTTGGGGGATTGATGACTATACCAAATTTAGCGGTTGCAGCACCGGCTAAAAAAGAGTCTGCAGAAATAAAAAAATATGATACTTTAAATGCCGCAGCTGAAGATTATGCAAAAGTTTTGCAGGAAATATCAAATTATGGTTCAAGAAAAATGCTTAAATCAATAAATCCAGATGTGGATAAGTATGTGGAAAAAGCAAATGATTCAACATTAAAAAAACAATGGGAAGAATCAAATACAATGCTTATTGAGCAATTTGAAGTTTCTGTATATCAAGTAAATGAAAAGGGAAATAATGGAGAAGTTGTATTTTTAGTAAAAGGATACGATGAAAAAGCTTTGGATAAGTATTTAGGAGATAATGCTAAAAAATATGTAACAAAAGTTGATAACAGTAAGGATGAAGTGGAAGTTGATATTGAAAAATACATAAAATTACAATATGATTATTTGAAAAAAACTAAGAAAATAAATTTGGCAACATCAACAGTTAAATTTACAAAAGGTAACGACAACAAATGGCAAGTTGTTAAATAGTTAAATATAATTTAATAAAAAATTAATAAAATTTATAAAACTTATAGGATTTAATATACAAGCTTGTGATTGGAATCCTACTGTAGATGTAAGCATAAAAGGAAATGCTGATTTAACATTTACAGGAAGTAATAACTCTGTGTTTAAATTAAATAGTCATATTAATAAGTTAGAAATAATAAATGGAAACAAAACAGCCACAGCAAGTGCTTTTGGTGATGACGTTGCAGCTTGGGGAACAGGAGCAAATAATTACGGAAGAATTCATGTTAATGGTAACAAAAATATAGTTTATGATGCTCGTAATATTGTACGTGATGCAAATTCAAAACTTTGGTTATCAGATGTACAAGTTGGAGGAGTTGATAATGTAATTGTAGGATTAAGACAAGGTACATACTTCCCAGGTGATGTGAAAATACAAGGTGCTATAGGTGGAGGTACTATGCCTGCTACTACAAATAATATAGCAATTTTCGCTGGAAATGCACAAGGAGCTGTGCCAAATAGTGCATATAACTCTCATACAACAGCTGGTGATGCTGGTAAGATGACAAAACCAGTTAATGTAACTGATATTAATGTGGGATTAGGTTCAAATTCAACACATTCTACATTAATTTATGCTAATAATGCAACACAAGTTGATGTAGAACAAAAAACAGCTAACTCTAACATAATAACAGATGGTGCAGAATGGATTACAGGAAAAATGGAGTACATAGAGGATATGAAGTGAAATTAGGGGCTACTTCTGAAAAATCTGTAATTGGATATGCTACTGGAGGATATTTAGGTGGAGGTACAACAGCGGTTGACCCAACATCTTCATCTACAATTAACTTTAAATCTAATGTAGATATGGTATCTAAAAACGGAGTAGTTTTCTATACTCAAGATGGTGGATTAATAACACAAGGACAAGCTACTGCAAAAGATACAAGAGCAGGAGGATCTAGATCTATAATTGCCTTGGCTGATGGTGTAGCAACTGGTAAAAACAGATCAGCCAACAATTAGATTGGCATACTCTACAAATAACAATGCAGGAGGACATGTTAAATCAACAAAACCTACAAACCCTAAAGTTCCAGAAGAAGTTTATGAACAAGGTAACTCTGTATACTACTATTCATTAGATACTGCATCAACAGGAAAATCTTATGCTAATGTAACAATGGATGGAGATTACAATACAGCTTATTATACAAAAGGAGCTATAGACAACTATGGAACAATTGATTTGAGATCACAATATGATATTCAAAATCAAAATAATGACAGCTTAGGATTCGGAAACGTTGGTATCTTCTCAAGCAATACTAATGTAGCCTCAACTAACTATGGAACAATTACAACTGGTATGTCAGATACAATTAACATGAGATACTCAGCAGCAGCTAAGACTGCAGGACAAATTAACGGACAAGGTGGAACAGACTTATATGGAGGTACTGAATCTTCAATTGAAGAAGGTACAGCAGGAAATCCTAAGACAAAAGGAGTTGGAACAACTATAACAGCTCCAGATATTGTACCAATAACAAAAGTAAGTGTTGATGGTATTGATACACCTGTATTTAATGTTGAATCTGATGCGGCAAATCCTGGAGACTTGGCTAAAAACATAACTGTAACAAGCAGTATTCAAACTGGAGGAACAAGAATAATAGATTTTTATACTCATTATGAATGGGGTAATCCAGCTTGGCCAAATCGTGATAAACCACAACTTTCAGAAGTTACAAGTATTGGAATGTATGTTGATACATCAGGAGTTAGATATACTAATCCAATTAATGGTATTGAAAACTTACGTAAATTAGGAAAAGTTGACTTATACTTTGTACCAGAAGCAACACTTTATACAAATTCTAAAGCAATTAGAATTGGAGATAAAGTTGACGAAAATGGAAACGTTGTTGCTAAAAGTAATATCTTGAAACCATTTAACGATGCGTTGAATAAATTACCAGGTGGAGCAAGAATTAATCCATTGTCAGCAAGCTTAACTTGGCAAGTATTAGCAAAAATATCTGATGATAATCAGTTAACAGAAGTGTACATGAGTAAAGTACCTTATCACTCATTTGCATTCGATGATGATAAATCACTTATTAACTTTGCAAACAACTTGGATAACATTTATGAAATTGCAAGACCAGGAAGTCCTGAAAAAGTTATTTTCAACAAACTTAACAGCTTAGGTAACGGAGAAGGACACATCTTGGCTCAAGCATTTGACCAAATGAGAGGACACATTTATGGTGGAGTTCAACAAAGAATTAAAGCTACATCAGATGTTCTTAATGGAGAAATCGTTAACTTGAAAACAGAATTTAACGGTTCTAAAGATTCGAATAAATTTAAAGCGTTTGGACAAAGAAATGAATTCAAGACTGATACAGCAGGAATGCCAGATTGGTACAGTAATGCTGGAGGATTTGTGTTCGTTCACGAAGACGAAACTGTTAGACTTGGTGAAGGTTCAGGATGGTATGCTGGTGTTGTAAACAACTACTTCACATTCAAAGATTTATCTAAATCATTTGAAAACCAAGCAATGGCAAAAGTTGGAGCGTTCAGAGAAATACCTCTTGATGATAACGGAACACTTACACTTAATGTAGGTGGAGACGGATTCTTTGGTAGAACAGATACTAAACGTAGATTCTGGGTAGTAGACCAAGAATTTAGAGCAAAAGCTAACTACTTTACTTATGGAGCAGGACTTAGTGCAAGTCTTCAAAAAGAATTCGTAGTAAATGATGGATTTAGCATAGTTCCAAATGTTGGAGTTAGAGCTGAATATGGAAGATTCTCAGGAATCCACGAAACTGGAGATATGGCATTAAATGTTAAGAGTGATGATTACATCTCAATTAAACCAAGTGTAGGAATCGACTTCAAATACAATCAGCCAGTATTCAAAAATTCTACCTTTACAGCAGTCTTAGCACTTGCTTATGAAAATGAAATTGGAAAAGTAAATGATGTTAATAATGAAGCTAGAATCGTAGGAGCATGGACTGATTACTTCGGAATCAAAGGAGATAAGGAAGACAAGAGAGGAAACTTCAAGTCAGATCTTAACTTAGGAGTAGAAAACGGAAGATTCGGATTCACAGTAAACACAGGATATGAAACAAAAGGACATAACTTCAAGGCAGGATTAGGAATGAAAGTATTGTATTAATAAAATTAAGACAAGAAATCGTACTTAAAATGCTTGAAAAGAAACAAATAGCTTAAACTTAGGAAGAGCTGCCAGTAGTGGTGGCTCTTCTTTTTATTCTTTATTAAAAATTTATTCTCGTTTTTAAACATTTAGTACGAACTAGAAAAAATCAAAAAAAATTGATATAATTAAAATGTATTTAAAATATATATTGTTGAAAGAAAAAAATAAATAATTTTAAAATTGGATAGTTGATAAAAAGGAGATTTTGTATGAATAAAAAAATTATTTTTTTAATTATATTGTTAGTATTAACAACTTTTTCGTGTACTTCACTTTCGGAAGGGCTCACAATGAAAAGTGAGGTTTATAATGCGGATAATGTTGAATTTTACTACGATTTAACGTATAAAAAAGATGGAGAAACTCATTATGAAAGGCAGATTTGGGAGCAGGCTTACGATATTTTGGATAAGGCGGAAGATTTTTTCTTAATGGATATTTTTGTATTTAATGACTATCTTGGGAAAGGTGTTAAGGAGAAATTGCAGCCATTACCTATTGCAGAAGAGTTTGCACAGAAGATACTTGAAAAAAGAAAAAAAGATCCGAATGTGGAAATATATTTGATACTTGATGAAAGTAACACTTTTTATGGAGCATTTGATAACAAAACTCATAAGAAACTGGAGCAGGCAGGTGTAAAAATTGGATATGTGGATTTGACAAAATTGAGAGATCCTATGCTTGTTTATTCGGCTCCATGGCGTCTTTTTATACAGCCTTTTGGAAATCCGAAAAATCGTGGAAAAACTAAAAATCCAATTTACGAAGGTACTGACAAAGTTACAATACGTAGTATTTTAAGAGCATTAAATGCCAAAGCTAATCACAGAAAACTGATTATGAATGAAACTACTGCAATGCTGACATCGGCAAATCCACATGCAGAAGGTTCAAAGCACTCAAATGTGGCATTTAAGTTTTCATCGCCAATTATTAAGGAAATTTACGAAGGAGAAAAGCCAGCTGCAAAAATTACTAAAAAAGGCGGAAGTTTAAAGCAAAAATTACTAGATAAGGATTTTAGTAAAATTCCATTTTCATCAAATGACAAGCTAAAATTACAATATTTTACGAATGGAGCAACAGCTAAAGATATTTCCCAAGAATTAAAAAATACTCAGTTTGGGGAAAAAGTCATTATTGCCCAGTTCTTCCTTGCAGACAGAGGAATAATTAACGATATAAGAAAAGCTGCACGGCGTGGAGTGAAATTTGAGATAATTTTGAATAATTCAAATGCGGGACTTCCAAATAAAGCTGCTGCTGGAGAACTAATGAAATATGCAAGAAAACATAATTATGACATAAATGTCAAGTTTTACAATAAAGGAGAGGAAATGTACCACGTAAAAATGCTTTCCATCTTGAAAAAAGACTATTTGATAACTTATGGAGGTTCAACAAACTTTACAAGACGTAATATGCGTAATTTTAATTTAGAAAATGAACTAAAAATTATGTCAGCTTATGACCAGAAAATTTCCAAAGATATTTTGGATTATTATGACAGATTATGGACAAATAGAGATGGAGAATTTACATTACCTTATGACACAGAAAAAAATGAGAAATTGATGAATGATTTGTTATTCAGGTTTATGGAAATGAATGGATTTGGGGCTTTTTAAAGATAAATGAAGGATTGCTTATTGCCTTAAATCCTTATCTTGCAGCAAAGATTTATCCTAATAATTAAAATGATTTATTTAAGTAATTAAGAAATAAATATATAAAAAAATTTTGATTATATTAAAGAAAAAGAGTGATTTTTATGGAAAGTGAAGTTAAGACGGATAAGATTAAGATAGAAAAGATAAATGAGAATGATTATAATCGAATTTTTGTAATGTCAGATATTCATGGACAGTATGATTTGTTTTTGAAAATGCTGGATAAAATTGACTTAAAAAGAGAAGATTTACTTGTGATTATAGGAGATATTTGTGACAGAGGTAAAAAGTCTTATGAAATTTATATGAAATGTATGAAAATGATAAAACTTGGGTATAATTTAAAGTTTATTTTGGGAAATCATGAAGATATGCTTCTTGAAGATTTGGAAAATGATTATCCATTAAGATATGAAACAGAATATTCAATTTATAGACATTCTAAATATTTTGAAAATAAAACGATGACAGAATGGCACCAAGAGAATTTTTTTGATGAAATTAGATGGCTTGTAAAATGGCTCAAAAACTGTCCTTTAATAATTTATGGGAGTAAAAATATTTTTGTTCATGCAGGACTTGATTTGAATATAGCTTTGACAAAACAAGAAAAGGAAACAGTACTTTGGACCAGAGAAGAGTTTTGGCTTATGGAAAATGTAGAGCTTGAGGAATATAGAGATAAAAATATATATTTTGGTCATACTCCTAATATAAATGGAAGAATTTCTAAAAAGACTGATAGAATAAAGGGGATAGACTGCGGTGCATTTTTTACCCATTTTTTAGGATGTATAGAAGTAAAAAGTCAAGAGGAAATTTATGTTTATGAAGATGAATTTATAGAATTCGATGAGGTTTCAAGCAAGGTATTTTTGGAACTTTGGAATGAGGAGGTGGCAGAGTTTATAGATTCTGAAAAGTATAAGATTAAAAGTGGGAAAAGTGGAATTGATAAGATCAGGATTTTGAAAAAGCTAGATAGCGAAGAAAAGAAAGTGTTAAAAAAATTTTTTGAAAAATATAAAAAGATGTTTAGTAAAAATATTTAAAATTAAATTAACAAAAAATAGAGGTAGATATGAAAACAAAATTATTAATATTATTTTTAGTTTTTTCAATTTACTGTTTTTCACAGCAAAAATATAAAAAGATTAATAATTTAAGAAATTATGAAACAGGAAGTGAAATATATCGGAATAGAATGCGTGAATTAATTCTAGAAATTAAAAAAATACATCTAAAGATAGATTGTTAATTACTCAAAATGGAAATGAATTATATTTTTATAATGGGGAATTAAACAAAGATTTTATCAATGTAACAGATGGGACAACACAGGAATCTCTTTATTATGGGGCAGAATTTAAATTGACAAATCCAACGTCAAAAAAACAAAAGGAACAGTTGTTAAATTGGTTAATACCTGTTAGAAAATATGGGAAGCCAGTATTTGTAATAAATTATGGCGTAGGTGAAAAAGTTAGGCAGGATTTGTTAAAAAAGTCTGAACAAACAAAATTTATAAATGAGTTGCTGCCATCATTTGAAGCAAACATGACGCATGTTCCAGTACAGCGTTTTAATGCAGACAATATAACTTCATTAGCAGATGTCAAAAACTTTCTTGTATTGTTAAATCCTGAAAAATTTAAAAATATAGATGCTTTTTTTGAATATTTAAAAGAAACAGACTATGATTTATTATTAATAGAGTTATCACATAATGGTAAATTTATGACAAAGGATCAAATTTCAGTTTTAAAAAGAAAGAAGAATGGAGCGATACGTAAAGTAATTACCTATTTCAGTATTGGAGAAGCTGAGAACTATAGAAATTACTGGAAGGAAGAATGGAATAATAAAAATAAGAGGCCAAGCTGGATAGTGGAAGAAAATCCAGATTGGAAAGGAGATTTCATTGTTAAATACTGGAGTAATGAATGGAAGCAAATAGTTAAGAATTATCAGAAAAAACTAGATGAAATTGGCGTAGACGGATATTTACTTGATACAGTTGATACCTATTACAAATTTGAAGATAAATCTGAAAAAACGGGTAACCTTATTGATTAAAAAATTTTTTAGGATTGACATTTTTAGAAAATATGCTATAATAAATGCGTAAAAATCCCAAAGGGAGACTTTGTATAATATTAAAAAAAATGTGCTATAAATTAGACTGGAAAAATCCAGTCTTTTTTGTTATAATATTAGGTGAGTTTTAGTACAACTCACAAAATATTATATAAAGAAGATAGTGAGATGGTAGATTTCATTGCGATATGTAATTATTTATTACAGTTTGAATAGATAGAGCATGAATTTCACCTCTATTCCTTGCCCTTAGGGGGACATTTTAAAATTTAAGGAGGAAATATTAACAATAAATTTGTTAAAACAAAAAATGAACAAAATTAAAAATATTGCAATTATTGCACACGTAGATCACGGAAAAACAACTCTTGTCGATGCTTTATTGAAACAGGCAGGGACATTTGGGGAACATGAAAAAGTAGATGAAAGAATTATGGATAGTAATGATTTGGAGAAGGAAAGAGGGATTACGATTTTTTCTAAAAACGCTTCATTTCATTATGATGGATATAAGATAAATATTGTGGATACTCCTGGCCATGCGGATTTTGGTGGGGAAGTACAAAGAATCTTGAAAATGGTAGATTCTGTTTTGCTTCTGGTAGATGCATTTGAAGGTGTTATGCCACAGACTAAATATGTATTAAAACAGGCATTAGAGCATGGTCTTCGTCCAATTGTAGTAGTTAATAAGATTGACAGGCCAAATTCAGATCCTGATGCAGTTGTGGATTCTGTTTTTGACTTATTTGTAGATTTAGGAGCAAATGATATTCAGCTTGATTTTCCAGTAGTTTATGCGTCTGCAAAAAATGGATTTGCTAAACTGGAACTGGAAGATGAAGATAAGGATATGAAACCGCTTTATGATAAAATTATGGAGCATGTGGAAGATCCTGAAGGAGATGTGAATGAGCCGCTTCAAATGCTTGTTACAAATACTGAATATGATGAATATGTAGGAAAATTAGGAACTGGAAGAATTTACAACGGAAAAATTGAAAAAAATCAGGAAATTACATTGATTAAAAGAAATGGTGACTTGGTAAACGGTAAAGTTACTAGAATTTATGGATATGACGGACTTAAAAAAGTTGAAATGGAAGTAGCGTATGCTGGAGATATTGTAACAATTGCGGGAATTGATAAAATTGACATAGGAGAAACTGTAGCAAGCAGAGAAAATCCTAAACCATTACCATTAATTGACATTGATGAGCCTACACTTGCTATGACATTTATGGTAAATGATTCGCCATTCGCAGGACAGGATGGAAAATTTGTAACTTCGAGAAATATTTTGGAAAGATTGCAAAAGGAAGTAAATCATAACGTGAGTATGAGGCTTGAAATGACAGATTCGCCAGATGCATTTATTGTAAAAGGAAGAGGAGAGCTTCAATTATCTATTTTACTTGAAAATATGAGAAGAGAAGGCTACGAAGTAGCAGTTTCAAAACCTGAAGTAATTTTTAAAGAAGAAAATGAACAGAAAATGGAGCCAATCGAACTTGCAATTATCGATGTTGCCGATGAGTTTGTAGGAGTCGTAATCGAAAAATTAGGGCTTAGAAAAGGTGAAATGGTAAATATGAATCAAGGAAGTGATGGATATACAAGACTCGAATTTAAAGTGCCATCACGTGGATTAATTGGATTTAGAAATGAGTTCTTGACAGAAACAAGAGGAACAGGAATTATAAATCATTCATTCTTTGAGTATGAACTTTTCAAAGGAGAGGTAACGGGACGAAGAAGAGGAGTTTTAATCGCAATGGAACCTGGAACAAGTTTAGGGTACTCGTTAAATAACTTACAACCAAGAGGAATCCTGTTTATAGGGCCAGGAGTTGAAGTTTACGAGGGAATGATAGTTGGAGAGCATTCAAGAGAAAACGACTTAGTTGTAAATGTATGTAAAGGTAAAAAACTTACAAATATGAGGGCTGCTGGAAGTGATGATGCTGTGAAATTGGCACCTCCAAAGGAATTTACGCTGGAATTGGCGCTTGAATATATTGAAAATGATGAATTAGTGGAAATTACGCCTAACTTTATTAGACTTAGAAAAAAATATTTGAATGCTAATGATAGAAAGAAATATGAAAACTCTAAAAATTAAATATTAATATAAATTAGTAGCGATGTGATTTTTATGGATAATATAAAACTGCAAGAAAAATTAAAAGCTGAGTTGTCAGATGAAAAAATAAAATTTATTGAAAAATATAGTTTGGAAATAAATTCCAGAAGGCAATGGATAACTAGAAGAAATAATACACCAGAACGCTTATATTTTTCACATAAGTTTATTTCACAAAATAATATTTTAGAAATAGTTTTTAGAAAATATCAGCTTTGTTTTGCAAAATTAAAATATTTTAGAGCAAATATTGAAAAGTATGATTTTTATAAATATACTCCCAAAGAAGGTTTTATAAAGACGCAATTGTGGGATGTGGAATTTTTTTATCATAGAAAATCAGAAAAAATAATAGATTTAAGATATTTACAGCAAATAAGAAAAGTCGAAGATTTTTTGGAACTTATCGAATGGCTTGATAGTTTTGAAAAATAACAAATAAAAACTGGAGCTAAAAAAATTTAATAGTTCCAGTTTTTTTATTGTTTTAAATTTATAAAATTTATTAGACTTGTTCAGAAATTTAATATTCCTTATCTTTTTACATGTAATATTTATTTTGTTATATTTCTAAATTTATATAGTTATTAAGCAAAGCTGTTAATTTTTTTTAGTTTCTATCATTTTAGCCTGTTTTAAAATGCTGTCTGGTATTTTTATTCCTAATAACTGCATATTTTGCTTATTAATTTCTATTTGAAGATTTTTAACTGTTTCTATTGGGATTTCATTTGGCTTCTTGCCTTTTAGTAAAATTTCCGCTGCTATTTCTCCAGAACGGTAACCGATATTGTAGTCGGTAGTTCCTTGTGAAATTAGCCCTCCTGCATTCGAGTAAACGTCATTTGTAGCTAGAATTGGGACTTTTGCGCTATTAAAAACATCAAGTATTGCTTTAAAATATGATGCTACTGTGTTGTCCTGAATGGCATAGTAGATATCAATGTTCTTTGAAATAAGATTTGCCGCAGCAACCATTTCTGTACCATTTGTAACAGCTTTTTCCACTACTGTGAATCCATACTCTCCTGCCAGTTTTTTTAAATTATTTACTTCAGAAACTGAATTTTGTTCAGACGAATTATAAATGATTCCTATTTTTTTCGCTTCTGGTAATAATTCTCTCATTAATTTTAAATTTTCTGTAATTGGGGCTGCGCCACTTGTTCCTGTAACGTTAGAAATTCCTACAAGTCCTGCACTTTTTGGATCTGTAACTGAACCAAATATAACTGGTGTTTCTTTTCCAATCTGATTTTTAGCTGCTTGTGCAGTTGGTGTTGTAATTGCAAATACCAAATCTTTTTTGTCTGCTGCAAATTGCTGCATAATTAGAGTCTGATTACTCATATCATTATTTGCAATTTTATCATCATAATCAGCCTTTACTCCGGCTTTTGCTAATGCATCTTTAAAACCTTGCTTTGCTGCATTTAATGCTGGATGATCTACGATCTGTGACAATCCAATCTTATAAACCTTTTCACTAACTTTGGAATTCTTTTTTTGTTCCTGAGAATCATTACTTTTGTTATTTCCGCAAGATAAAAGCATCCCTCCTAACATACCAAATAATAGTACACCTCTCATAATTTTTTTCATCTGTTTTCCTCCTAAAATAAATAATTTTTGAATCGTATTATTATTTTACCATATTTTTTAAAAATTTCCAGTATATTTTAATAAATTTATCAATTAGAGTAATTTAAAACAGGAAAAGAAAAAAGTAGATACTAAAATTACTAAATTTAAGTTTAGTAAAACAATTAATATTTTTACTAAAAAAAATGAAATATTATATTAGAAAACAAATAAAAAATTAAGTAAAGCATATTATAAATGATAATAAAATTTAAGATTGCTGAGAGGTAAAAAGATGTCTACGATTAGAGAGGTTGCAAGGCGTGCAGGAGTTTCAATTGCTACTGTTTCAAGGATTTTGAATAATGATGAGTATTTTGGAGTTACAGCAGAAACTAAGCGAAGAGTACTGGAAGCCGTTAAGGAGTTGAATTATAAGAAAAAAAATACGAAAAGAAAAAGTACACAGTTAAATATTTCAATTATAAAGTCGTTTGATGAAAGGATAGAAAGTGAGGATCCATATTTTGTATCATTACGGCTGGATTTGGAATATGCTTTAAAGAAAAAAGGGATAAAAAGTAAAGTTTTTGAGTTACAAATGTTTGAAAAAAATGAGGAAATTTTGATGAATTTCATTATTTCCAGTGCCATTGTTGTGATTGGGGAAATAAAAAGAAGTCAGCTAGACTTTAAGTCTCTGAATGAAAACATTATTTGTGTAGATGCTTATAATTCGGATAATTCTATTGACTATATAAAATTTGATATGAAACATTCAGTAAAAATTGTAATTGATTATTTGACGAAATTGGGGCATAAAAAAATTGGTTTGCTTGGTGGAAGAAATCAAATAGTTAGAAATCTTGTGGATTTTCGGGAGCAGTATTTTATTGAAATTATGAAGGAATATGAACTGTATGATGAAAAATTTGTAAAAGTGGATGAATTTTCTGCAGAATCAGGATACAGAATGATGAGGGAAATGCTTAAGTTAAAAGAACGGCCAACTGCGGTCTTTTGTGCAAATGACTCTATTGCCATGGGAGCTTATAAAGCTGTAAGGGAGAGGAAATTGAAAATTTTTGATGATATTTCGATTATTGGATTTAATGACTTAAAAATCTCCCAATACATGAATCCGCCACTAACAACACTTAGAATTGATACAAAAATTATTGCCGAAGAGACAATAAATGTCCTGGTAGAACTTATAGAACATAATAGAAGTTACAGGAAAAAGGTTTATTTGCCTGTGGAACTGATTGAAAGGGAGAGCTGTGGAAGTATTTGATGGGGACAATAAATGTCCTCATTTTTTATTTTTGTTTCAATTTTTATAATTTTAGAAGAACAATTATATCTTTACTTTTCAGTTTTTATACTAAATTTTGCTTAAGTAATGAATTTATTATAAAAATTTATTCCTATTTTTAAAAGCAGTTTAGTATTAAAACGATGTTTACTAATTTTCAAATTAAAAAAATTTGCAAAAAAATTAAATTTCAAATCAAGAAAAAACTTATCTGTTTACCAAAATCAATTTTTAAAATAAATGTAAAATCACAATTAAAAAAATTTTGTTTACTAAACAAGCCTTATTTTTAGGGGGTTTGACGTGTTGTAATTTCGATTTTTTGGGGTATATTTCAATTGTGAGATAAATAATATATTATTTGGAAAAAGTAAAACTACGTAGAGAAGAAATTAGAAAATGGAGGAAAAATAATGAAAGTTGTATTAGGTGCTGACGTAGATGGTAAAGAATTAAAAGATATTGTCAAGGATTACTTGATTCAAAATGGATTTGATGTTGTTGACAAATCTGCAGATAGAGATTTTGTTGATACGACAGTTGCAGTAGCTAAGGAGGTTCTTGCAGACGAGGATAGTCTTGGGGTTGTATTTGATGCGTATGGCGATGGAAGTTTTATGGTGGCTACAAAGATAAAGGGAATGATTGCTGCAGAAGTTTCAGATGAACGTTCAGCATATATGACAAGAGGACATAATAATTCAAGAATGATAACTATGGGTTCTAAAATTGTCGGAACAGAACTTGCTAAAAATATTGTAAAGGAATTTTTAAGAGCAGGATATGATGGCGGTAGACATCAAATAAGAGTGGATATGTTGAATAAAATGTGTTAATTAGGATAAAAAAATTGAGTAAATATGTATAGATAAATTTAAATTATGAATGAAAAAGGATGGTAAAGATATGAAAATAGCTATTGGATGTGATCATATTGTAACAGATGTGAAAATGGCATTGTCGGATTTTTTAAAATCTAAAGGTTATGAAGTGTTAGATTGTGGAACTTATGATTTTACACGTACTCATTATCCAATTTATGGAAAAAGAGTTGGAGAAGCTGTTGTCAGCGGAAAAGCTGATTTAGGAGTATGTATATGTGGGACAGGTGTTGGAATTAATAATGGTGTAAATAAAGTTCCTGGAGTCCGTTCAGCATTGGTACGTGATATGACGACTGCAATTCACGCAAAAGAATATTTAAATGCAAATGTTATTGGATTTGGTGGGAAGATAATAGGAGAACTACTATTATTTGATATCGTGGAAGCTTTTATAAAGGCTGAGTATAAAAAAAATGATGAAAGCGAAAAACTGATAGCAAAAATAAAAGAAGTAGAAACTATAAATCCTGAACAAAAAAATGATAATTTTTTCACAGAATTCTTGGAAAAATGGGACAGAGGAGAATATAAAGATTAAAGGGGCTGGATAAAATGATTTTAACTGTAACAATGAATCCGTCTGTTGATATTTCATATCCTTTGGAAAAATTTAATTTAGATACAGTAAACAGAATTTCTAAAGTAAGCAAGACACCTGGAGGAAAAGGTCTGAATGTAACAAGAGTGCTAAAACAGCTGGATGATAAAGTTGTTGCAACAGGGCTTATAGGTGGAGGATTGGGAATTGATATTCAGAAAAAATTGACAGAAAAGGAAATAGAACATAAATTTTTTGAAATTTCTGGTGAAACAAGAAACTGTATTGCGATTTTGCATGAAGGAATGCAAAGTGAAATTTTAGAAAGCGGGCCTTCGGTAACTTCATCTGAGAGCGAGGATTTTTTGAAACATTTTGAAGAATTAGTAAAAGAGGTTAAACTAATCTCTATTTCGGGAAGTTTTCCTAGCGGAATGGAAGATAACTATTATGCAAGAATGATAGAAATTTGCAGTAAATATGAAAAGCCTGTTGTCCTTGACTGCTCAGGAAAAGCGTTGCTGGAAGTTTTAAAGCATGAATATAAGCCAAAAGTTATAAAGCCTAATACAGAAGAATTATCGCAGTTGATTGGGAAGGAAGTATCGAGCGACATTGGAGAATTAAAGGAGACTTTGAAAAATGAATTATTTGACGGAATTGAATGGATTATAGTTTCGCTTGGAGCAGACGGTGCTTTTGCAAAACATAATGATAAATTTTATAAAGTTAATATTCCCAAAATAGAAGTTGTAAATCCTGTAGGTTCTGGCGATTCTACTGTAGCAGGAATCACATCGGCAATTTACGAAAATGCAAGTGATGAAAATTTATTGAAGAAGGCTAATACGTTAGGAATGCTAAATGCAATGGAAAAATTGACAGGATTTGTAAATTTGGAAAATTATGAAAAAGTATTTAGCGAAATTGAGATAGTTGAATATTAAATGGAATTTATAAGGAGGAATAAATAATGAAATTAACTGAACAAAAAAGAAAATATTTAGAAAATTTAAGTGATAAAAATGGATTTATATCAGCACTAGCAATTGATCAAAGAGGTGCCTTGAAAAAAATGTTAAATAAACATCAGGAATCTGAAGCAACAGCTGAACAAATAAAGGAGTTTAAAGTATTAGTTTCAAAACATTTAACAAAATATTCTTCTTCAATTTTGTTAGATCCTGAATATGGATTGGATGCGGCAAAAGCTAGAGATAAAGATGCTGGATTACTATTAGCTTATGAAAAGACAGGATACGATGCAAATGCAGTTGGAAGATTACCAGACTGCCTTGTTGAATGGTCGGCTAAAAGGCTGAAAGAAGAAGGAGCAGATGCAGTAAAATTTTTATTGTACTATGATGTAGATGAAAGTGAAGAAATTAATATTCAGAAAAAAGCATATATGGAAAGAGTAGGAGCTGAGTGTGTCGCAGAAGACATACCTTTCTTTTTGGAAATTTTAAGTTACGACTGTAAAATTGATGACAACAGCACAGCAGAATATGCAAAAGTAAAACCTAGAAAAGTTATTGAAGCAATGAAGGTATTTTCAGATCCAAGATACAATGTTGACGTTTTAAAAGTCGAAGTTCCAGTAAATATGAAATTTGTAGAAGGATTTAGCGATGGAGAAACTGTTTATACAAAAGAAGAAGCTGCAAATTACTTCAAACTTCAGGAAGAAGCAACATCATTGCCATATATTTATCTAAGTGCTGGAGTAAGTGCAAAACTTTTTCAGGATACATTAAAATTTGCTCATGATTCAGGTGCTAAATTTAATGGAGTACTATGTGGAAGAGCTACTTGGGCAAATGGAGTAGAAGTGTTTGCTAAGGAAGGTGAAAAAGCAACTGTGGAATGGTTGAATACAATTGGAAGAAAAAATATTGAAGAATTAAATGAAGTGGTTGAAAGAACAGCAACATCTTGGAAGGAAAAATAGATTAAGAAATAAAAAAAACAAAAATAAGAATAAAAAAGTATGATTAGAAAAATTAAAAATATTATTTCAAAAGGGAGAGAATTATGACAAAAGAAGATGTAACAATGGTTGGGTTTGAAATAGTGGCTTATGCAGGAGATGCAAGATCTAAATTGATGACAGCATTAAATAAAGCACAAAATGGAGAGTTCGAAGAAGCAGAAAATTTAGTAAAAGAAGCCGAGGAATGTCTAGTTGGTGCTCATAATTCACAAACAGATATTTTAGGTAAAGAAGCAGCTGGAGAAGATTTGGAAATGAGTTTTATTATGGTTCATGGACAGGATCATTTAATGACAACAATATTATTGAAAGAGTTAATGAAACATTTAATAGAATTATATAAAAGAGGAGCAAAGTAAATGAAAAAACTGATTGAATTTATAGAAAAAGGAAAGCCTTTTTTTGAGAAATTATCTCGGAATATATATTTAAGAGCGATTCGTGATGGTTTTATAGCTGGTATGCCAGTTATACTATTTTCTAGTATTTTTATCTTAATTGCTTATGTACCAAATGCTTTTGGATTTTTTTGGCCAAAAAATATAGAGGCTTTATTAATGAAACCATACGGTTATTCTATGGGAATCTTAGCATTTTTAGTAGCAGGAACAACAGCTAAATCATTAACAGATTCTGTAAATCGTTCTATGCCGGCAACTAATCAAATTAATTATCTTTCTACACTTTTAGCCTCAATGGTTGGACTGCTGTTATTAGCGGCAGATCCAATTGAAGGTGGGATTTCAACTGGATTCTTAGGTACAAAAGGACTTTTAACTGCATTTTTAGCAGCATTTGTAATTGTAACAATTTATAAATTCTGTGTAAAAAATGAAGTAACTATAAAAATGCCATCAGAAGTTCCACCTAATATTTCACAAGTTTTTAAAGATGTAATACCGTTTACTTTATCAATAGTATTACTTTACGTTCTTGAGATTTTTGTGCGTCACTTTGTTGGAACAGGAGTTGCAGAAGCAGTAGGTAAACTTTTTGGACCATTATTTTCAGCAGCTGATGGATATGTAGGAATTACTATTATATTTGGAGCTTATGCTTTCTTCTGGTTTGTTGGAATTCATGGACCTTCAATTGTAGAGCCAGCTATTGCAGTTGTTACTTATGCTAATATAGATGCAAATTTAAACCTTATGAGGGCGGGACATCATGCAGATAAAATTTTGACTTCAGGAACACAAATGTTTATAGTTACAATGGGAGGAACTGGAGCCACTTTAATTGTACCATTTATGTTTATGTGGCTTTGTAAATCTAAGAGAAATAAGGCTATTGGACGTGCTTCTGCTGTACCTACATTCTTTGGTGTAAATGAGCCAATTCTATTTGGTGCTCCAATTGTATTAAATCCTGTATTCTTTATACCGTTTATTTTTGCACCAATAGTAAATGTGTGGATTTTTAAAATATTTATAGACGTACTTGGAATGAACAGTTTTACTGCTAATCTTCCATGGACAACTCCAGGACCACTGGGTATAATATTAGGAACAAATCTTCAAGTACTATCATTTATTTTAGCAGCACTTTTAATTGTTGTAGATTTTATTATCTATTATCCGTTTGTAAAAGTATACGATAAGCAGATTCTTGAGGAAGAACGTTTAGGAAAAACAAACGATGAATTAAAAGAAAAAGTTGCTGCAAATTTCAATACTAAAAAAGCAGATAACATTCTTGAAAAAGCCGGTGTTGTTCAAAATAATATAACGAAAGAAACAAATGTACTTGTATTATGTGCTGGTGGAGGGACAAGCGGACTTTTGGCCAACGCTTTAAATAAGGCGGCAAAAGAACATAATGTTCCAGTTAAAGCTGCAGCAGGTGGATATGGTGCACACCGTGAAATACTTCCTGAATTTGATTTAGTTATTCTTGCACCGCAAGTTGCATCAAATTTTGAAGATATGAAGGCAGAAACTGATAAGTTAGGAATTAAATTAGCAAAAACCGAAGGGGCTCAATATATTAGTTTGACTCGTGACGGTAAAGGTGCATTAGATTTTGTACAAGCACAATTTGAAGATTAATTAATATATTTTAATACTAAGAGAGGTTTAATTATGTCAAAAAAATTACCAGAAGATTTTATTTTCGGTGGAGCGACAGCAGCATATCAAGCTGAAGGTGCAACAAAAACAGATGGTAAAGGTCGTGTAGCCTGGGATACTTTTTTGGAAGAAAATTACTGGTATACAGCTGAGCCAGCAAGTGATTTTTATAATCAATATCCAGTAGATTTGAAACTTTGTGAAGAGTTCGGTATAAATGGAATAAGAATTTCAATTGCATGGTCAAGAATTTTTCCTAAAGGTTATGGCGAAGTGAACCACAAAGGAGTGGAATTTTACCATAAATTGTTTGCAGAGTGTAAAAAAAGAAATGTTGAACCATTTGTAACGCTTCATCATTTTGATACGCCAGAAGTTTTACATTCTAACGGAGATTTCTTAAATCGTGAAAATATAGAACATTTTGTAGATTATGCTAAATTCTGCTTTGAAGAATTTACTGAAGTAAATTATTGGACAACATTTAACGAAATAGGACCTATTGGAGATGGACAATATTTAGTTGGAAAATTTCCACCAGGAATAAAATATGATTTTGAAAAATTGTTTCAGTCACATCATAATATGGTTTTGGCACATGCAAAAGCAGTAAATTTATTCAAGCAGAACGGATACAATGGCGAAATAGGAATGGTTTGTGCATTGCCAACAAAATATCCTTATAATCCAAGTAATCCTAAAGATGTAAAAGCGGCAGAACTAGACGATATTATCCATAATAAATTTATTTTGGATGCTACTTTTAAAGGAGAATACTCAAAGGAAACAATGGATGGTGTAAATCATATTTTAAAAGTTAATGGCGGAAAATTAGATTTAAGGGCAGAAGATTTTGAAGAATTGAAAGCTGCAAAAGATTTGAATGATTTTCTTGGAATAAATTATTATATGAGCGATTGGATGGCTGAATACGATGGCAAAACTGAAATTATTCACAACGCAACAGGAAATAAAGGAAGTTCCAAATATCAGATAAAAGGCGTGGGACAAAGAAAAGCCAATGAAAGTATCCCAAGAACTGACTGGGACTGGATAATTTATCCAAAAGGACTTTACGATCAAATTTTTAGAGTAAAAAGAGATTATCCAAACTATAAAAAAATCTATATTACTGAAAATGGTTTAGGATATAAAGACGTTTTTGAAGACAATACAGTGTATGACGATGCAAGAATAGATTACATAAGACAACATTTGGAAGTAATTTCAGATGCAATAAAAGATGGAGCAAACGTAAAAGGTTACTTCCTCTGGTCACTAATGGACGTTTTCTCGTGGTCAAACGGTTATGAAAAACGTTATGGACTATTTTATGTAGACTTTGAAACACAAAAGCGTTATCCAAAGAAAAGTGCTTATTGGTACAAAAAAGTATCAGAAACAAAAGAAGTCTAAAAAATTTATATATTTGAATTTTTGTGAGAGTGTAAAAGCTCTCACATTTTAATTTATTTTTAGAGTGGTAAACTCTGTAAAATTATTATAACAAAAAATACTTGACAAAAAACGATTACTATTGTAAACTATATAATATAAAAAGATTACATATGTAAACATTTAAAGGAGGTAAGAATGTGAAAGAAAACTGCAAAATTGATAAAAAACAACATATAACGGATGCAGAATGGGAAGTAATGCGTGTTGTTTGGGCAAATAGCGAAGTTACGAGCAAGTTTGTGACAGAGGTGCTTTGTGAGAAAATGAACTGGAAACAGGCTACAATAAAGACGCTGTTGAATCGGCTGCTGGAAAAGAATATTTTGAAAAAGAGGGAAATTGGGAACAAGTATATTTATTCGACAGATTTTACAGAAAAGGAAGTTGCTAACAGTTATATATTAGAAACTTTTGATAAAATTTGTAAAACGAAAGTTGGAGAAATGATAGGGAAAGTTATTGAGAACAGTGAACTGAGTTTTGACGACTTGGATTTGATTTTAAAGGCTGTTGAGGAAAAGAGGAAAACGGCTGTGGAAGGAGTTTTGTGTGATTGTGTGGAGGGGCAGTGTAATTGCGAACATAGCGGACATAAGCATATTTAAGATATAGTGTACTAAATGAAGGAGGAAAAGATTATGGCAGAAAAAAACTATACAGTAACTGGAATGAGCTGTGCATCTTGTGCCAATGCTGTGGAAAAGGCACTTAATAAAAATAATGATATTAACGCTTCAGTTAATTTTGCAACTGAAAAATTGAATATTGAATATGATGAGGAGAAGTACAATTTTGATAAAATTAGGGAAATAGTGGAGTCGGCTGGGTATGGACTGGTTGAGGATATGATAGAAGATAAAAAGATGGAACTTTATCAAGAGAAAATAAAAAGCTTGAAAAATCGATTAATTTTGGCAATTATTTTTGTTGTTCCACTTTTGTATATTTCGATGGGGTATATGCTTGGGGTAGTACTTCCTGAATTTTTGAATCCTAAGGTAAATCCGCTTAATTTTGCGTTGGTACAGTTTGTGTTGACTTTGCCTATTATTTATGCTGGGAGAGATTTTTTTTTACATGGATTTAAAAATTTAGTAAGAAAATCTCCAACAATGGATTCATTAATTGCTATTGGGGCAACAGCGGCGGTACTCTATGGAATTTACGCAACTTTTAGAATTGTAACTGTAGACCCTGAAGCACATATGGATTTATATTATGAGACGGCTGGTACAATTATTACGTTAATCTTGTTTGGAAAACTGCTGGAGGCAAAAACAAAAGGTCAAACTTCATCGGCAATAAAAAAACTTATCGGACTTCAACCTAAAAAGGCTAAAATTATTGAAAATGGAGCGGAAAAGGAGGTTCTGATTGAAAACTTGAAAGTTGGAGATATTGTTATTGTGAAGCCGGGAGAAAAAATTGCGGTGGATGGAAGGATTGTGGAAGGGGCGACTTCGATTGATGAGTCAATGTTGACAGGAGAAAGTTTGCCAGTAAGCAAAAAAGTTGGAGATAAGGTTGTTGGAGGAAGTATAAATAAAAATGGAAGTATCAGATTTGAGGCGACTGAAATTGGTAAAAATACAGTTTTGTCACAAATTATAAAGCTGGTTGAGGAGGCACAGGGGTCAAAGGCTCCTATTTCTAGAATGGCGGATATTGTGTCGGCGTATTTTGTGCCAATTGTTATTGGGATTGCGATAATTACAGGGATTGCTTGGTTTCTAAGTGGAAGTGGATTGGTTACTGCATTGTCGTTTTTCATCGCTGTACTTGTAATTGCGTGTCCGTGTGCATTGGGACTTGCAACACCTACATCAATAATGGTTGGAACTGGAAAAGGGGCTGAGAACGGTATTCTTATAAAAAGCGGGGAAGCCCTTGAAACAGCACATAAAATTAAAACTGTTGTCTTTGACAAGACTGGTACGATTACGAAAGGAAAGCCTGTACTGACTGATTTGATTGCTTATGGGAAATATAATGAAAATGAATTGTTAAAAATTGCTGCAAGTGTGGAAAATGATTCAGAGCATCCATTGGCAGAAGCAATCGTAAACAAAGCAAAAGAGAAAAATATTGAAATTAAGCCGTATGAAAAATTTAGGGCAATGCCAGGTTACGGTATTCGTGCGATATTTGAAGGCAAGGAAGTTCAAATTGGAAATAGAAAATTGATGGAAAATCGAAAAATCAATGTGGAAATTTCTCAAAAAGATTATGATATTTTGTCGAATGAAGGAAAAACGCCAATGTACATTTCGATTGATAACGAATTGGCGGGACTTGTTGCAGTTGCAGACGTTATCAAGGAAACAAGCAAGGAAGCTATAGAAAAACTGAAAAAAATGGGAATCAAGACAATAATGTTAACTGGAGATAACGAAAAAACTGCCAAATTTATCGCAAAACAAGTGGGAATAGATGATGTAATTTCAGAAGTGCTGCCTTATCAGAAATCTCAAAAAGTAAAGGAACTTCAGGAAAAAGATGAATTTGTTGCAATGGTTGGAGACGGAATTAACGATTCACCAGCACTGGCTCAGGCAAACGTTGGAATTGCGATAGGAAATGGAACAGATGTTGCGATAGAATCAGCTGATATTGTCTTAATTAGAAACGATTTGAGAGATGTTGCGGGTGCAATATCATTAAGTAAAGCGACAATCACAAATATAAAGGAAAATCTATTTTGGGCATTATTTTATAACGTACTTGGAATACCATTTGCCGCTGGAATATTTTATGCATTTTTCAATGGACCAAAATTGGATCCGATGATAGCGGCTTTTGCAATGTCGTTTAGTTCAGTATCTGTTTTGGGTAATGCTTTAAGATTGAAATTTTTTAAAGTTAAATAATATTTTAGAAAATAGGTTGAATTTTATTACATATCTATGATATTATCTTCTGTAAGAGGTGAGTAATATGGAAACAAAATTAAGAAATTTAACAAAGAAAGTTGAGAATAAATCAGTAAAAATTGCAGAAGATAAGGAATTGGAAATAATTTCTTCTAAAGTTTTGAAGAAGTATAAAAAAACATTTGAGAAATTGACTAAATGATTCATGTATAAAAAAATATAAAATTTTAGTATTGATTTTTTTTTGAAAAATAATATAATGTTTTTGAATAAAAAACAATCTATATGCTTATAGTCATAGAAAAAATGCGGAAAATCCCTCGTTCTTAATTGAATGGGGGTATTTTTTATAATAATATAATATTCTGTTAATTAGGATTCTCAAATTTAAACTACAACATAGCATATAGAATTGGGGTGGTCAAGATAATCAATACTGGACTGTTTTTTGCTATAATCATTCTTTTCTTAATTTTTAGCCATCAAAGATAGTCAGCTTGAATTGATTTTCTCTTACCTTTGCCCACTGGTTATTTATGACTAGTGGGTTTAATTTTTAATTTTTTAATAGGTAAGAAAATATTGGAAATTGTTGATAAATTAAATATAACATTTATTAAAGTTAAAATTTTATTGTTGACAATTTTGGAAAATTATATTAAAATAAATTGTAATGATTACAAAATTAAATAAATTATTATAAAATAAATAAAAATTAAATTTGGAGGTATGGAAAATGGATTTTAGCTTGAATCTTGGTGCTTTAGATGAAGGGAAATTAGTAAAAATTGATGAAAATAAGCTTTACGATGTAACTGTAGTTGGTTCTGGGCCTGCAGCTGTCTCTGCAGCAATTTATGCGGCTAGAAAAGGGCTTAATGTGGCAATGATTGGAGTAAAGATTGGTGGGCAAGTTCTTGATACAAATGAAATTGAGAATATTATCGGAACTGTTTTGACAACTGGAGCTAAATTTGCAGAAACTTTGGAAAAACATTTAAAAGAGCATGAAATCGCATTTAAGGAAGGTCATTTAGTAAAAGAGATAAAAGAAGATGGAAAAGATAAGATTTTGGTAACTGATGATGGAAAAAGTTATAAAACAAAAACAGTTATTGTAGCAACTGGAGCAAAACCTAGAAGTCTAAATATTCCTGGAGAAGCCGAATATGTTGGTAAGGGAGTGCATTACTGCTCAACTTGTGACGGACCTTTTTATAAAGGGCTAGATGTGGCTGTAATTGGTGGGGGAAATTCAGGTGTGGAAGCAGCGCTTGATTTATCTGGAATTGCAAAATCAGTTACATTAATCGAATTTATGCCAGAATTAAAGGCAGATAAAGTTCTACAGGAAAAATTAGCGGAGCAGCCAAATGTAAAAACTATTTTAAATTCTGCAACAGTTAAAGTAAATGGAAATGAATTTGTGGAAAGCATTGTTTATAAAAGCAGAGAAACTGATGAAGAAAAAACATTGAATGTAGAAGGTATGTTTGTGGAAATTGGGTTGTCACCAAGAAGCGAAGTTGTAAAAGACTTGGTTGAAACAAATAAAATTGGAGAAATTGTAATTAATCCTGAAAATAATTCAACTTCTGTAGCTGGAATCTTTGCTGCGGGAGATGTTACAAATATCAGACAAAAACAAATCATTATTGCAATGGGAGAAGGTGCAAAAGCTGCATTAGGAGCATTTGAGTATCTGATTACAAAATATTAATTATTAAAAAATAGGGAGTCAAGGAACTGCCCTATTTTTATTTAAAAAATAGTTAATTAATAAACATATTTAAAGTAATAATATTAAAAAAATCTTTATTTTTATCATTATCCATTTTCCAATTCTTTCCATCATTTACATATTTAACAGTTATAGTTCTTTCAATATAGTTAAAATGATTATATTCAAGCTTTTTTAAAATTATATTTTTAAATCGTCTAAGAGCTTCGATTGTTATTTTTTGATTTTCTTCAGGACTTAATGAGTCATGTTCTGATATTTTTTTAGCAACAAATTCTTGTGATTCATGCATTTCAGAACTAAAATCGGGAGCCTTAATAAAAACGTTTATAATTGCAATATTTTCTTTTACTTTAATATTATTTATTCTATAAGTTATTTTTTTCATACCTTTAGAAAAAGTAGAATCTTTACTAATATCCTTTGTAAAAGTACCCCAAAGTCCGATAGAATCAAAAGTATGTATATTTCCAGTTTGAATTTCTTTCATTTTATTATCAAAATCTTTTTGTATAGGATAAGTCCTGCTACAACTTACTACAAATAAAAGCATGCTTAGTAAAATTAAAATTTTTGCCTTCATAAATTTCTCCTTCAATTTTTTCTACATTGTACTATGTTTATATAATTTTTATAGACAGTATTTCATTAGATTTATATTATTGAAGGTTTTTCAGAAGCATTGTTGCAAATTTAAAGTAAATAATAAGTGTTACAGCATCTGAAATTGTTGTTATAAGGGGTGTTGCCATAACAGCTGGATCTGCTTTTAAAATTTTTGCTCCAAGTGGAAGCAATGCTCCTACTATTTTTGAGATTATTATTGTAAATACAAGAGTTATTGAAACAATAAAGGCAATTGTAGGATTTATTTTTTCCAAAGTAATTAGTCTTACAAAATTTAAAACTGATAGGACTATTGAAACCATAATACCTATTGAGAATTCTTTTCTAAGTACTTTGAATGCATCTTTTGGAGAAATTTCCCCTAGTGCTAGTGAACGGATTACAACAGTTGAAGATTGTGATCCAACATTTCCTCCACTTGACATTAACATTGGAATAAATGCTGTCAAAATAATTGATTTTGCAAGTACTTTTTCATACCCTTGTATTATATTTCCTGAAATTGTATCAGAAATCATAAGAACTGCAAGCCATCCAATTCTTTGTCTTGCCATTGTAAAAACGCTTGTCTTTAAGTAAGAATCATCAGTGGAAGAAGTAATCCCTGCCATTTTATGAAAATCTTCAGTAACTTCCTGATCGACAACATCCATTACGTCATCTACTGTAATAATTCCTAAAATTCTGCCTTCATGATCTACAACGGGCATAACGATAAAATCATATTTTTTGAACAAATCTGCAACAACTTCCTGATCGTCATCTGTGTGAACACTTATAAATTTTTTGTTCATAATATCTTCAATTACTGTAGTGTCTTTTTTTGCAATTAATTCTTTGAGTGAAAGGACTCCCTCAAGTTTTCCATTTTCACTTGTAACATAGCATGTATATATATTTTCTTTATCTTTTCCTGTTTTTCTTAATAATTCAATTGCTTCTGAAACAGTCATATTTTTTTGAAAATCGACATATTCAGTTGTCATAATACTTCCTGCTGAATTTTCAGGATACTTTAATAGTTGATTTATTAAATGTCTATCTTTTTTATCAGTATTTTTCAATATTTTCTTTACAACATTAGACGGCATTTCTTCAATAATGTCAACAATATCATCAAAGTACAGTTCGTCAAAGATTTCACGTGTTTCAATATCAGTCGATGCATGAATAATCATTTCTTGACGTTCTGAATCTAAATATGGAAATACATCTGCCGCTTTATCTTTTTTCAATAGTCTGAAAATCATTATCACAAGTTCAGGCGATTTGAACTGATTTAATATATCAGAAATTTCAACTGTATTTAATTCGTTTAACTGTTTTTTTATTTCAAAGTATTTTTTTTCTTTCAAAAGAGCTTCAATTATTTCTTTCATTTTTTCCTCCTTACTTTCCTATTTTTTATTTATAGATACTTAATATTTATTTTATAATGTTGCTCAAAAATATAGTTGCAAATCTAAAATAGATAGTAAGAGTTAAGGCATCAAGTATTGTAGTTATTAATGGACCTGCCATTATTGCCGGATCCATTTTAAATGTCTTGGCAATGATGGGCAAGAAAGCACCTATTATTTTTGAAATTATAACTACAAAGACAAGAGTTACCGAAACTGTTATGGCAACATTCAAAGGGGTTTTTGTCAAAGATATAATCCTTAGAAAATTAATTGCTGCCAGAACAATGGCGACTATAAATGAAATAAGAAACTCTTTTCTTAGTATTTTAAAAGTATCTTTTATATTGACCTCTCCTAATGCTAAAGCACGGACTACAATGGTTGAAGATTGTGCTCCTGCATTTCCTCCAGTATCCATAAGCATTGGAATAAATGAGGAAAGTATAACTACAGACTGCAGTACATCCTCGTAACTTTTTATAATTCTTCCTGTAAATGTGGCAGAAATCATAAGCACAATAAGCCAGCTGATTCTCTGTCTTGCCATAGTAAAGGCACTTGTCTTAAGGTAAGACTCCTCAACTGGTGAAATTCCGGCCATTTTATGAAAATCTTCTGTTGCTTCCTGTTCCACAACGTCCATTATGTCATCAATTGTAATTATCCCAAGAAGCCTGTTTTCATCATCTGTAACTGGAAGAACAATAAGATTATATTTTTTTATTATTTCAGCAACTTTTTCCTGATCGTCGTTTGCGTGTACAGATATTACATTTTTATTCATAATACTTTGGATAGGAACGTCATCTTCGCTCGTAATAAGTTCCTTTAAGGAAATTACTCCTTCCAGTTTTCTAACTTCATCAATTACATAACAAGTATAAACATTTTCCATATCTTCAACAGTATTTCTGATTTTTGAAATTGCTTGAGATACAGTCATATCCTTTTTTAAATCCATGTATTCAGTTGTCATGATACTTCCAGCTGAATTATCAGGATATTTTAACAATTGATTTATCAAATGTCTATCTTTCGCATCAGTATTTTTCAAAATCTTTTTTACTACATTTGAGGGCATTTCTTCAATAATATCGACAATATCATCAAAATAAAGTTCATCAAATATATTTTTTGTTTCGACATCAGTCATAGTGTTAATAATCATTTCTTGATGTTCTGTATCCAAATATGAAAAGACATCTGCTGCCCTATTTTTAGAAAGTAGCCTAAAAATCATTATTAATTCAGAAGATTCAAACTGATTTAACAGTTCAGAAACTTCAATAGTATTTAATTCATTCAAATATTTTCTGATTTCAAAATATTTTTTTTCATTTATAAGTGTTTGAATTGTGTTGTTTTCCATTGTTATCTCCTTTCTTTTTTGCAATTTATTAAATTTTTTACTTCTTATGCAAATTAAAAATTAGGAGAATAACAACACGAAGATATTCCCTCTATTTGCACAGATTAGTAAATTTTAGATTATTCAGTTTCTCTTCCGGGACTTCTTCGTTCAAAACATTCACCTCCATAAAATATAAAATTAGCATAAATTTCTAAAAAATGAACTTTATGCCCATAAAATTTTATCAGACAAACTAATGATTGTCAATAAATTTCTAAGAAATTTCTTTTAATAAAAAAAGGGACTCAATTTAAGAGTTCCCTTTAATTGTAATTATTTATGCAGATAATAAAAATCAGTCTTTTACGTATATTTTCTTTACCCTTCCTGTATAAACTATATGAGGCTCTTCCTTTGTGTATAGTTTTTCAGGTATGCTCTTATCTATAAAGTTTTCAGGTTTTATATCATCTATATATAATTTTTCGGCTACAATAACTAATTTTGCTTCTTCAAATGCAGGTACACCATCTAAGAATATTGGATTAAATCCAACTTCTGCGATTTTGTCTACATCTCTTCCTGATTTCAGTCCAAGTACATGAAGTTCCTTTTTATAACCACTAAAAAAACTTAAAGAAAAACAATTTTGCTCATCTACAAATTTTTTAGTATATCTTGTAGGTCTTATATAAACTGAAATAACAGGACCTCGCCAAAGATAGCCCATCATTCCCCACGTGACAGTCATCGTATTTATCCCATTTTCATCTCCCGCCGTGACAAGGCTCCAGTCTTTACCTGTACTTGTAAAAGGATTTAAATCAAAATCCTGAATTTTAATCTCATGAAATCCCATTTCTAACACCTCCGAAATCTTTTATTAGAGTTTTAAGTATTTTTATTATAGCATATTTTTTCGAAAAGTAAATATTGACATAGATAATATTTTTTAGTAAAATATTTTTATAATCAAAATATTTTTTGGATGAAAATCAATGAAAATCAACTGAAATTAAATAATTTAATATTTTAGAATAAGGAGAAAAATATGTTAAAAAAATTAGCAATTTTAAGTTTTATTGTAGCTGGAATGTTAGCATTTGGAGACGACAATGACACATTTAATGTAAAATTGGAAGAATCAGTAGTAACAGCCACGGGATTTGATGATGTGCAGAGCAATCAAATTAAGAATACTACAATTGTAACGGCTCAGGATATACACAACAAAGGGTATAATACTATAGAAGAGATATTGAAACGTACACCAGGTATAAATTTTGTAAATAATGGATTTGGATATATTGTGGATGTAAGAGGGCAGGGAGTTCAGGGAGCTGCTAAAAATGTAAAAGTTCTTGTGGATGGGTCTCCTTTAAACATACTTGATATGTCACATGCAATTTTACCTCTAAATTCAATTTCAGTTGAAGATATTGAAAAAATAGAAATTATTAATGGTGGAGGAACTGTACTTTACGGTGGAGGAACTGCCGGTGGAGTAATTAACGTAATTACAAAGAAAACTCAGGAAGAACCTGTAAAAAATAAGATTTACTATCAAAACAGCTCATTTGATACAAATAAATTTGGTTTTGGGACAAGCATAAAATTTGCAGATAATTTCTTGTTAGATTTGGGATATGAAAATATTAATGGAAATGGGTATAGACGTGGAGATAAGAGAGATGGCGAAAATCTAAGAGGTGGATTTACATATAATATCAGTGATAATCAGACATTAAGATTTAAAGCCGCAAGATACAAGGAAGAATCAAAAGAATCCGATGGTATAACTAAGACTCAGTTAAATAATGATAGAAAACAGGCAGGAACAACTTTGACAGAATCTGATTTGGATAGAACAGAATACAGCCTAAATTATGAAATCAAGCCTACTGACAATTTAACTTTCTCATTGTTAGGATATAATCAGAAAACAATTAGAGATTACAATCAGGAAGCTCCAGCTGGAAGAATGACTCATAAGACTGATGGACAGTTTAAAGATAAAAAAACTGGAGTTGACTTAAAAGGTAAATATAACTATGGTTCAGGAAATGTAATTTTTGGATACGAATATATAAAAAATAGTTCAAACAGAAGTTCTTATGGTGCAATGTATATGAGAAACAGAAGATTGTTCCCAACATCTACTGTAGACATTGATTTACAAAAAAATACTCATTCAGCATTTGTTCAAGGAAGACATTCTCTTACGGACAAACTTGAGGGAACTTTAGGTTATAGATACGAACATTCTGATTATGATATTCACAGAACAGACGGAACAAATGTTATAAATAAAAACACTAAAAAGAGTAACAATGCTTATGAAACAGGATTAAATTTTAAATATTCTGATACGGGAAATGTTTATGCAAAATATGAAAGAGGCTACAGATCTCCAAGTCCAACAGAAATGGTTGATAAATCAATGACAAGAGGATATGTGCTAAACAATTTGAAGTCTGAAAAATATGATACTTATGAAATTGGTATAAAAGACATGATTGGACCTTCATTTGTAAGCTTGACAGGATTCTATACTAAGAAAAATGACGAAATTTTAATTAATATGCCAGGCGGACATGGATTAAACTGGACATATAAAAACTTGCAGAAAACAGAAAGAAAAGGTGTAGAACTATTTGCAGAGCAATATTTTGGGACATTTAGAATAAATGAATCAGTTTCTTATGTAGATGCAAAAATTAGTAAAGGAGCAGATAAAAACAAAAAAATACCTTATGTATCAAAAACAAAAGCAACTTTAGGAGCTAATTATGAAGTATTGACAGGACTAAACCTGACAGCCGATCTTAATTACTTCTCAAATTCTGTAGATGAAAACTATGAAAAAATAAAAGGTTACTCTACAACTGATTTAGGAGTAAGCTATGCTCACAAAACAGGTTTAGGGGTGCAAGCAGGAGTTAAAAACGTATTTGGTAAAAAATATTACAGATATAAAAATGGAGATTCATATATTCCAGAAGCTGAAAGAACATATTATGTTGGTGTAAGTTACAACTTCTAAAAAAAATTTTAAATATGGAATGTGGCAGCCAAGCAATTGTTATAAAGTTGTTTGGCTGTATTTTATAAACAAATAGATTATTTTTATTTTTTATATGAGTAAAATGTCGCATTAATATTGTAATTTATGAATAAAAATTGGGGAAAATAAAGAAATGAAAAATTATTTAAAAGGTATAAATCAAAGACTTGGAAATATTTTTATAAATGTTCGGACTTTGGAGGAATTGGAAAAAAAGACGAAAAGTGTGGTAAATGAAGAGGAGAATGTATTTGAGTATAATCAGAATACTAAAAAAGTTAATGATTTTATAAAAAAGGGAGAATTTAAAAGAGCAAGAAGTGTTTTGGATGAGATGAAGGGACTTCATCGAATGGGGTATTATGAGCTTGGGAAGTATTATTATTTTTGTGAGAGAGATTTGAGCAAGGCAGAGAGCAATTTGTATATTGCTTTTGAAAATGGGATTATAAAGGCTGGATATTATTTAGGTCTGTTAGAGGAAAAGAGTGGAAATATAAACTTGGCTAGAAACTGGTATGTTACCAGTTTTAATTTTTCTGAGCAGTCTGTTATGAAGCTGTTTTATTTTGCGATAAGAGAACAAAATTTCTGGGCAATAGATGGATATTTTTATTATTTATTGCAATACGCCGAAAGTGCTAAAAATCTGTATGAATTTGCCAAATATTATTTTTGGAGAAATGATGCTGAAAAAATAAAGGAAATTCAGAATAAGCTGCTGAATGAAAGCCAGATTTTGTATTTAACAAAAGAAATTTTATACAATGTTGAATGTATGCTTGGGGGTGAAAAGAGCAGGGAGTACATAAAGTTTGTGGAAAATGCTAAAAATCTTGAAAAATTGGGTGAAGTTGAGAAAGCGGAGAAATTTTATAAAAAATCCATTGAATACAACGAATATGGGAACGTAGAGCTAGTTAAATTTTATGGAAAATCTGCAGAATTTGATAAATCTGAAAAACTAAAAAGGATTTTTAAAAATAATTTTCTGAAACAAATACGATCAGAAACATCTTATCAGCTTGGAAAGTACAGTGAACATCAAAATAATCTTTCTGATGCAATAAACTGGTACGAAATATCTTCAAAAAATGAGAATTATAAATCTTTCTATAAACTTTCAAAATTGAAAAAACAAAATTTTTTTGAGAAAGAAGCAAATTTACAAAATGACGATTTTAAATATTTAAAAAAATCTGCGGATTTAGGATATGGACGAGCAATGATTGAAGTGGCACTTGATTCACATTTGAACAGTCTGGAAAGTTTTGAGATGGCAGAGAAGATTTTGACACAGAATAATGTTTTTGAATTGACAAAGGCAATAATGAATGAGGCAAAAATGATTTATTTTGGAAATGAAATTAAGGAAGTTTTGGAAATACATTACGAAGAGTAAAATACGAATACGATAAAGATGTTATTTGAAAATGAGAAGAAAAGAAAAAACCGTTTTAAATGAATTAATCAAATAAAGCGGTTTTTTGTTATTTATTATAAAATATATTTAAATTTTAGTCTTTTTTTATAACAGGCTTTAATGCTCCTAATATAAGAGCTGAAACGATACTTCCAATAATAACTGCTACTAAGTATAATAAGAAGTTGTTGCTTAATACCATTACTAAAATTCCACCATGTGGAGCAGGTATTTTTATGTTGAATAAACCTGTTAATCCTCCTGCAATTGCTGAACCTACAACACTTGCTGGAATAATTGTTTTAGGATCTGCCGCTGCATAAGGAATTGCACCTTCTGTAATAAATGATAATCCCATTACATAATTTGACAGTCCAGCTTCTCTTTCCTGTTCAGTAAATTTATTTTTAAATAATGTTGACGCTAATGCAATTGCGATAGGTGGCACCATTCCTCCAGCCATAACTGCTGCCATTGGAATACTTCCTCCAGAAGACAATGTTGCTGCTAGAGAACCTACACCAAATACATAAGCTGCTTTATTTACAGGACCTCCCATATCTATTGCCATCATTCCACCTAAAATCAACCCTAGCAATGCTGCACTTGCTCCACTCATTGAAGTAAGCCAATTATTTAATCCTGTATTTATTACTGAAACTATCGGATTTAATACTAAAACCATACCTAAACCTGTCATTAAAACAGATAAAACAGGATAAAACAAGATCATTTTTAATCCATTTAATGATTTTGGCAAATTTGCTAATGCTTTTACTAAAAATTTAACTACATAACCAGCTAAGAACCCTCCAGCTAACGCTCCTAAGAAACCTGAACCTCCAGCTTTTGCCATTGCTCCTGCAACTAATCCTGCTGTAAGCCCTGCTCTTTCGCTTATACTGTATGCTATATATCCTCCTAGAACAGGTATAAATAAATCAAATGCAACGCCTCCAATTTGAACTTTCAGTATATATGCTAATGTTGTAATTGAACCGTAAATCTGTCTAGGGTTATCGGTATTTACAGATTTAGCAAGACTTTCTGCATTTCCTTTTCCTGCCAAAGTATCAACCAAGAATGCCAACGCAATCAATATTCCTCCACTTATTACTAACGGAAGCATATAAGAAACTCCACTTAATAAGTGTTTGTAAAGTCCTTTTTTTTCAGATGAAGATGATTCAGAAGAAGCTGTAGAAGAACCACTTGCATGGAAAATAGGCGCTTTTCCATCTAAAACTTGCTGAATTAATGCTTTTGCGTTGTTAATACCTTCCTTTGCCTCCACTTGAATTAATGGTTTACCATCAAACCTGTTAACTTCAATATTTCTGTTAATTGCTAAAATTACACCAGCTGCTTTTTTTATATCTTCATCAGTTAAAACATTTTTTCTACCGTCAGCACCATTTGTTTCAACTTTTATGTTTACTCCCATTTCATCAGCTGCTTTTTTAAGTGCTTCTGCTGCCATATAAGTGTGAGCAATTCCTGTTGGGCAGGCTGTTGCTGCGATTATGTAAGGAGCATTTTCATTTGATGAAGTTTGTGCAGGTGCTTCTTCTTTCTTTTCTTCTTCTGCAAATTTTTCTGCTTCAGCCTTGTTAATAATATTCAATACTTCATCAGCAGTTTTTGCATTTTCTAGTGCCGCTTTAAAATCATCATCCAGCAATAACTGTGATAATCTTGCAAGTGTTTCAATATGAGTATTATTCGCACCATCTGGAGCTGCAATCATAAAGAATAATGTAGCAGGTTCTCCATCTAATGAGTCATAGTCGATTCCTTCAGTTTTTCTTCCCATAGCAAGTGCAGGTTCTTTTACAAATTCTGTTTTCGCATGTGGAATCGCAATTCCTTCCCCAATTCCAGTTGAACTTTGTTCCTCTCTTGTCATCAATGCTTTGACATAACCGTCATAGTCATTTAAGACACCTGTTTTTTCATGAAGTTTTGCAAGTTCTTTAATAACATCTACTTTATTTGTAGATTGTACATCTAGTTTTATTCTATCTTTAATCAGTAAATCTGATATTTTCATCTTTACACCGTCCTTATTAGTTTATTTTTATTTGGCATATTTTTTATTCTATCATAGTAAAACCACTTTAAAACTGGATATTTTAGTTTAAATAGTGTATTTTAAAAAGTTTCTTTTGTAATTTCAATTTCGTCATACAGTTTATTTACTAAATCTTTTTCTGCAAGTCCGTAAGAATAAGCTGTTGCACTTCCTGAAGCGACTGCCAGCCTAAATGAATCCTCTGGAGAAAGCCCTTTTACAAATCCGGCAATAAATCCTGCGACCATAGAGTCTCCCGCACCAATCGAGTTGATTAATTGCCCTTTTGGAACTGATGCCTCTAATACGAAGTCTTTGTTTACAAGCAATGCACCTTCGCCACCTCTGGAAAGAATAACATTTTTTACACCTTTGTCCAAAAAGAATTTACATTTTTCCACAATTTCAGCCTTTGTTTCCAATTTTTCGTTAAACATTTCCCTTAGTTCGTGAATGTTTGGTTTTACAAAAAGATTGTTGTGAATATTGTCTTGTAGTAAGTTCCCTCTTGTATCAAGTACGATTTCTACATTTGCTTTTATGTTTTCAGATAATTCTTTATAAATCTTGCTACTGATTGAAGATGGGATACTTCCAGATAATACAAGAATATCTCCGTCTTTTAAATGGGAAATCTTGTTAGTCAGCTCCTGTAATTTTTCAGATGTGATTTCTGGTGAGACACCGGTAAGTTCTGTTTCCTTGTCATTACCATTAACTTTTACATTGATTCTAGTATTTCCTTCAAGTTCCACAAATTCAGATTTTATGTTGTCTTTTTTTAAATCTTTGACAATAAAATCTCCAACAAATCCAGCCACAAAGCCAATTGCTGTAGATTCTACATCAAGATTTTTTAACACTTTTGAAACATTAATCCCTTTTCCTCCAGCCCTATAATTTACTTCGTGAGCAAGATTTAAATGTTCAGCCTGTAAATCATCTTTCAGATACATGTCATAGTCCAATGCTGGATTCAATGTCAATGTGTAAATCATCGTTTTCCTCCTTAAAATTGTATTTGTACTATATACTTATATCATTTGAGATTAAAAAAGTCAAACAATTTAGAAATAGATGTAATAAAAAAATGTAACTAACAGTAAAGTTAATTACATTTTTAATTTAAGTAGATTTAAACGAATTAATGCTTATGTCCACAACCGCAAGAATGTGAGTGCATATCGATTACCATACGTCCCTGAATTTTTCCTTCTTCCATTTCTTTAAAGATTTCAGGGGCTTCATCGATAGTTCTTGTTTGAACTACAGGAACAACCAATCCTTCTGCTCCAAACTGGAATGCTTCTTTTAAGTCTTCCCTTGTTCCGACAAGTGATCCGATTACTTCGATACCATCTAATACTGTTTTTACGATTGGCAAGTCCATAGTTTCTGATGGAAGTCCAACTGCAACAACTTTTCCAGCGGCTCTTACTGAATCAATAGCTTGGTTAAATGCAACTTTTGATACAGCAGTAACTACAGCGATATGAGCTCCAATTCCACTTAACTCTTTAATTTTTACAACAGGATCTTCTTTTTTACCATTTATAATATAATCAGCTCCAACTTCTTTTGCAAGTGCTAATTTGTCATCATTTATGTCAACGGCAATTACGTGAGTATTAAATACTTTTTTAGCATATTGAACTGCCAAGTTTCCTAATCCTCCTGCACCGTAGATTACTACCCATTGTCCTGGTTGCGGTTTTCCAACTTTTATTGCTTTATAAGTTGTAACTCCTGCACAAGTGATACTGCTGGCTTGAGCTGGATCTAATCCTTCTGGAACTTTTACTGCATAATCAGCTGTAACGATACATTGTTCAGCCATTCCTCCATCAGCAGAATATCCTGCATTTATTACATCTCTGCACAATGTTTCTTGTCCATTGATACAGTATTCACATCTTCCACAACCTTCAAAAAACCAAGCAATACTTACTCTATCTCCAGGTTTTAAAGATGTTACACCATCTGCAACTTCTCTTACAATTCCAATTCCTTCATGTCCCAAAACTCTTCCAGGAACTTTTCCAAAATCTCCATGAGCCACATGTAAATCAGTATGGCAAACACCGCAATATTCCACATCAACTAACGCTTCTCCTGCTTTTAGCCCTCTTAATTCTTTTTCTACAACTTCTATTCCAGTTCCTTCTTGATTAACGACTACTGCTTTCATTATACTATTTCCTTTCTGTTTAAAAAATTCATATTAATATATGTGAATATGTTCACATAATAATATATACCCTACAAAATTAAAAAAGTCAAATATTTTTTAATAATTTTTTTATAAATTGAGATGTTAAGGTAATATATAAAAGAAGAAACACCTAGTAAAAATAATACATCAAAATCTCCTAAAAATTAGAAATTATCATTATTATTTGAAATTAAAATTTTAAGTGATAAAATTATATTTATTACCAAAATTATTGGTAAAAGAAAAAATGAAAAAACTGAATAAAATTATTGTTATAATTTCATTTTTTGAATCTTGACAAAGAGAGAAAACGAGTTATACTTCTAGTGGATAGTAGAGAAATATTTTGGAGGTCAAAATGATATACACAAATTTAAAAGATACTTTACAAAATAAAAATGTTGCTAAAAAAGTTCAAGAATGTATTGAATATACAAATAAAAATTTAGAGGAACTAAAAAAGCTTGATGCTGGAGCGTATGATATTGATTTAGGAATAAAAATGCATGTAAATGCTTACGAAACTGGCACAGAGGAAGATAAAATCATGGAAACCCATCTAAAAAATTTGGATGTGCAAATAATGCTTTGTGGAGAGGAATATGTGGCATTTAACACTTCAAATAATATGAAAGTTGAAAAAATAGAAGAAGAAAAAGATTTAGTTATTTACTCAGATAATGTATTATTTAATGTTCTGTTAAAAGAGGGAGACATTTTAATTCTGTATCCAAATGATGTGCATATGCCAGGATTAAAAGTGAAGGAATCAAAGAAAATAAAAAAACTTGTCTTTAAAGTACCATTAAAGGAACTTTAATTTTTTATTTTTAATTAAAATAATTTTAGTCTTTATTAGACCTGTTTGGTAACGGTATTAAATTTGAAAATATAATGAGATAAATATTTCTTTAAAGGGATTGAATCATCTTATTAGAGATAAAAAATATAAAGTTGCCGAACAAGTCTATTATTATTTCAAGTTTTGCTTAGATATATCTAAGTTATTATTAAATTAAAAAAACTTTTGTTTTAAAGTAATCATTTTTTGGAAAGGAGGGAAAAAAGTGAATGTAAAAAAGGTTTTTTCGGATGAATTGCCATCATGCTATGCAGTTAACCGTATTCAAAAAGATGATAAAGATTATTTACTGGTGGCATCAGAAGTTGAAAATTCTTGTTTTGCTTATGATATAAATGATAATTTTTCAAAAAAAATTGTCTGGGATACTGTAGGTGGTACAATGAGCATTATTCAAGTTCCAGGTACGTTGGATTTCTTGGCAACTCAAAAATTTTATCCAGGTTTCAATTCAAAAGAATGTCAAATTGTTTATGGAAAATATAAAGATGAAAACTGGAAAGTAAAAAAAATCATGGATTTTCCGTATTTGCATAGGTTTGACTTGATAAAACAAAAAGATGGAAAAATATTATTTGTTGGTTGTACGATTGCAAATTCTAAAAAATTTGTTGAAGATTGGTCTGATAAAGGAAAAATTTTTGTTGGCGAATTTGATTTAGATAACGCAAAATTAAAAAATTTGAAAGAATTACCGCTAAGATTGTTAAAGAATCATGGATATTATGAAGTTCAAAAAGAAGGATACTCACTTATTACAGCTGTGGAAGGAATTGTGAAATTAACTTATCCTGAGTATTCTGACACAGAAGACTGGAGACTTGATATAATTTTTGGCGAAGAAACGAGTGATATTGTTCAAGTTGATTTGGATGGCGATTCTCAAAAGGAAAATGTTATAATTCAAGGATTTCATGGAGATACACTTAGAGTTTTTAATGAAGATTTTTCAAAAGAATTATATAAATATCCAGACCCAACAGAGTTTGGACATGCTATCTGGGGTGGAAAATTACAAGGTAAAAATGTATTTTTGTATGGTTATAGAAGTGGAAAAGCTGATTTGTCGCTGTTTAGCTATGAAAATGGAAAATTTGTTCAAAATATAATTGAAGAAAAATGTGCATCAAGTAATGCAATAGCCTTTGAAAAAAATGGAAAAGCGTATGTATTTTCAGCAAATAATGGAAATCATAAAGTTACGCTTTATGAAGTTTCAGAAATTTAAAGTTTTAATGATAAATAAAAATATTGGAGGTATCAAATGGCAAAAGAAAAAGTATTAGTAACAGGGATTGTACCAAAAGAAGGACTTACAGAATTAATGGAAAAATTTGATGTGACTTATTCAGAAGAACCTTTTACTAGAGAATATGTGCTAGAAAATTTGCATAAGTATGATGCACTTTTACTGATGGGACAAAAAGCGGATAAAGAGTTTATAGAAGCAGGAAAAAATTTAAAACTGATTTCACTGAATGCAGTAGGATTTGACCATGTTGACATTGAATTTGCAAAGAGTAAAGGAATCGTAGTTGAAAACTCACCACAAGCAGTAAGAGTTCCCACAGCAGAAATGACTTTTGCGTTATTATTGGCTGCAACAAAAAGATTAGCATTTTATGACAAAATTGTTAGAGCGGGAAATTGGATTGATCCAAGTGAAAGAAAATATCAGGGATTAACATTGGAAGGAGCAACTTTAGGAGTTTATGGATTTGGTAGAATTGGTCAAACGGTTGCAAAATTAGCTCAAAGTTTTGGAATGAAAGTTTTGTATCATGATACTTTTAGACTTGGTGAAGAGAAGGAAAAAGAATTAAATGTAAAATATGTTGAGTTTGACGAGTTATTGGCAAATTCTGATGTAATAACAATCCATGCGCCTGGATTACCTGCTACAAAAGGTAAATTTAATAAAGAAGCGTTCAAAAAAATGAAAAATAGAAGCTATCTTGTAAATGCCGCTCGTGGTCCAATTATAGTGGAAGCTGATTTGGTAGAAGCGCTCAAAACAGGAGAAATTGCTGGAGCAGGACTTGATGTATTTGAGTTTGAACCTAAAGTTTCAGAGGAATTAAGAGCTTTAGATAGTGTGATTATGGCACCTCATGCTGGAACGGGAACTGTTGAGGGAAGAATAACTTTGGCAAAAGAAGCTGCTGAAAATATCATTGAATTTTTTGCAGGAAATTTAAGAAATGTGGTAAATCCATAAAAAATTAAAATAAAAATTTTAAGGAGAAAATTATGTTAAAAGTGTTTAGTGATATATTTAATACACTGGGACCAGCAGTAGTTGTACCAATAATGATTTTTGTAGTAAGTGTAGCACTTGGAGTGCAAGTTAAAAAATCAATTATGAGCGGACTTTATGCAGGAATTGGTCTTACAGGATTTGGATGGGTAATAGGAAGTTTTGCACCAGCAGTAACTCAGTTAGTTGATCAAATGGTAAAAGCTACAGGATTGAAGCTGGAAGTAGTGGATATGGGATGGCAAATGGGTTCTAAAATGTCATTTTCAACAACTATTGGACTTTCATTTTTTGTATTTGGATTACTGATTGAAATTTTATTATTTGTAATTGGGGTAACTCGTGTATTTGTTCCATCAAATTTATGGAATAATTTTGGATATATGATTTGGGGAGCAATGGCATATCAATTTACTCAAAATTTTGCATTATCATTTGCGTTTATGATTTTTATGTTACTTTACTCACTGCTTTTATCAGAAACAGTTGCTGATAGATGGTCTGAATATTATGGAGTTAAAAATGCAACAATTAATTCGATTCATAATGTAGAATCATTAGTTCCAGCGATTATTCTTGATCCTTTGTGGAATTTGTTGGGACTTCACAAATCAAAATTAAATCCAGAAACATTAAAGAGAAAATTGGGAGTTTTTGGAGAACCGACAATGCTTGGAGCGATTTTAGGACTTATTATGGGAGTTTTTGGGAATATAAAATCATTAGGAACTTTAGATGCTTGGGGACAAATTTTAGGATTTGCTGTTGCATTATCAGCTGTTATGACAATATTTCCATTGATTACAGGAGTATTTGCAAAAGCGTTTGGACCTCTTGCAGAAGCAGTTGAAAAAAATAAAAAGCAAGATGCTTCAAATGAACGTGAAACTGATAAAAGAAGATGGTTTATTGCAGTTGATGATGGAGTAGGATTTGGAGAACCTGCAACAATTATTGCAGGAGTGTTATTAATTCCTGTTATGGCAATACTGTCATTTATTTTGCCAGGAAATAAGACATTGCCAATGGTTGATTTAATCGCAATTCCTTTTATAATTGAAGCAATGATAGCTGTTACTAAAGGAAATATTTTAAAAACAATATTAAATGGAATAATTTGGCTAAGTTTAGGACTTTATGCAAGTAGTTTTATAGCACCGTATTATACAAGTGCGGCAATTGCAACAAAAGCTTTACCTGCAGGGGCAGCATTAATAGCAAGTTTTAATTTGACAGCTAGACCGCTGAATGCACTAATTTTCTTTGCTTGGATTTCAGGAAATCCTATATTAATAGGAATTACAATAGTTGTATATTTAGTAGGACTATTCTTTTTAAGAACAAAACGAGAAAGTATCTATGCTTATTTGAAAAAAATGGCTGATAAAAACAGTGGATTTGAAGGAAGTAAAGAAAAAATATTTATGGGACAAGATTAAATTAGAAAAATTGAATTATAATTATGTAATTAAAGGAGAAAAAATATGAAAAAAATAGATGCACATGCACATATTGTAAAAGCAGTTGCTGGATTCAATAAAAAAGGGAGAATGACTCCGCTTGGAAATGGAAAAGTAATATGGGATGATGGAGATGTAACTCAGTTATTTCCTGAAGGTTATGGAGATACAGAATTTACAGCAGAATCATTTTTAAAGTTGCTGGATGAAAATGGTATTGAAAAATCTGTACTTTTACAAGGACATTTACATGGATATCAAAATTATTACACTTATCTCACAATAAAAAAATACCCAGAAAGATTTATAGGAGCCTTTTCAGTAGATCCTTATGCTAAGGAAGCGCTTGAAATTACTAAAAGATATGTAGAAGTTTTAGGATTTAGGGCAATAAAATTTGAAATAAGTGAAGATGGAGGGATTCATGGATATAGAAATACAAATCCATTTAGACTAGATACAGATCCGTTTGTAACAAGATTATTTAACTATTTGGCAGATTATCCTGGATTTGTTGTTACAGTAGATTATGGTAATTGGGATCAAATAAGCCATCAGCCACAAGCGATTGCAAATCTCGCAAAACTTTATCCTAATATTGATTTTGTAGTTTGTCATTTATCATTTCCACATGCAGCAACTCCTGAAAGAGTGAGAGCGGATTTTAATATGTGGAAGGAATATCCTAATATTTATACTGATTTATCAGCTATTCAAGATATAGATAGCCCTGAAGATTATCCATTTCCAAATTCGTACAAAAATGTAACTATTGCAAAAGAAATTTTGGGAGCAAAACGACTTATTTGGGGAACAGATTCTCCTTGGTCTGCAACATTTAACACTTATAATGAATTAGCAACTTGGCTTGAAAATGTAGATATTTTTACAAAAGAAGAATTAGAGGATGTTTTCTATAATAATGCTCAGAGAGTGTATTTTAAACCTGAAGCAGTAAAAGCTATAAAAGAATCTGTTGATCCTGCAACAGAAGGAATAGATATAAATATTTAAGAATTTTAAAATATTTAATTTGAAATACAAGGAGCTTTTGTTTCTTGTATTTCTTAATATTGACTTTTTGTAAAAGGAGAATAGTTTATGAAATATTTTTTGAGTATAGATTATGGGGGAACAAACACAAAAGCTATTATTTTTGATGAGAATGGAAATGAAATTGGTGTATCTTCTTTTCATACGATGAGAAAAGAAGTAAAACCAGATTACAGGGAAGTTGATTTAAAAGAAACTTCAGAAGCTATTTATGATTCGATAAAAAAAGTTCTAAAAAAATCAAATCTAACTGGAAGAGATATCAGTGCAGTCGCTTGTGTTGGTCACGGGAAAGGGCTTTATGTATTAGATAAAAATCACAATGAATTTATGAACGGAATTTTATCAACAGATGGAAGAGCGGGAGAATTAGCTAATAAATTTGAAAATAAAATAAAAAAAATATGGAATAAGACAAGACAGCATGTTTTTGGCGTTCAAAATCCGGTATTGTTACGTTGGTTAAAAGAAAACGAACCTAAAGCTTATAATAATATAGGAGCAATTTTATCTGCAAAGGATTATGTTCGTTTTAAACTAACTGGAAAAGTAAATCAGGAATATGGAGATGCTTCGGGAAATCATTGGATTAATTTTGAAAAAGGAGCCTATGATGATGAAATTTTAGAATTTTTTGAAATTCCTGAAATGAAAGAAGCACTGCCGCCATTAGTTGATTATAATGAAATTGTCGGAGGAGTTACAAAAGAGGTTGCTGAAATTACAGGGCTTTTAGAAGGAACTCCTGTTGTAGGTGGATTATTTGATATTGATGCTTGTGCAATAGGTTCTGGAGTTTTAGACAGCTCTATATTTAGTGTTATTGCAGGAACTTGGAATATAAATACTTATCCATCGAAAACACCTGCATCATATGAAAGCGGTCAAATGAACTCGTATTTTCCAAATAGAGATTTTTTAGTAGAAGAATCGAGTCCAACTTCTGCTGGAAATTTAGATATTATTTTAAAGATGTTAATGTCGGAAGAAATGTCCAGTTTAAAAGAAACTGAGAGTATTTACACAGGACTTGAAGTTTTTTTAAAGGATACGACAGCTTCTTACAGTAAAGTTATATTTTTACCATTCCTGTATGGAAGTAATACTCACACTGAAGCTCCATCATGCTTTTTAGGACTTACAGCGACAACTACAAAATTGGAAATGATTCGATCTGTTTATGAAGGAATCGTATTTTCTCATAAGCAGCATTTGGATAAATTGGAGAAAAGTTTAGGGAAAAGACCTCAAGTAATCCGTATTTCAGGTGGTGGAACTAACTCAAAGCAATGGTGTCAAATTTTTTCAGATATTTTGAATATTCCAGTTGAAACTTTGCAAGGAAGTGAATTAGGGGGACTTGGTGGAGCGATTGCAAGCCAGCAAGCTATAACAGGAGATTCATTAGAAGACGCTGTAAGAAAAATGGTCAGAATAAAAGACAGATACGAACCAGATCAGGAAGAGCATAAAAAATATATAAAAAAATACGAAGTTTATCAGGAAATTTTGAAAAGCATGGATACAACTTTCCATAGCTTAAAAAAATTAAATGAAGAGCTATAAAAATCAAAATCATTTTTAAAAGGTGATTCTTGACTAGAATCAGAAAGCAAAAAACTAAATAAATTTATAAGACTCCTTAAAAATACAAAATTTAGGCAGTCTTATTTTTATTTGCTACATAAAAAAAGAATTATTTCTAATACTACAAAAATTTAGAAATAATTCCTATATTTAATATTAATATCTGTTTAAATAATGAATTTACGCTAATCTCTTTTAACAAAAGATAAAATCTAATATTTTCAAATAATTAAAATATAATTTTTATTTTTAAACGGAATTTGGTATAAAATTTTTTATTTAATAAATTCCAAAAATTCTTTTACTTGTTTTTTCAAGGCTTCTTTATATTCATCAGTAAGAGTTAAAACTCCTGTTTGCCATGCTTCTGCTGGTACAATTAAACCTGTTCCAATTCCTTCCATTGGATTCATACGGATGTAAGCAAGCAATGTTGAAAGATTTTGTCTTACAAATTTTCCTTCTGTAGAACCTGCGATACTGCTTACAGTTACTGGTTTTCCTGCAATAACGGTTGGTGTCTCTCTATCGAAAGCTACTAATGGACGAGATAACCAGTCTAGTACATTTTTAAGTATAGCAGGGTAAGAGCCGTTGTATTCTGGTGAGACAACCCATAATGCATCTGCTTTTTCAGCTTGGCTACGAATATTTTTAACTGCCTGTGGTGCTGGAAATTCTGTATCTTGTTCTAATAAAGGAACATCTCTGTAATTTAAGAATTCCACATTTACTTCTTTTTTTAATTCTTCTGCAATATAATCTGCAACTGTTTGGTTAAATGAATTTTTTCTAAAAGATCCTACAATTAATAATACTGTTTTTTTTTGACATTTTGTTTCCTCCATTTTTTATTGTTTTAAAATTATATTTTGATAACTAAATTTAGTATGTTAAGTAAAAATTTTTGAAAGTTAGAAAAAATGAGTTTATTAAGTTTAATTCTAAAATAGATTTTATATGTTTTTAAATTTTTTTAAAATTTTTATTAATTCCTGTTTTTCTTTGGATGAAAGGATGCTATAGGTATTTTTTATTTCATTACGGTGTTCAGGTAAAAGAGTTTCAAATAGTTTTTTTCCTTCATTTGTTAAACCCACTAGAAACGCACGTTTGTCTGTTGGGCAAGTCTTCTTGTATAACCAGCCTTTCTGTTCCATATTTTTTATAACAACTGTAATATTTCCCGAAGTTGACAGTGCTTTTTCGATAAGTTCGCAAACACGCATTTCGCCTTTTGTATAAAGCACATCTAGAACGCTAAATTGTGAAACAGTAATCCCTTTCTCCCTAAAATCTTTTCCAATTTTATTATTAATACTCTTAACAGCCTTTTGCAATATAATCTGCAAATGAATATCCGAATTTTTTTCCCAGCTTGTATCCATAAATCATCTCCTTAACAATTTCACTAATTAGTAATTAATTTATTTTATCACTAGTTAGTGATTTTGTCAATATTTTTTTTTGTATATCAAAATAAAAAAGAAAAATTGATTTTTATTAATTCATAAGGTATAATTAAAAAATAGATGGTGAATAAAAATAAAAAATAAATAGAGTGTAAGATTACTTAAAATTCTAAGTAGTCTTTTTTTGGAATAAAATATTTGTGATAATTGTTTTATTTGCTAAAAGAAAAATTATTTATATTTATTAAGAGATATGCTATAATAATTTTAAGTGAAATGAAAAATAAATTTATTTTGTAAAGAGGGCTGTTTTATGGATAAAGCAAAAAAAGAGCTGGTTATAATAACTGGAATGAGTGGGGCTGGAAAATCTGAGGCAATGAATTTTTTTGAGGACAGGGAGTACTTTTGCATTGACAATTTTCCTATTAATTTATTTCAGTATTTGAATGAGATATTTATTAGTAGCGAGAAGAGAAATCGAGTTGCAATAGCGATAGATGTTAGAAATCAGGAGTTTATAGAACAATTGACAAAACAGCTCGAAATACTCGATAAAGAGGAAATTTTGCATACTATGATTTATCTGGATGCAAGAACAGATGTTCTTTTGAGCAGATATGAACTTTCCAGAAGAAAACATCCTCTAAATCTATATGATACATTACTTGCAAATATAAAGGCGGAGCGTAAAATTATAAAAGATTTTATGGTAAAAGCCGATTTAGTGATTGATACAAGTACATTATCGGTAAAGGAACTTCAAGAAATTTTAGAAAAGGAATTTTCAGGTCAAAGAAAAAAAATAAATATTAATTTAACATCTTTTGGCTTTAAATATGGAATTCCGCTAGATTTACATTTAATGTTCGATTTACGATTTTTACCAAATCCTTACTACATTGATAACTTAAAAAATAAAACTGGAAATCATAAGGAAGTTCAAGATTATGTAATGGGATTGCCAGAAAGCCAAGAATTTTACAAAAAGCTGTTAGATATGCTTTTGTATCTAATTCCAAAATATGAAAAAGAAGGGAAATCACATTTACATATAGGAATTGGATGTTCAGGAGGACAACACCGTTCAGCTACCTTCGTGAATAAACTTTATGATGACCTTTCACAAAAGATGGATTATCATATTGGAAAATTTCACAGGGAAGTGGGAGAGAAAAAAGAAATTTAATTTATTCAAAAATGTGAATGCAAATTATAAAATAATATAGAAAAAGAAGAAATATGGAAAAATTAAAAAAACTGAAAATTGAAGAAGAAATAAAATCACCAATTAAATATAAAGATATTCCGACACATCCAGGAGTTTATTTGATGAAAAATGCTCGAGGAAAGATTATTTATGTTGGGAAAGCGAAAAATTTGCAAAATAGGGTGAAATCTTATTTTATGAATGTAAATTCGCATAATCAGAAGACGCTGGAATTAGTCAAAAATATTAGAGATATTGAGTTTTTTATCTGTAAATCAGAAGTTGAGGCACTTATTCTAGAAAATAATCTTATAAAGAAGAATAAGCCAAAATACAATATTTTATTAAAAGATGAAAAAACTTACCCATATATAAAGTTTACAAAAGAAAAATTTCCTAAAGTGGAAATTGTAAGAAGTACCAAAAAATTAAATGAAAACGCAGAATATTTTGGACCATATCCAATGGGAATATTTTTTGCAATGAAGTCTCTTATTAAAATATTTCCAGTGCGAGACTGCAATCGAAGTATGGATAAAATAACAAAACCTTGTTTAAAATATTATATGAAAACTTGTCCGGCACCTTGCAAATACAAAGATATCGAAGATGAGTACAGTACAAATGTCAAAAATTTCAAGAATTTTTTGAAGGGGCATTCTGACAAAGTTATTGAAATGCTGGAAAGCCGAATGAAAAAGTTTAGTGATGAAATGGAATTTGAGCGTGCAATTAGCGAACGTGAAAAGTTGAGCGTATTGAAAAAAATGCTTGAAACACAGATTATAGAATACAGTAAGGAAATTGATGAAGATGTATTTGTGTTCGAGGAAAAAAGAGAAAATGTGTTTTTGTGTGTGCTGAATATTCGGGAAGGGAAGGTTATTAATAAAAACCATACAATAATTTCGATGGAGAGAAGTCAGGAGGAGAATCTGTTTGAGCGGTTAATTACTTCGTACTATGAAAAAAGGAATATTCCAAAGCATATCATTTGTGATGAGAGATTTATGTCAAGCGAACTTTTAATAAAAGAATGGGCAAAAATTGAAAAACATAGGGAAATAAAATTTCATTTTCCAAAAATAAATAGCCGAAGATTGCAGCTGTTAGAAATGGGATATTTAAACCTGCGTGAAGAAGTGGAAAAATACTACAGAAAACGTCGTATGGTTCAGGAAGGGCTGCGTAATTTGAAAAAAGAACTGCGGTTAAAAAGTTTGCCTTACCGAATTGAATGTTTTGATATTTCAAATATTCAAGGAAAAGATGCGGTTGCAGCAATGACGGTAGCACTGGATGGGGAAACTACGCCAAAGGAATACAGACATTTTAAGATTACCGTAAAAGACACGCCTGATGACTTTTTAATGATGAGAGAAGCATTGACACGAAGATATTCCAAAATAGAAAATGACCAAATGCCCAATTTAATTTTAATAGATGGTGGAAAAGGACAGCTCGGTGTAGCTGTAGATGTGCTGGAAAAACTTGGAAAAATAGAGTATACCGATGTAATTGGGATTGCAAAAAGGGAAGAGGAAATTTTTAAAAGTTATGAAAGCGAGCCATATTTATTCGAAAAAACGGATGAAACATTGAAAATCTTGCAAAGATTGCGGGATGAAGCACATAGATTTGGAATTACACATCATAGAAAATTAAGAAGTAAACGAAATGTAAAAAGTGCATTAGATGATATTGCGGGAATTGGTCCAAAACGTAAAAAAGAATTAATAAAAAAATTTGGATTGATAAAAAATATACGAAATGCGACATTGGAAGAATTGATGGAAGTCGTGCCAGAAAATATTGCGATTTCTATAAAAGAAAATTTATAAAATATTAGGAGGAAAAACTTGAAAAAATTAATAGTTTTGATGTTGCTTGGATGCAGCATGACGAGTTTTGCTCTTTTTGATAAAATAAAAAAGGAGATAAAATGGAAGGAAGAAGAACAGCCACGATTTAATCAGGTAAAAGTGACTATTAATGGAGAAGAGAAAATGCGAAAGGTTATACCGGGGCGTTACGAGATAAAATTGTTCGAAATTACTTATCCGACAGATTTGTTTGGAAAGAATAGATTTTACAATGAATTTAACACCTTTTTAAAAAATATAAAAAAAGGAAAGAAATATTCATTGCTTCTAGAAAATAGATTTTATCAGGAAATGCAGGATATAAAAGTTGATCAGCTTTCAGAAGAGGAAAAAATATTGGAATTACCAGCTTCTTCTTTGGATGAATATTATAGACAGCAGATGGTTGCAATGTCAAACGGTGCTAATTTGACAGAATACCTTGGGACAGATCAGGAATACTTGAATAGACAGATTTATGTACTTTATGAACTTTTAAATAAAACTGATTTTAATCCTAAAAATGTTTATTCAGAACTGGATAAGGAATTTTTGATTGAAGAGTTGAGAAACAATCGGAAAGAAGTTGTAGAAAATTTTGAAAAATCAAATGTTGAATTTTTTATAAAAGAAACTTATGAAAATTCAGGATTAAATAAGTTTAAAGATGATTCTGTGTATAAATTTGACAAAGACATTCTAATTTCTGATAAACTAGAAGATCAGGCAGTATTGCCGGAACTTCAAAGAAATGTTTATCTAACAGGTTTTCCTAATGAAATCATAGAAGAACTTGCGAAAAATCAGCTAAAATTAAAAAGAACACCATTACTACTTGAAAATAGTGAATATCATGGCTATACTTATAATGAAAACAATACAGTAGTATTTATAGGAGGAAAAAATCCAAAATATTATTACAAGGATTATAAGATAAATGTCGTGAAAAAGCCAATAGAAGTACTTAGTTTGCTAAAAACAAGTTCAAACTACTATGTATCAGACTTTTTTTAAAATTATATTTTTTATGTAAATAATAAATTTGTTTAATATAAAATCTTAAATCATATATTTAAAAATTTCTGTTAATTTAAAAATAATTAAAAAAGTTTTTAGATGAATGATTTATGGATGAAAAAATATTGAATAAGGATAAATCTTAGAGAAGTAGGAGGAAAAATGAGCGGATATATTTTGGAAATGAAAAATATACGTAAAGAATTTTTGGGCGGAAAAATTGTCGCAAATGATGATATTACGCTAAAAGTAAAAAAAGGGGAGATTCATGCAATTGTTGGGGAAAATGGAGCAGGCAAGTCCACGCTTATGAAGATTTTGAATGGATTGTATTCTCCGACTTCTGGTGAGATTTTTTATAAAGGGGAAAAAATTGATATTGAAAGTCCTACGACAGCAGCAAACTTGGGAATTGGAATGGTTTATCAGCATTTTATGCTAGTTGATACATTGACAGTTGCTGAAAATATGGTTTTGGGATTTGAACCTAAAAAGGGTGGAGTATTTTTTGATTTGAATACTGCAAGAAAGAAGGTTAGGGAAGTTTCTGAAAGATATGGACTGAATATTGATCCAGATGCAAAAGTGTCAGATTTATCAGTTGGAATTCATCAGAGAATTGAGATTTTGAAGGTGCTATTTAAAGGAGCGGAGCTATTGGTATTTGATGAGCCGAGTGCAGTGCTTACACCTCAGGAAGTAAAAGAACTTTATGAAATTATGAGAAATCTTGTAAAAGAAGGGAAAACAATAATCTTCATTTCTCATAAATTACAGGAAGTACTTGATTTATCAGATAATATAACAGTTATTAGACGTGGAAGCGATGTTGGAGAACTCAAGACTGAGGAAGCAACGAAAGAAAAAATTGCAAATCTTATGGTCGGACGTGTTGTGCTGTTTGAAGTGAAACGTCCAGATGTGAAACTGGGAGATGTAGTTGTAAAAGTTGATAATTTAACTGTGAAAAGTGGAAATATTGAAAAATTAAAAGGTGTTTCATTTGAAATAAGAGAAGGAGAAATTCTTGGAATTGCCGGTGTAGAAGGTAATGGACAAACTGAACTGATAGAAGCTCTTGCAGGACTTATAAAAGTTGATAGTGGAACATATTTTATAGATAACGATGAGTTGGAAAATAAATCACCAAAACTTATTAAGGAAAAAGGACTTTCCCATATACCTGAAGACAGACATAAAAGAGCAACTATTGATGATTTTACCATAGAGGAGAATATGGCTTTAGGACTTCAGGATCAATATTCTAAAGGAATATTGCTAGATTATAGTGAAATTGAGAAAAAAACTAATGAATATATAGAAAAATACGATATTAGACCTACAGATGGAAAAATAAAATTTGGCGGACTGTCTGGAGGAAATCAGCAAAAAGTCGTTGTAGCAAGAGAGCTGGAACGTGAAAATAAATTTATTATTGCGGCACAGCCTACAAGAGGAGTCGATATTGGTGCAATTGAGATGATTCATAATACGATTTTGAATGAAAAAACTCAGAAAAAGGCTATAATGCTTGTTTCGGCAGAGCTATCAGAAATAATGGCGTTAAGTGACAGAATTGCAGTAATGTATTCGGGAAGAATTGTAGGGATTTTGGATAGAAAAGATGCAACAACAGAAAAAATAGGAATATTAATGGCAGGAGGGAAAATAGATGATTAAAAATAAGATAAAGGATTTTCTACCATCTATAATTGCAGTATTAATCGCATTAATTATTGGTGGAATGATAATGATAACAAAAGGTGTAAATCCATTTACAGCCTATACCGATATGATGCGAGCAGCTTTTTATCAAACTTCGCCAAGATCTCCATTATTTAGTGGACTTGCAAAGACATTATTTATTGCAACACCATTAATATTTTCAGCACTTGCCACAATGGTAGCCTTTAAAGCGGGATTATTTAATATAGGAATGCAAGGACAAATGATTGCAGGAGGACTTGCGGCTACTTTCTGGGCAATCACATTTAGAAATTATGTTTTTGGAAATGTGATTGTTGTAATAATCGTGGCTATAATTGTTGGATTTCTTTGGGCTGGAATAGCTGGACTGTTGCGTGCAAAATTTGGAGTAAGTGAAGTAATCAGTACGATTATGTTAAACTATATTATGATTGAAGTGCAAAATTTCTTGTTAAATGGGCCTTTAAAAGATCCTGCTTCACAAAATACACAATCTCCACGTATCTTTGAAGGAGCAAGATTACCGCTACTTTTTGCAAAAATTACAAAACAAAACTTAAATTTTGGTTTTATAATCGCAATTCTTCTGACAATAGGAATATTTTTCTTTTTCAAATATTTTAAAAAAGGATATGAAATAAAAGCAGTCGGACAAAGTGATACAGTTGCTGAAAATGCAGGAATCAATCCAAGACATATTATGTTTTTGGCAATGGGAATCGCTGGAGCATGTGCTGGACTTGGAGGAGCTGAACGTGTTTTAGGTGGAGCATCACAGTATACATATACAGAGCTTATAATGGGAGATTATGGATTTACAGGGCTTGCTGTGGCACTTCTTGGAAAAAACAATCCATTTGGAATATTAGTTGCGGCTATATTTTATGCGTCACTTGAAGTTGGGGGACAAATGTTGCAGCAAAGATACCAGATTGATAAAGATATTGTATTTATTATACAAGCATTAATAATTATTTTCGTAGCGTCAGAAAATTTATTTAAATTTATGCTTAATAAAAAGAAAACAGTATAAGTTTAATTGTCAAATAAAAAATATTGAGTCAGAAAGGAAAAATAAAATGATTGTATTAAAACAAATATTTAATTTATTGCAGCAAACAATAATAATAGCACCTCCAATTTTAATAACAGCTGTAGGAGCGTGTATTTCTGAAAAAAGTGGAGTTATTAATATTGGACTTGAAGGAATTATGCTAAGTTCAGCATTTGCAACAGCAGTTGTCAATATTGCTACAGGAAATCCGTATTTAGGAATAATTTTTGGAGTGATAGTGGGGGTCTTAATTTCACTAATTCACGCAGTAATAAGCATTAATCTTAAAGGAAATCAAATTATAAGTGGAGTTGCAATAAATTTATTTGCAGCTGCAATCACTTCGTATTCTATAAAAGCCATCTATAAAACTGCTGGAAGTACTCCATTGGCAAAGTCATTGGCAAATCGTCCATTAATGATAATTATAATCTATGCAATCGCTATAGCAATGTACTTCTTTTTATATAAAACTGTATTGGGTCTAAGAATCCGTTCGGTTGGAGAGCATCCATTAGCGGCTGATACAGTTGGAATAAGTGTTTATAAGACAAGATACATCGCTGTGCTTATATCAGGTGCATTAGGTGGACTTGGTGGGGCTTATCTTACAGCAGTATTGCTTCCATCTTTTTCAAACAATATGTCAGCAGGACGTGGATATATTGCCATGGCGGCAATGATTTTTGGAAAATGGAATCCATTAGGAGCAATTTTGGCAAGTTTATTGTTTGCTTTCGGACAAGCATTTGCAGATGTTTCAAAAACAATCGGACTACCAATATCTCAGCAATTTTTGACAATGATACCATACGTTTTGACTTTATTGGCATTAGTTGGATTTGTAGGAAAATCGAAAGCACCGAAAGCATCAGGATTGCCGTATGAAAAATAAAATTTGATAACAAAAAAGGAATAAAAATGACAAAATCTTATCAGGAAATAAATGCAGAAACAATTGACCGATGGGTTGAAGAAGGC
>ERZ773069.59-NODE-59-length-77802-cov-7.382793_pt1 | contig 77802 bp, 70 predicted proteins | sample MGYA00580619_ERZ773069 | MGnify/ENA primary metagenome ERZ773069 (study PRJEB29015, sample SAMEA2738007) | human oral metagenome | biome: human oral; feature: human-associated habitat; material: dental | place: China | collected 2108 ...
CAACATCAGCGGCAGCCTCGGCAGCCTCAACAACAGACGTATCTACTACCAAAGGAATAACACGAGTTCCCGCAAGAGGGGTTTCCTTCTTAACTGCAATATTGCCGCGACGAGTAGCAATCATAACCTCGTCGACCGCATTAACAGCATTAAGTCTATGCGTATCAAGCTCAAAGACACCGTCAACTGCTGCGGTGATAGTGAGCTTTCCCTCATGGGGCTCTTTGGATACAAGGCAATTCTCGCCATGGCAAAGCGCTGCCATGCGATATGCCGCATCGTTTTCATGAAGTTGGTTGTCTCCCAACTCCCACACATAAAGATGCTCTTTACCCATGCTGAGCAATACAGGAATATCAGCCTTTTCTACTACGTGACCCTTCTTAAAGCGCACGCCCTTAAAGCGCGTTTTGTCGTCAGCGCTCTCACCGGGAATGATTTGGGTCATGTCGTGACACAACACGTGCCCGACCGCATCTTCCGTTCTAATCTGCTTCATGCCGGAGCTCCTTTGCGTCTAAAACATGAATAATATCTCCGGGTTTGATAGTGCCACCACGCAAAACCACCGTAAAAATACCGTCGGTGGGCATCACGCACGTACCAATGAGTTTCCGAATCTCGCAGTCATGATGACAGGTCTTGCCGATCTGTGTCACCGCGAGAAGAGCCTCTCCTATTGCAAGTACCGTACCAACCGGCAGCTCGCGCAAGTCAATGCCGGAAGTAAGAATATTCTCGGCAAAATCCCCCGGATGCAGCTCTGCGCCCTTCTCGCGCATGGTATCAACGGACTCGTTGCCCAAAAGACTCACCTGACGGTGCCAGTTTCCGGCATGCGCATCGCCCTTGATACCTTCGCCCACACAAACCTCAATAGCCTCAACGGGCTCTTTACGTGTGCCCTTTTTCACGCTGATACAGCAGCTGAGCACCGTACCCTCTGCAGCGGATTTCACGTTTTTAAAACTCATTCGCAATCTTCCTCTCGCACAAAATGACCGGATGCTCCGCCGTCTTTCTCAAGCAGGCAAATCCGGCTGACAACCATGTCTCGCTGGTGAGCCTTGCACATATCATATATGGTCAGACAGGCGACGGAAGCCGCCGTGAGGGCTTCCATCTCAACACCGGTCTGCCCCGTACAACGACAAAACGTCTCAACCGCAATGCCGTCTTCTTCAAACGAAAACGAAATATTTACTCCGGTGAGCTGAAGCGGATGGCACATGGGAATGACATCCGAAGTGCGCTTTGCCGCCATAATGCCGGCTACCTGTGCCACTGCCAAAACGTCACCTTTTTTAATGCCGCCGGTACGCACCAACTCAAGCGTATCGGAGCGCATGAAAATCTTCCCTCCCGCACGCGCCGTACGCACCGTTATATTCTTGGCGGAAACATCCACCATACGGGCCCGTCCCTCTTCATTAAAATGGGTAAGCGCCATCTTAGCCTCCAATTTCATTCATCGCCCGAAGCGACTTGCTTGCGTGGGTCAAATCGATTGCATGACCTTTAGGTTTTTGAGCAATCCCCCTGCTTAAAACATCCAGGAGTTCCTCACCCGAAAGTCCCCGGAGCGGAATCTCACGGGCAGAATGCAAGCAAGGCTTTAACATACCGTCTGCGGTCACGCGGATCCTGTCGCAAGAGCCACAAAACGTATGCGTCATGGGGCGGATAAGTCCCACCTTCCCCTGCCAACCGGGCGCGCCAAACAGCTCCGCCACACCGCCTGAGCCAAGCGGTATAAGTTCCGGCAACACATCGAGCACGCAATCGGCACTCACAAAACGCTCGGTCGGCCATCTTGAGCATTCACCCATACGCATGAGTTCAATAAAGCGCACGTCAACAGGCTCATTTTTAGCCATTTCTGCAAGAGGACGAATCTCATCCTCATTCAGGCCGCCCAACAGCACGGCGTTGAACTTTGTGTGGGTAAATCCCGCTTCCCGCGCCGCCGCAATACCGGCAAGCGCATCGGTAAGCGTTCCGGTACGGCTCAGCCTTGCGTAGCGTTTGGGATCAAGCGTATCAAGCGAGATATTGAGGCGAGAAAGACCGGCTGCTTTTAGATCTTTGGCGAGAGGTGCAAGCAAGGTGGCATTGGTGGTCATAACCACTTCTTCGATGCCGTCTACCGCAGAGATCATACGCGTCAGGTCCACAATGCCTCTACGCACCAAGGGCTCGCCTCCGGTAAGACGAACCTTTTTCACGCCAAGTTGTGCCGCGGCCTCAACAATCATGCGCATCTCTTCAAACGAAAGAATATCTTCATGGCAAAGCATGGGGACACCCTGCGCCGGCATGCAGTAGAGACAGCGACAATTGCAGCGATCCGTAACCGAAAGCCGCAAGTAGCGAATATTTCTTCCCAAATCATCACGCATGTGGAAACTTCTTTTCTTCCGCCGCGCCATACTCTTTTGCACTATCACGAAGAGGCATAACGCACTTAGGGGCAATGTAGAACAAAATCTGTTGAGGTTCACCCAAACTCGCCCAAGACTCTTTGGAACACTCGTAACGAAGAAGTGCGCCTCCGGGTGTTTGGGCCATCACAATAGTTGAAAACGTATTGTCAATCACACGATTAACCTCACAGGGAATAACATTTTCGTATTCGGTAGTGCAGCCAACCACCTTAAAATAATGCGCGCGAATTCCGACGTATGTCACGCTATCATCCATGGGCAACGCGGTGGTAAGATTCAATCCCCAATCATCACAGAAAAGGCACTTCTCGCCCACCTTATGAGCACGGGACACATTCTTGCATCCGGAAATACGTGCGGCGGCAAGCGTCACGGGTGTTGAAAAGAGCTCTTTTACCGATACTTTTTTATCGGAGCTCCCTTGGTTGATGACACACACGGAATCACAGAGGCGATATACCTCGTCGCGATTATGGGAAACGTAAACTGTCCCTCCCGGAAATGCACGCAGCGTATCGCTCAGCTCAAGCTCAAGCTGCCAGCGAAGATAACTGTCGAGTGCCGAGAAGGGCTCGTCGAGCAAAATGAGATCGGGCTTGCTGGCAAGAATACGCGCCATGGCACAACGTTGCTGCTGGCCGCCGGAAAGCTCATGGGGGCGACGGTCAAGAAGACCCTCAAGCCGCATTTTTTGGAGTTGTGCAAGCGCACACGCTTCACGTTCTGCCCGTGTTGCCCCTTGGGCGCCCACCAGCACATTTTGCATCACGCTCATGTGCGGGAAGAGTGCATAGCTCTGAAACAGATATCCAACACGCCGCTCTTGCGGCGGCACATTAACATAGGCTTCTGAATCAAACAGAACTCGGTCGTTAAGAACAATGCGTCCACTGTCGGGCTTCACGATGCCGGCAATGCACTTGAGCGTCATTGATTTACCGCAGCCCGAAGGGCCGAGAAGTGCCAAAACCTCATTGCTCTTCTTGACGGCAAACGAAACATGCAGATCAAAGCCACTCAAGTGCTTGGTAATGTCAACGGAAAGCGCCATGATTACGCCCCCTGAGCGGGAGTTGCCACACGCGATCGACGGCTCCCTTTTTCAAAAACATTAAGGGCGAGAAGCACCACGGCAGAGATGGCAAGGTTGACAAGCACCCACTGCATGGCCGCCGTATCGTCGCTGGTTCTCCACAGCTGGTATACCGTCGTTGACACGGTTGCCGTTTTACCGGGCGTATATCCGCAGATCATTGAAGTGGCACCGTACTCACCCAGCGCGCGTGCAAATGCCAGGACGGTTCCTGCCACAACGCCTTTCATACAGCACGGCATCTTGATGTGCCAAAACACCCACGTGTTTGATTTTCCGAGTGTTCGAGCTGCGTCGGCAAGCGTTTCGTCAAAACTCTCAAATGCGCCTCGAGCGGTACGGTACATAAGCGGCAAACTCACCACAACGGTGGCAAAAATTGCCGCGTACCACACCATAGTGAGCTTTATGTCAAATACATTCAGCACCCAAAGGCCAATGGGACGGCGTGGGCCCAAAAGCAAAAGGAGCAGATAGCCCACAACCGTCGGTGGCAGCACCAAAGGCAGCGTCAATATAACGTCCAAAAAACCTTTAACAACCCGAGGTGTCTTGGCAACAAAGTTTGCCAGAGCAATACCCAACAGAAAAACAAGGGCAGTTGATGCCGCAGCAATCCTCAGTGAGTTATACAGCGGATACCAATCCATAAAAACCAATCCAAAGAGAAACGTGAGAGACCTGGACAACTATGCCTTTGAAAGCGGAGTAAAGCCAACCTTCTCAAAACACGCGCTGGCATCAGAGGTCTTCAGGAACTCAAGGAATTTCTTTGCGAGGTCTGACTGTTTTGCATTTTTGGTTGCAGCAGCAGGATACACCACGCGTCCGCACATCTCCTCAGTTGCCTCACCGACCATCTGAAGTTTTGCGGAGGTAGCATCGGTCTTATAGATAACGCCGCAGTCAACGGAAGCTTCTTTAACCTGTGTGGTAACTTCCTTAACATTGGTTCCGTATGAGATATGCCCCTCTTTGGCGAGCGCTTCTTCATCGAGCTTGTAGTACTTCAAAATCTTCTGCGTGTACTGGCCAACGGGAACATCTGAGTTGCCCATGCCAAGCAAAATCTCGCCTGCGCCAAGCTTTTGAGCCATGTCGTCAAAATTCTTGACAGCCTTGGGATTATCCTGAGGAACGCACAGGGTAACCTTATTCTCAAGGATGTCAAAACGAGTATCGGATGCAATGAAGTCCAGATCTTTATCGTGATCTTTCTTGGCGTTTGCATCAAGCTGATTCATCTGCTTCTGGCCGGCAGAAATGAAGACGTCACAGTCAGAGCCCTCTTCTATCTGCGTCTTGAGTGTGCCTGAAGAATCAAAGTTGAAGCTGATATCAACGCCTTGATTGTCATTCTTAAAAAGCTCTCCGGCCTCGGTCAAACTTTCGGTCAGAGACGCAGCCGCAAAAACAATGAGCTTTTGAGCATCGGCTTTCTTCTCGCCACCGGACGCGTCTTCCTTTTTAGCTCCGTTACCTCCACAAGCGGCAAGACCAAGTGTGGCAACTCCTGCTGCGCCGGCAATGAACGAACGACGGGAAACACTGTTTTCGAACTTCATACAAACTCCTTTAAACGAACCTAACCTTATGTGACAGACTCTCCAACATGCTCCGTTGGAAAAGTCCGATACACCAAACTCTCTGCGGGCGAAAAGTGCCTCTTCCCGCAGCGCCACACCACACAACACCACGCATTTTATGTTGAAGACGACCTCTTCTGATGCGGCTTCTCCGGGCGGAAATTAGCGCGACAACGAATCATCTCGGCTGCAATGGAAATGGCGATTTCAGACGGGGTAACAGCCATAATATCATCTCCGATAGGCATATAAATGGCGTCGGTCCACTCCTTGGAAATACCGCGTTCCACCAACGTCTTGCGGGCAAACGCTGACTTTCTCGTACTGCCAATGCAACCCACATACGTAGGACGGCACGGGTAGAGCTGCTCAAGTACGTCGATGTCAAAGGCATGGCCGTGTGTTGTTACCACTGCATAATCGCGACGGGTCACCTGCACATGCTCTGAAATATTTTTGAAATCCCCGCAAAAAACCGCCTCAGCGGCAGGGAAATCTTCCTTTACCGCCACGCCCTCACGGTCGTCAAAAACCACAACCCGAAAGCCTACGCCGGCAAGCACGGGCGTGAGCGCACGACCAACATGCCCCCCTCCAAAAATATATGCTACGGGATCAGGTCCCAACGGCTCCGTATACGTTGCCGTGGCCTCGTCCCACACGGGCATATCAGAAAGAGCGCGAGAGTCGTCTTGCGACAACTCTTCAACAGGAAGTGCCTCAACGATTACATGAGCGGGATCTGCCCACTGTTCAACAACGATAAACGGCTTTTTGGAATCAATCAGGCTAAGCAGGCTATCTGTAAAAAAATCCTTTTGCGCCGGAGTAACCAGACGCAATGCAATAAGCGCGTCCCCGCCGCATGCCATGCCTGTTTTGGCGTGAGTCATCCATTCGATCTGATCGTGCTCCGTACCGGCCAGTATGTCACGCGAGCGCTGTTGTGCCATCAACTCGATGGAACCGCCGCCGACGGTTCCCAAAAACGTTCCGTCCTGCAAAAGTACCATGCGGGCACCGGCATGCCGTGGCATCGACCCCTTTGTGGAGAGCAGCGTCGAAATCACAAAACTCCGACCCGCTTCAAGCTCCGCCAGAAGACGGCGCACCAAATTCTCATCGCAAAGCGTACCGTGTGAATCCGCCATGTCAGCCCCCGTTCTTACCTGATGAAACGCATGTCTCGGTTTCTCTTCTTGTCACTGCGCAAGCTATTCCTGCGCAAACTATCCTTGTGCAAGCTATTCCTGCACAAGCTTAATTCGCTTGGCATCCTGCGCACTTTCCTCATACTCCGTCATACGACCCACCACACGTGCGGAAGAAACTTGCTCATCGGCGCAAAGCGCGGAAAGAAGCGCATCCGCATCTTTAGGTGCCACGGCAATAAGCAAGCCGCCCGAGGTTTCGGGGCAAAAGAGCACGTCAACTCTTTCACGAGCAATCCCCGTGGCTTCCACGTACTTCTCGGCATAGCGACGATTGCGATACATTCCTGCAGGTAGAATCCCAAGACGTGCAAGTTCAAACACATGGGGCGAGAGAAACTCAGGACCGTCCACGTTGATCTCGGCAGCAAGATCTGCTCCCTGACACATCTCAAGCAGATGGCCCATAAGCGAGAAGCCCGTCACATCCGTTACGGCATGAACGTCAAAGTTCACCATAATGTCGCGGGCATACCGGTTGAGCGTCATCATGGAACGCTCGGCGGCATTAACCTCTTCTGTGGTTGCCATATTGGCTTTTACTGCCGTGGTAATCACGCCTACGCCAAGTGCCTTGGTAAGGATGAGCACGTCGCCCGCATGTGCCCCTGAATTGGTATACATTTTTGACGGATTCACAAAGCCGGAAACCGCCAACCCGTACTTGGGTTCACTGTCATAAATGCTGTGACCGCCTACGATGTTTGCTCCGGCTTCATACACCTTGTCATAGCCGCCGCGCAAGATTTCATGTACCACCTCAGAGGGCATATCTTCGGGCACCGCCATAACGTTAAGCGCAACCTTGGGCTCTCCGCCCATGGCATACACGTCGGAAAGCGCATTTGCTGCGGCAATGGCACCATACGTATATGGATCGTCGGCAATGGGCGGAAAGAAATCAATGGTCTCCACCAGTGCAATGTCATCGGTGACCTTATAGACCGCCGCATCGTCCGCCTTATCAAAGCCAACCAGTAAGTTGGGATCTTTGCGTACCTTGATATCTGAGAGAAGCTTTGCAAGCTCGCCTGCTCCGACTTTCGCACCGCATCCCGCACATTCGGCAAGCTTTGTCAGTTTTACATCTTTTACAACCATTATCCATCCAGCCTTTCCGTAAAGTGACAGAGGGCTTCAAGTACGCCTCCGCCTATCGCACGAGCCTTATCGGATGCGGAAAAACAATGTCCCACCTTACAGCGAGGATCAATGTCGCCCGATTTCATACCCTTGGTTACCGGCACGCCTTCTTGCAAAAGACCTCGCAGAACACCGTCAATGGTTGCTTTGACCGGAATGTCTGAAACCATGGCCACTATATCGCCGCGCTTAACAACGTCTCCGATTTTTGCCACGGGCTCAAAGATGCCCTCAGCAGGCGACCACAGCACGCGCTCTTTGGTAAAACCACCGATGTTGCCCGGAACACCGGTGTTCGGGATGGGCGTGCCGTCATAGATAACCTTTCCCAGATAGTGGCCTCGCTTTGTCTCAATTACCGCATGACAATCAGATTGTGAGTCGGTGCCGGCCTTAAACCCCGGTCCCACTCCGATTACGACGGGAGCCATATCCTTGGTGGTACCAATATTGCGTTTTGCGAGAATGGCATCTACCAACACGTCCGGCTTGAGCTCTGAAATGCATGCACCTTCGGGATCAACCAAAACCGCAATGTTCTTCTCGCCCACAATACGAAGCGCATCCGTAACGTCTTTTGCTCGAACCGCCTTGATGCCCTCTACCTGAGCCTCATCCAAGCGAATGGCCTCGGAAAATGCAACGGAGCGACGCACTGCCGTGGGAACCTCCACATCAAGCATCACGATACGTGCGCCCGCACGATAAAGCCTGAGCGCAATGCCTGAAGCAAGATCTCCTGCACCTCGTATTACTACCAGCATGTTTTTCCTCTCCTTGCCGAGTTTTACGGCATTGGTATCACTGATTACAACTCAAGTTCATATATACCCACCGACGCAAAGTTTCCCCGTGCCGCTTTTTCAAACGTCTCTCGCGCCTCTATCGGCATAGCCCACGCCAATCCACAATCCGCCTTAATTGCAACGGGAGTTGGAATGAGACGGCCTGGTATCTCTTGTTCTTTGCAGACGCGCTCACACTCAAGCGCCTCATGCGTGGAATCAAACGCCACCACCGCCCGCAGATGCCGCCCGCGCATCTGATGTGTACGTCCTCGCTGCTCAGACCTACACATCTCAGCGCATCTCCTTGGCAAGCTCGAAAAGTGCCAAAAGCGCAGTGTCTGTCTCGGTCTCTGTCGTATAAAAACCAAACGAGAAGCGCACGGCACCCGTTTCTTGTGTGCCAAGTGCCCGGTGCATACGCGGCGCACAATGCGCGCCTGCGCGAATCGCAATACCGTAGTTCATGTCCAAGGTCTCCGCCAACTCAGACGAAGTCCATCCCGCCAGATTGAGTGTCACAACGGGAGCGTGGTCATAACTTGGTTTAGAACCGTCAAGAACCACAAGGTCATCAGGGTAGTCGCCATAGAGCACCACTCCGGGAATACGGCGAACCTGCGCAACAAAGCGCTTGGTTAACGACAGGTCATGAGCGTGGATGGTATCTACTCCTTGTTCGGTGATGAAGGCAACCGCTGCAGACAGACCGGCTATGCCGTGCCCATTGAGCGTTCCTGCCTCAAGATGCTCGGGGTAACGCTCAGGCATACCTTCCTCAAAGGAGAGCACTCCCGTACCGCCTTGAACTACCGCCTCAAGGTCAACGTGTGAGCCTACGAGAAGAGCGCCCGTTCCCTGGGGTCCCATCAGTGCCTTGTGTCCGGTACATGCCAAAAGATCAAGGCCAAGGCCATCAAAGTCAATCCGGAAAGATCCCGCCGTCTGCGCAGCGTCTACCAAGAGCAGTGCCCCGGCCGCATGAGCAATGGCAACCGCTCGCGTAAGGTCGCAGATGTTACCGGTGAGATTTGAGGCATGCGTCACAACCACGAGCTTTGTGCCAAAAGTCACCAGCCGCTCAAACGCATCCCAATCAAGACGGCCCCGCCTGTCTGCGGGTACAAAATCAACGTTTACGCCGTGCTTCTCGCGAAGACGATAGAGCGGACGCAAGACGGAATTGTGATCCCAATCGGTTGCCACGACGTGATCGCCGGATTTCACAATGCCGAGAATTGCCTTGTTCAGAGCATCCGTTGCATTTGCGGTAAACACCACACGTTCCGGATGGGAAAACCCCAGAAGCGAGGCAAGGCGTTCACGCGCCACCATAACTGCGCGGGCCGCATCGAGTTCGGCAACCGCAGCTCCGCGACCGGTACTTCCAAGCGAGCAAAGTGCGCGAGAGGTGGCATCCACCACGCAGGGAGGACGCTTATATGATGTGGCGGCGCAATTGAGATATATCATTTGAACGCCTTACAGCACCATTGCACCCGGCTGCTTTGAGATGATCTCGGCAATGGCGTAGAGGTTGGTAACTTCGCCCACCGCCAGCTTGTCTTTAATGCCATAAAAATCAAGACAGGTACCGCAGGTCAAAATCTTGGTACCGCGCGATTCAAGCTCTTTGATATCCTCAAGCGACTCCGAACCCTCGCACGTCAGATGAGCACCGCCGTTGTAAAACAGCATGGTCTCAGGAACGCTCTCTTGGTGCGCAAGAGCGTAGATGAGGCCTTTCATTAAAATATGCCCAAGCTCATCATCACCGCGACCCATAAACTCAGCATCAACCGCAACGACCGTAGCGGAACGTTCGGGAATATTGCAAAAGAGAGACGCTTCGGTCGCCGCGGACGCACTTGCCGCAACTGCTTCGCGCGGGGCAAAGGTCATGACGGTGTCTTCGCCGTCTTTTGTCGTAGTAAGCTCACAGTTCTTCTCGTCAGCTAAGCGCGTAAGGTTACCGAGAGCAACGGCATCGTTTATAACCACTTCAAGCGCTTCTCCCTGCGCCAGTTTTGGCAACGCTTCAAGCGTCAGAATAACCGGCTTGGGACACGTTAGGTTGCGCGCATTAATTTTCATTGCAATCTCCCTCTTAAAATTGCACATCCCACCTACGTATAACGGGCAATGTGAATGTTTTTTGCAATAAAATAAGTATATCGCTAATAAAAAACTTTTAGTTAGGCAACCACATGAACTGTTATGAAGTGCTGGGCGTTTTACCGGGAGTTACCTCAGTTGTCGGCAGTGGAGGCAAGACCACACTGCTCTCAAAACTTTCCCAAGAAGTTCGGGGAACGGTCGTTTTGACCACGTCAACGCACATCCTTCCGTTCCCAAATATGCCTCTTTTGGAAAACCCCACGCTCTCCGAGGTGAAAGACGCTTTGACAACACACCGCGTCATCTGTGTCGGAGCCTTTTCAGGCGAGAAGCACAAGTTGGGACCCTCGGCACTTTGCGCCCAAGAGCTGGCGTCGGTTGCCGACTATGTATTTGTGGAAGCTGACGGATCCAAACGGCTACCCCTGAAGGCTCACGCCCCACATGAGCCCGTTATTCCCGAAGGTAGCCGGCACACCATCCAAGTCGTCGGACTTTCCGGCTTTGGGCTGCCCGTCAACCAAACCGTCCACCGCAGTGAGATTTTCTGCGACCGCGCAGGCTGCTCGCCGGACGATCTCGCTACATCGGAGCGCATTGCTATGGTCATTGCAGCAGAACACGCTTCAGGAGCCGTACAAGCGGACGTTATTCTCGCCAATCAAGCCGATTGCGAGAAAGACCTCGCTCTGGCAAGAGACTTTACAAAGGAGCTCCGTTTGCGGGGCGACAACACGCCCGTTGTTGCGGGCTCGCTTTTTAATTCGACTTTTGCGGAAATGCGTGATAGGTGATAACCACCGGCGCATCTTCGTTGTACTTCTCGCCTACCGAAAACTTTTTATCACCGTCAATGGTGATCTCTTTGACCTGGTTCTCGTGATTGAGCAGGCCAATCTTGAGGTCCTCGTCCTTTTTGGTTGTGATGTTTGTAAAGCCCGCATGCTCAAACTTCTTTTGAGCTTCCTCATAGTCATACTCAGAGACGTCCTTGCTGGCGAGAGGAACCTCTACCTTCACCGACTCTTTTTTGACAGTCTCGGTTTGGGTGGGCTGTACGGATTGCGCCTGTTGGTTTGATGTCCACGGATGAAACGCTATGAGTATCACGCACACCACAAGCGCAAAAATTGCGGTTACTGCAACAATAAACAGCTGGTTATTGGTGGTTTTCTTGACCGCTTCCGCTGCAATTTCTTGCTTGCTCTGTATGGGGCCTGACGATTTTGCAGCGGGATGAGGCAGGGTGGCTTGCTCTTGTGAGAGCCGACGCGTAACTTTATCTCCAACGTCCAGCGTCTCGCCTGTCAGCAAATCGTGATCAAGCGAGTCCATTGCTTTTTGCACGTCGGTGTTGTTCTGTGTATCGGCATCGTCTTCACGGAAGTTCAACTCATGTCTCCTTTGTCCGCCACCGGACCGTCTTTCATACATACTATTTTCACACACATAGCGCTATAGGAATATTACAACACCTGCAAAGACGACAAGCTCATACTGTATTTTTTCATACTGTGTGTTGCATAGTATGCCTGAGTAATATATACTATGTATCGCATAGTATATTGAAGGAGACGTATTGTGGATGCACAGCTGAAGCGTGGATTTCTTGACATATGCGTCCTCGCAGCCATAGCCCGCAAAGATTCCTACGGGTATCAAATCATCAGGGATGCCCCTGCGTCACTTGAGCTTTCCGAGTCAACGCTCTATCCCATTTTGAAACGTCTTGCTAAACAACATTTCCTTTCCGAATACACACGTGAGCACAACGGTCGTTTCCGCAAATATTATTCGATTACTGACACAGGACGCTTAGAGCTCTCACGATTTATCGCCGATGAGGCCTCCATTACAGACATTCTCTCCTACATTAAAGAAGGAGCATCGTCATGAAAAAAGATGAGTTTCTTGCCGAACTTCGCGCAAACCTTAAGAAAAAGCATGTTCCCAAAATCAGCATTGATGATGCTCTTGCCTATTACGATGAGGCAATACGCGACCGCATGGAAGACGGTATGTCCGAGGAAAAAGCCGTGGCAGCCATGGGAAGCATTGATGATGCGGTTCAATCAGCACTGGAGAGTATGCCTGCGTTTCTACGCGCAACTCAGCGTATCCGCTCTGATTCGGTACTTATGTCCATAACTATCGTACTTCTCGTCATAGGCGCCATTGTTTGGATACCCCTTACGTTTGCCCTCGCACTTACGGCATTGAGCATTTATTTTGTGATTTGGGCACTTGTTATTTCATTATGCTTTGCAGTTGCCTGTGGTCTTTTCTGCGGAGTAATGAGCATCCCGGCACTTGTAGTGGGATTTCTGCACGACATGTTCCTTTCCGGTGCGCTTTCTGCCGGTGTGTTTCTACTCATAGGAGGTATTTCAATACTGGTAATACCGATAGTAGCTCGCATAATGCATTCTCTTGTACAAGGCGCACGAGACTATGCAAAGTGGATTGCTCATTTCTTTGCACAAGTTCCTGCCGAGAAGAACGATGTCTCCACGGGACGAAAAGATACGGCATCATGGTCAGAGGGACATTCGAAAAGACTATTCTCGCTGTTCGGTGGCATTTTTATCGCAATTGGCCTTGTGTTGATTCTTATTGCGTATGTGGGGTCAGGATGTAACCTTGCGCGTTTACCTAAGCTTCCCGCACTACAGATTTCTTCTTGCTCGCTTTATATGAGTCCACATACTATTGCGTTTATGTAACTCAATTGACGAAACTTATCCACACACGGATATCCGCAGGTATCCGGATCCTACGTTACGTATCCGGAATTGATGGAGGATCCTCCAATGGCTCTTCTCTTACAAGATATCCGTTGTCATCAAACACGCAAGCTTGACCGGCAATTGGCATTATTTTTCCATACGGAAGCTCTCCTGAAGATAATCTGTAGGTTCTATGTCCGTCGACCGTTACCCAACCAAGCGGAAGCTCTCCATTAAAGGAACCTAAGTGTACAGAGCTGTCTTTCACTTTTTTGTAGTTATTTTGAACATCAATAGCTTGTACCTCACAGAGAGCTGTTGACTTCTCGTTTCCGGCAAGTGCACAGATCCTTAATATGCCGAGGTCTTGCGCCACATAGCCTACAAGTGCATCCCTGTACCGTATCTCCCACACTATCTGATTTTGTGTATTAAAATTCGTCCCTACATAACAACCACCAAGGGTAAGTTCTGTATAGTCGATGTCTTTCAGGTATGGCTTTCCCGCATCTCCTTCCTGACGGGCAGTATTGATGGCCTCTTGTGTCGCATATTCTGCGGCCTTCTTTTGAAGAGCGTCTACTGCCCAAGGAAAGGGTTCAATGAGAGCATTCCATACAAGAAGAACCGCGGCGGTAAGAAACAGAACTATGGAGACAATCTTTAGAGGTAGCCATTTACGTTTCTTGTTCATAGTCATCACGCAACCTCAACTAGTGGCTTATATGTTTGGAGAAGTTCAGTTCTTAGTGTCAAGAGGAAACGGATCCGGAACTTCACAAATAAGAAACCCGTTTTTATCAAATGCATAGAACCTGCCAGCTATTCGGTAGGATGACTCATCACACACAAGGCCTACATAAACGTCTCTATACGCTTTGTGCCCATCAACCGTTATCCAACCCAAAGGAAGTTTCCATTCAAAGGGGCCTAAGTTCACAGAACTGTCTTTCACTTTTTTGTAGTCATCAAGAGAGACTTCTTCTAAATCCAAAAGCTTAACGGATTTGCAATCACCGATAAGAGCAGGAAGTCTTAACGTATCAAGATTCTGCATTACATAGCCTACAAGCTCCTCCCTATATCTGATTTCCCAAATGAAGCTGTTCTGAGTCTCGGCTTTTGTCCCCGCATAGCAACTGCCAAGCGTAAGCTTTGTATAGTCAATATCTTTGAGATATGGCTTCTCTTCTCCCCCAAGATGTCTGGCGGTATTGATAGCTTCTTGTGTCGCATACTCTGCGGCCTTCTTTTGGAGAACGTCCACTGCCCAAGGAAAGGGCTCAATGAGGGCATTCCATACAAGAAGAACCGCGACGGCAAGAAACAGAACTATGGAGATACTCTTTAGAGGTAGCCATTTACGTTTCTTGTTCATAGTCATCACGCAACTTCAACTAGTGGCTTATATGCTTTAGGAACAATGTTTCCTGGTAGTGCTTTATGCGCTTCACCCCTTGCATTAAATTCGTAGGTAACACCACCAATGCGAGCTTTTTGCGAGTAAATCATAGAGCCCGTAGGACCACCCGAGACTGGCCTATTGTTGTCATAACGCAGGTAGTAGCTGCTGCCTCCGTAAGAGAGCCAGCCAGTACGCATTGAACCATCTTGGTTAAGGTAGAAGGTATGACCAGAACTATTGAGCCATCCTGTTTGCATTATTCCGCTTGAGCTTAAGTAATACCAAGAGCCTTCCCGCTCCAGCCAACCGGTAGCCATTGATCCATCGGAGTTAAAGAAATACCAGTCTCCTGAAATGCGATACCATCCTGTTATCATTCTTCCGTTACTGTCAAGGTAATAATAACTGCCGTCTTTTACAAGCCATCCCGTTCTCATTGATCCATTAGAGTTTAAATAGTACCAATTTCCTCCATCGTTCAACCAACCTGTTTGCATAACTCCATTTGAATCAAGGTAATAGTAATAACCTTGATACGTAAACCATCCGGTGAGCATCTTTCCATCGCTATCTAAATAGTAATAACGACCACTCTCTAAGAGCCATTGAGAATAGAGAAGTCTACCTGAAGCTTCAAGATAGTACCAATACCCATCAACATAAACCCAGCCTGTTCGCATCTCCCCTGATCCAGAGAAGTAGTACCATGAGCCGTCTTGCTTTGCCCAGCCTTTTTGTACTGCACCTTCCGAATCAGTTAGATACCATTTTCCATTCTCTCTAAACCAACCACGTTTAGGATGACCATCAAAATCAAGATAATAGTTATGAAGTTCATCAAGCCAACCAGTTTTATAAGTACCGTTCGCATTAAAGTAAACCCATTCATTACCATTGTTAGGCTTTTGCCATCCTGTTAATACAATTGTCTTATGCCACACAAATACTCTTCCATTTAAAGTATATTCAAATGTACCACTACTACCTTTAAATAAAACCCTTTTAGAAGCCGTTGCTGAATCTTGTACATAAATAAACTTGACAAAGGTATCTGAGCTGTACCCACAAGCTGTTAGAGCATGTCCCTCCTGCTCAGGATAATTATTCGGCTTCAACTTGGTTCTTATGGTTAAAATGAAGGGAGTATCATGATCAATCCAGTTCGTAATCTCTGTATCATTGAGTGGAAATTGTAGTGCCATAGATTCAATTGAACGGGTAGATTCTGGGTATTTAAATAAAGATAAGGCTACGAGATAGTCTACTTCATTTCCCCCGGCAATTTTTCCTTTAACCTTCATAGAAATTGCATCTGGCGTCCAATTTGATGGACCGGTCATATAATTTCCAACTGCGCAAACAGCTGCAGCCCAGCATGTTGGCGATTGATGTTGTGGAACAACTAAAACATTTAGTTGTTTTGTGGTAAAACCCTCTCGAACTTCCTTAAGCTTACTGTCTTGAACAGGAACTAAAAGTACTTGATCGGTCTCGGACTCATCTATCTGTTTGATCAAGGCATCAATCTGTTGTTCTTTGCTATCTTTAAGTTCGTCTCTAGATGTCTTTGATACAAAAGTTGAATCTTCGTAATGCCATATAAAGGATGAAGAAACAACGTACACATTATTACCCTCGGCAACAATAGTTATATCGGAATAATCAATGTCTTCGCCGTAATATATTTCATTCTTAATTGACCCTAAAGAAACAGGACGGTTGGCTCCATTTTCATCATATCGTTCGGTATAAAGAGCGAAAACATGCTTATTGTTATAAAGCGGATATTGCATTATTCCTGAATCTTCAAGATGTTCATTCTGAAGGTAATATGTTTTAATACCTCTACCAACTTGAACGTTGCTTGGATTAATGGTATCCATGTCCTCATCGGGAAACAAAAATCTCTTTCCCTCTTCATCAATCATAGAGAAAGCCTGTGATAGGCGCTCTATTGTTTCTCCATTTGCTTTGGGATGCAATTCGCTCGCGTAAACGTTACTTACATTTTGCGTGATAACCAAAGTTAAAAGAATTGAAGCAAATAACACCAAAGACTTGGCAAATTTCTTAAACATCCCAACCTCCCATAACCATAAAATTACAAAAGAGAAGACATATACAAAGTCTCATCCCTCTATGAAGCGCAATCCCCTTTCAGATCCCCTATACACCAAGAGCAAAACTTAAAAATCCGGTCAAACAGAGTGTCTTCTTCTGGCTCTGATATCTTCCCTTGGGTAACAAGAAAGTTTATAAGAAACTCATTAGAATCCCTGATCTCAGCCCTATTGGTTTTTGCTATAAGAGTTGTATGCTCATAATGCCAGATGTATGAACCTGAAAGAACATACCAATCATGTGAGTAAAAATCAGTCACAATGGTTATATCCGAGTAATCGATATCTTCTCCATAGTAAGACTCGCCTTTAATTTGAGAAATCTGCTTAAAAATCTCTTTTCCTTTTTCATCATAACGAGCCGTGTAAAGGGCAAAGAGATTTCCGTTAGAGTAAATCGGATAGTCTACAAATCCAGTATCGACAAGCTTTCCGTTTTTGAAAATATAGGTTTTGTATCCTTTACCTATGACAATAGTATTGAAATCAATATCATCGGCCTCATCGGGAAACAAGAACCGCTTCCCCTCTTCTCCGTTCATCAAAAACATTTCCCTTATATGTTCGTTTATCGCTTCATCCGAATTAGGAACGATCTCAGAGGCAGAGCAAGGGACATATACCTGCCAGAACAAAAAGCCAGCAGCTATCGCGAAAAAGAAAATAGCTCTGTGGATCTTCTCCCTCATACCAACCTCCCATAACCATAAAATTACAAAAGGGAAGACATATACAAAGTCTCACCTCTCTACGAAGCACAAGCTCCTTGTATAAGACCACCCACGCACCAGCGACCAAACATGTAAATCCGGTCAAACAAAGTGTCTTCTTCTGGCTCTGATATCTTCCCTTGTGTAACAAGAGAGTTTATAAGAGCCTCATTAGAGTCTTTAATTTCATCTCTACTAGTTTTTTCTATAAGAGTTGTATGCTCATAATGCCAAATATACGAACCTGAAATAACATACCAATCATGCGAGTAAAAATCAGTGACAAAGGTTATATCCGAGTAATCGATATCTTCTCCATAGTAAGGTTCTCCTTTAATCGATGAAAACTGATCAGATAGCTTTGATCCATCTTTGTCATATCCTGTCATATAAAGAGCAAAAAGCTCTCCATTGGAATAGATGGGATAATCCATAAATCCGGTATCGATGAGCTTTCCATTTTTGAACCTATAAGTCTTGTATCCTTTACCTATGATGACATTGTCAAGATCGATCTCATCGGCCTCATCAGGAAACAAAAATTGTTTTCCTTCTTCATTGATCTTCGAGAGGAATTCCCTTATGTGTTCATTTTCAGCCTCATCCGGATTAGGAACAATCTCGGAGGCATAACAAGAGACTTGCACTTGCCAAAACAAAAGACCGACGGTCATCAAGGAGAGGAAAGCTACTCTACAGGTCTTCTTAAACATCCCAGCCTCCTATAACTATAAAATTACAAAAGGATAGTTATTCAGATTATTTCACGATTCGATTTTCAATTACCAGACAATTCTGCCAATGGCTTAAAAACATCAGCTAGTGGTCATTAAATTCTTTAAGAACCTTACGCTGTATTGAATACCCATCACTATCTTCCTAGCAAAAATGTTATAGTCAGAAATCCGATAAGGTGCGACGCCCAGAAAAAATTAAGGACGCAGTGTGATTCTTGAAACAGAACGGCTTATACTTCGTCCATGGGAATTGACTGATGCAGAGTACCTATTCCAATATGCAAGTCATCCAGCCGTGGGTCCCATTGCAGGATGGAGTCCTCATGCCAGTGTCGAAAACAGTCGCGAGATAATCGAAAACATACTCTCTGTACCGGAATCGTATGCGGTAGTTTTAAAAGAACTCAGCCATCCGGTCGGTAGTATTGGACTTACGATTGGATCTGCCAGCAATATGGATATCTCCGATACCGAGGGAGAAATTGGCTATTGGATAGGAGCTCCCTTCTGGGGACAAGGGCTCATTCCCGAAGCCTCTTGCAAAATAATGCAACACGGATTTGAAGACTTGGGACTCCAACGACTCTGGTGCGGATATTTTGACGGAAATATCAAGTCAAAACGTGTTCAGGAAAAATGTGGTTTTACCTATCATCACACAACAAATAACGTTCCCTGTGCAATCGAAGGGTTACTGAGAACAGAACATATTACCTGCATAACAAGGCAAGAATGGGAAAGATTGCGCTAAAACCTGACTATATACTCTATAATCGAGTCGATAAAAGGTACTGCAAATTAACAGGAGCAGCATATGACACCAGAAGAAAGAGCAGAGAAATGGTTCCGCGATGTCCCGGAATCAAAAGCGATTAACCTTGAAAAGAAAGTAGAAATATCCAAGAAAGCATCCTTGAGAATAGCATTGATATTTTTCCTTTTGCTGGTTATTGAGTGCGTTGTGCTATTTCAGATTAATGATGGAGCGCTGTTTCTCTGGCTGGCGGATACGGTCAATGGATTTGCAAAGAACAACCATACCTACAAAGGACTGGCTCTGTTCGGTTCTATCCTGGTGCTACCTCTTTTGGTTTTTCCGCTCTTAATAGCGTTCATATTTGGTAAGAAATGGATCTGCTCCGAAGCATGCAAATACATACAACACCAAGAAAGAGATAACTAAACAAGGCTTGCCAAAAATATCAAAGGCTGTAATACCTGTTGCTACTTGTCAAGGACTTTTTAACCAAAATCATCTTTTTTCGTCCGATTTTCTCCTAAGCTCCCTCAGCATTATTCTTGTAAGTTTATCTTGCATTGTTTCAGTTGCATTTTCATCGAAATGGACAACAACCTCATAGGTGGTCTTTCCGATCTTTCTTTTTGTTCTAATGCCTTTTTTATCTGTGTTTTTCAGTTCTTCCATAAATTCTCCTTTCCTCGTTGAAATAAAAAAAGCGATTAGATTTTTTATTTTCTAATCGCTCTTACCAATATTTTGAAATTAGTTCTAAAACCAAGAAGCTCAATCATCTCTAAATTGAGGTTTCTCACTATTTTCATATGGATTATAATGATTGATGTTGCAGCCAAATTCTTTTAGTTTCTTGATTTTATTCTCCTTTGTCCACTCAACCAACGATATACCATCAAAATCTTCTATTCTTCCATCATTCATCTTACTTTTGAAGTACCATTCAACAACTGTTTGATGTTCACTATGGAAAAACTGCTTTATATCCCACGCAAGCACTTTTCCTCTTGTATTCCACTCATTAAACCAATGCTTTACAGTTGCTCGATTTTCATATTTAGGACACCAACTTTCAGTATAAACAACATCTTCCGCAAATATATCGTCTATTCCTAAATCTTGTTGTTTGAGCCACATATCAAACCATAAGCTAATGATCTTCTCTCGGTTTTTCATATTTATCACGCTCCTAATGCTCGGACTTATAAATCCATTTTTAGATAAATCATATCTACTAATTGGACACCTTCTTCGTAAATCGGATGTTCATAATTATCTATAAAAAAATTCTTGATGATATGAGAACGAATAAAGCCACATTTTTCATAAAAAAGGATGGTAGTCTGACTTTCTCCCGTTCCAACTTGCAATACGGAATATTCCCCTTTGTATTTCTCTATAATAAAATCAATGAAAGCCTGTCCGTATCCTTTTCTTTGATAATCCGGATGAATGGCAATACTTTTGATTTCAAGAGTATTATTCCCCACATTTAGGACAACACACTCGCCCTTTACTCCGTTATCGTCTAAAACATACATTGTGCCATCTGCTATATATCTGTCGATCATATCTTCTTGTTCATCTGCCAATAATAAAAGTGATAAAAACTGCTTCTTATTTTCTACAACTTCTCTTATTTCTATCAATGTGAACACCTCTCAAATCAATGATGTTTTATTTCTCTTAAATTTTATTATACCATTAATTTCCAAGCCTTTCCATTTCCAAATACCATAAAGGAATATTTTTAGTAAACCCACTACAAAACGATGGTAATCGTTTTATCAAACAATAAAAAAAGAATTAAGCAAAACATCTTTCACTCAAATAGTGATGAAGTGTTCTTCTTAATTCTATAACTCCTGTTGCTACTTGTCATGGATAAGAACCTCATAGCTGCTCTTTCCAATCATTCTCTTTGCACTAATGACTTTTTATCTATGTTTTTCAGTTCTGCCTTAAATTCTCCTTTCCGTTTTTGAATTTTTGACAATAAAAAGGAAGTATCGGCTATTTGCTTTTACTTCCTCTCTATAATTTTATTTAATTGTTTTACTTCGACAAACTGGGATTTAGATTTTAACCCTTACGTAAAATAAAACGGGCTATTCTCCTGAAGTATGTTCTATAACATTATAGTTTAATGCAAAGTGTAGCTATATAGTCATTTCCATAACGTGATAATCTATGTCTTTTGTCACACGATTCATAAAAATCTATCATAGCGAGACCATTTTTAAGTTGTCCTCTAATCTGAGTTTCTAAGGTATGGCTAAATTCATATCCATATTCTGGATTTATGGTTATCTTGCCTTCCTCTTCAAGCTCTTGTTAGTAATTTCTTATTTGCTTTACTTTACAATTCATCAAATGCCGCCCCAAATATCTGTACATAAAAGTTTTGACTGCGGATAACTCCTGATGATGATTTTTCAATAATTCATCCGGAGAATCATATACGCCAAAATCCTGCTTAATTCCCTCGCTTTGTATGTATGTGTTGTTTCTGTCAAAATCAATTATTGGATGTTGAAAATCTTTTACCGCCACTCCATAACCACAAAAATAGCCGGTGCAGTCTGCAAACTTTTTCTGTAAATTAGATAAATATTTTTGATCCAATATAAAAGCCTCCAGCTCGTACCATTTATCTTCAAAATACACTTCAACCCAGCTGTGAAATATATTCTGAGGGGCGTTTTTGTAAACAAAACCGCTCATTGCACCTTTTTGCAGTTGTTTATCTATCATAAATCCATGCACCCGGCAAGGAATTTCGCAGGCACGAAGCAATGCCATGAATAGAGTTCCTTTTGTATTACATTGACCATATCCATCCTCAAGAACTTGAGATGCAGAAATATTGTCATCGAAATTATACCCAAATTCAATATCGTCCCTTACAAAATTATAAATAGATTTAAGGCAGTCAAATTTATCTTGTTCTTTCCAATGCTTCATCTCTATTAGTTTTTGAATATTCGGATTTGAAAAATTCAGCATTGGAGTTTCCTTTAAGTATTGGTTCATTTTGATCTCCTACACAAACACAAATACGAATTTGTCAATTTCTCGTCCATCTTATTACATAACTTTTGGGACGTAATTGACAAAACCACCACTAAATAAAAATTTTGTAAAATGGTACCATTTGACGGGTTTTGCGGTGATTCTTCACAAAAATACCTCGTATTATGGAGTCGTCACTTTCCATACAGTGTCTATGCCCTTTTTCCAATAGCCTGGATATGGGATAAAGGATGTGTAGGGAGGCGGAAGGAGTACCTTACTTACCTTGGGGCATAGGCCCTTTCCATTAGGCTGGTACCTTCCGTCCCGCAAGAAGGCATTGATTCGGCAGGATGGCGTTCGGCGCCTTATATCGAACGAGGTTGTGCCTGCGGTGACGTCGAAGGCTTCCGCCTGGCCCAGAAGTTAGGAGGAAGCATGCTCTATGTAGGAATCGATGTGGCGAAGAGGAGCCACACCGCGGCGGCGGTCGGTGAGCATGGGTGCGTGGTCGTCGCCCCGTTCAGATTCGACAGCACGGCCGCCGGCTTTACAAAGCTCCTTAAGAGGCTCTCGGAAAACGGGGTCGTCCCCTTCTCAGCAGCCGTGGGTATGGAGGCGACAGGACACTACTGGATCTCGCTGTTCGACTTTTTGGTGCGCCAAGGCTTTGAAGTGAGCGTCATAAACCCGCTCCAGACAGATGCGTTCCGCAGGGTCGAAACGGTGCGCAAAACCAAGACCGACTCAACAGACGCCCTTCAGATAGCAGAGCTCATGCGCTTCAAGACCTTCGAGCCCTCGGCCTTGGGGGACGAGACTATCCAGGCGATGCAGCAGCTCTCGAGATACCGCTCGTATCTGGTGGAGGAGCGCACCTCCCTCAAAAACAAGCTCGCCGCCCTCATCGACTTGGTGTTCCCCGAATATAGCTCTTTGTTCTCCGACATGTTCTGTGCGACGTCCTTGGAGGTGCTCAAGGGCTTCGGCACACCTAAGGAGCTCTTAGCTACCAGTGTAGCCACCATTGAAAAGACGCTTTGCAGCTTCTCCCGCGGGAGGATCGGCAAAGACAGGGCAAAGGCCCTGAGGGCAGCGGCGGCGTCCTCGGTAGGCGTCTCGTTCAGGTCCGACGCCATGGCGTTTGAGATCAAGCTCGTCGTGGAGAACATCCAGTTTCTCGGAAGCCAGATCAAAGACCTTGAGGACGAGCTGGAGAGGCTGCTGGGAAAAGTGCGGGGAGATGGCTCACGACCATACCCGGCATAGGGGTCGTCCTGGCCTCTGCCATCGCCTCAGAGATAGGAGATGCCAGGCGCTTCGAGACTCCGAGAAAGCTTATCGCCTATGCGGGGATGGACGCCACAAAGCGCCAATCCGGAGAGTCCGACCCGAAAGGGCATATGTCCAAACGTGGATGTCCCCACCTCAGATGCTCCTTGATGCAGGCGGCCGATACCGTGCGCAGGTTCGATCCATACTTCAAAGATCATTATGAGATGAAAATCGCCGAGGGCAAACACCACTATGTGGCGCTTTCCGGGGTTGCGAGGAAGCTGGCCGGGGTCATCCTTGCACTCATGAAAGAGCAAAGGGCATATGAGCCGGTTCCCCCACCGCACCATAGACCGAGTACGGTGATGTCTGAAAAGTAAATCTTTGAGATTGCCCCTTGACTTCATATAGCAGGTCTAATGGTCGTCTTTTCTTAGCGGATTTCGAAATTATTGGTGAGAAGAGCGAGAAGAACAAAGAACAAGAAGAGCGGCCAACCATCCCTTATCAAAACCAAACGATACTTCTAGTTGCTTTCCTGCGGGAACGCGTGATAAACAATGACAACCTCAGCGTCCTCGGGGTACTTCTCGCCTACCGAGAACTTCTTATCACCATCGATGGTAATTTCCTTGACCTGATTCTCATGATTGAGGAGGCCAAGTTTGAGGTCCTCGTCCTTTTTAACCGTAATGTTTTTGAAGCTCGCGTTCTCAAACTTCTTTTTTGCTTCATCGTAGTCGTACTCGGCCACGTCCTTGCTGGCAAGAGGAACCTCAACCTTGACGGGCTCTTGAGGAGGTTGCTCAGTTTGAGCAGACTATTCATTCTGTGTTGTCTGAACCGTATTCCACGAGTGGACAACCATAAGCACCATACAGACAACCAATGCGATGATGAGCAGCTGGTTATTGGTGGTCTTCTTAACTACCTCACGTTCAATCTCTTGTTGGCTCTGTACGGGTTCGGGAGATGGAACAGTTGGATATTGAGGCACTGTATCTTTTTGCTGCTTCTGCGATTGGAGCTTACGGGTTACTCCATCCCCAATATCCAACGTCTCGTCAGTAAACGAGTCATGATCAAGGGAATCCATCGCTTTTTGGATATCAGTGTTTTCTTCGCGTGAGTCCAACTCGCATCTCCTCCATGTCCTCAATCGTAGCTTATTAGGTAGCCAAGGTTTACCGTAACTTCAAAACCATTGTTTCTAACACAGAAATTACTACTCTTTCTCGATGGAATCGCAAGAACAGGCGAGGACTCATGAAACAGCACCCAATCAAAAAAATAATAAGCTTTGTGATGACAAAATAATTATAGATACGGTATTCTTACTTAAGTAACGAGTGCTTTTAGCGCATTAGGGAGGCATATTATGATGAATCCTTTTAACGATAAAACGGTCTTTTAAGGCTGCCGTATTTGGTTGTAATGATTATTTATACGGCAGCGTAATTTTACAATATAGCACCTCAGAGAGAGTTTATCTGATATAAAGACATAAAATTCTATTTGATTTACAAAAGTTTGTATGTCTTAGTATCTATTTAGAGGAGGTTTCAATGAAAAATAAAAGATTTGTTGTCGACGTTATAGCCATTTTCCTTGTAGTAATTTGCACATTTAACCCAATCACTCCTGTATATGCGAACTCTTATCCATCCCCCGAGAAGGTGTTCCCAAGTGAGAAAGTAACTTCTCTATGGAATGAGATAATGCAACAAGAAGTTTTACCCGATAAACCCTATAACAGTGACTTTCGAGCCACAAGTAACAGAACTGATAGCTATCCTCAAAGAAAAGGAGTTATTCTTGTAACAGGTGATAAATACAAAGGTGTGGTTCCATTGGGTCATGCTGCAATTATTTATAGCAAAGATCGAGTAGTTGAGTCTCTCGAAAATGGAGTAGTATGGGGCTCTAATGATTGGAATAAGAAATACAACATAACTACTGCTGTAACCGTTAACTCAACAACTATAGAACAGGACGAAGCAGCGGCTAATTGGTGTGCTGGGCAAATCGGAAAGCCATATAATTTTTCCTTCTATAATATAACTACACGTTCTGAGTTTTACTGCTCCCAACTGGTGTGGGCATCCTTTTATGATTTGTATGGAATTGATTTGAATACATCGGATTTTGATATAGCAATTCATCCTTCAGAATTAATTGCCACACCAAAAACAAGAACGATTTATCTTCATATCAAAGGTCTAAATTAACTAGCATCAGTTCAGTATGCGTCAATAGAGCATGCCCGTACCGAAAGGACCGATATGAGACGACGGACATTCTTGGGCTTGAGTGCATTGTCCCTTTTGGGCATATTGACAACAGAAACAAGCTGTACGGTTCAAAACTTTCTGAAATTCTCCAAGAAGTCAGATTTCAATACGAATAATGCCTTCTTCTGTGTACTGGAGACAAGGCAAAACATTGCCGCAAGCAGAATCATTTTTTATGATGTCTCTCTCACAGAACTAGGTGAACTCCCTCTACCTTATGCCGGTCTTGGCCAAAACTGGAACTTGCCCGTTGTCCATGACAATATCCTTTTTGTCATTCCTGAAGGATATCAAGGCAAATTGGATGAAAAGAAGGTCCTTGAAATCGACCTTTCAACCCTTGAAGTAAAAACCCACATGATAGATCGTATAGCCATGTATGGCATAGCAGCAAATGATAACTATCTGTATACGTGCAACAACCTCAACGGCATAACCTATATCAGCCGTTGCAATCGGGCCACCGAGGAAGTAATCGGAGTGTCAATCGAAGGCGTACATGCGTCCTCAATTGCACTTTGCGAGGGCAGAATCTGCTGCTTTGCCGATCACGACAGTCCTTCAGAGTATACGTCATGGCTTTATGTGTATAATCTCGATCTCAATCTCGTGGATAAGATAAACCTTGACACCTGTGGGAGGGCTCAGTTCCGTCCTCATGTTCATAATGGGACACTCTTCTTTCCAAGCTGGTCAGATATCGACGAGAACAGTCCTAGGGGATCAAAGGTGCTCGGCATATACCATATTGACTCAAACACGCTGGAGACTGCCACATTTGAGAGAGAAATCCTCGAGGTCCTTTCTTGGAACGATTCCCTCGTCATGCTGTTTGGGGACATCAATGATGACGGTAAAGCCGGCAGGACGACTTCCATAGCCTTATGTGACCCTGAAAATTGGGAATGCAATGATCTTGCCGACCTCGGATATGCAGTCCAGCATGCTGCCATCAAGGATGATATACTCTGCACCCATGGCGATCGGGTTCTCCGTACCTATGACCTTACGCAAAATTGGGAGATCATCAAAAAGACTGATGTCAGCCATATCGATAAGCAATTCAGCTACATCTCAGGAATGATGTCAACTGGCACGTAGAAACAATTCGGTGCCACATCCCTGTGGCGAGAAGCACAGGGGAAGGGCGACCTCACGCGGCCTTCCAATACCCCTCCATCGCCCTCCAATTCATCGAGTGCAGCGGTTACACCAGCAGAATGCCTTTAAAACGGATGTTTTGATGGTGCAATTGATACACTCGATGAAACCGGTTGCGCATAGGAAAAAGCGAGAAGAGCCTCGCAAAGAGGCTCTTCTCGCCACAAAACGCGTCATATAGCATTCAATTGCAACAGGGACTGACTAGACGCGGGCGACGGCCTTGATCTCGACCTTGGCGCCCTTGGGAAGGGCAACCACCTGGAAGGCGGCGCGGGCAGGATAAGGCTCTGCGAAGAACTCAGCATAGACCTCGTTCATGGCGCCAAACTCGTTGATGTCGGAAAGCAAAACCGTAGTCTCAACAACGTCAGCCATGGAAGCACCGGCTGCCTCAAGGATGTTTTGAATGTTGGTAAGGCTCTGACGTGTCTGGGAACGAATGTCCTCACCGGCGAACTCACCGGTTGCGGGGTCAACCGGAAGCTGACCGGATACGTTAATGGATCCGTTTGCAGAAACGGCTGCGGAATAAGGTCCGACTGCTGCAGGTGCCTTATCGGTGACGATTGCCTTCTTTGTCATAAAGCTCTCCTTCTCTCAGCCCAAACGCGCTTTGCGTCTAGGCAGCGTACAAACTCTTCTTAGCGAGAAGTACCTCAAACGCACTTCTCGCACAATACCTATATATTGGTGCCTAAACGGAACTATCGCTTGACGTATGCACCTGGCTTCGCGCCGGTTGGCTCCCCGTCAACCACTGCCAGCTCTCCGTTGACAAAAACGTATGCCGGACGTCCGTGGATCTCAAAGCCCTCGTATGGCGTATAGTCAACGTTTTGATGCTGGTTCTTCTCGCTGATGGTCCACGTCACACTTGGATCCCATACCGTCACGTCGGCATCGGAGCCAACACGCAGGACACCCTTGCGCGGATACATACCAAAGACGCGCGCAGGTCCCTCACTCATGAGACGGGCAAAGTCTTGAACACCCAAGCGATTCTCAAACGAGGTCATGATAAGACCGGGACGATGTTCCACACCGGGACCTCCATTGGGGATGCGGGTAAAATCGTCGATGCCGCGATCTTTTTGGCCGTGAAGATTGAAGCTGCAGTGATCGGTGGCAATGGTATCAATCTCGCCGTCACATACGGCATGGCGCAGAACCTCAATGTCGTGCGGCTTGCGCAAAGGCGGGCTCATAACGTACTTGGCACCCTCAAAGTCGCTCTCAAGATAGCGCGAATCATCCAGCAACAGATACTGCGGACAGGTCTCAACGTCCATCTTCACCTTGCCGCGTGCCTTGGCCGCACGAACCGCTTCAAGTCCAAGCGCACTGGACAGATGCACGATGTTGATACGGGCATCGGCAAGCTCCGCTAGATAACACAGACGAGAAATAGCCTCTGCCTCACAGGCAGCCGGACGGCTCATGGGATGGCCTTCGGGGCCGGTAATGCCTGCCGCTATCATGCGCCGCTGCATCTCGTTGACAAGAGTGCCGTTTTCGCAATGGACGCACAAAACACCGTCAACATCGCGGATACGCTCAAGCACCTCAAGCGTCTGGGCGTCATCCAGGCGCAGATGATCGTAGGCAAAGTATGTCTTGAACGACATAACTCCGGCATCACGCATAACCTGCATATCAGCCTTGGCTTGATCGTTCCAATCGGCAATGGCCATGTGGAACGCATAGTTGGCGGTGCAGGTACCGTCGGCGCGCCGGTGCCACTCATCAAGCGCTTCGGTCAGCGTCATGCCCTTGTCCTGTGTGGCGTAATCCACAATCGTAGTGGTTCCTCCACAGGCAGCGGCACGCGTTCCTGTCTCAAAGCTGTCGGCCGTCCAATCCATGCCCGTCCAGCACTGCATGTGCGTATGGGCATCAATGAAGCCCGGAAATACGTATTTGCCGATGACATCGATAACACTGTCATCTGCACTCACCTCGTACGTACCTCCCACCTGGACGATCTTCTCGCCATCCAGTACCAAGTCTCCACAAAAGACGCCTTCGGGCAACACAAGGAAACCATTCTTTAATACGTTCATCAGTCAACTCCCAATCTCTCGGTCGTCAAACCGTTTATAGATACCGATGTTTTTGCCGCCAGCGCAAGGCGTTCAAGTTCGGCGGGTGTGTCAACGTCCATGAGCTCCTCAACGCACGCCGCCTCAACAAGCACGGCTGACGCTTGATACTCCGGGTGTACCACAAACACGCCCGAGCCTCCCGTATCTCCTTTGACCTTGCGCAAAGCATCGAACAGGACGGCGGGAAATACCACGGGGCTTCCCGGCGTCTTGTGCCATGCCAAACGCGAAACTTTATCCGGCGCCGCCTCAAAGGCGGCGAGAAGTGCCCTCAAGCTTGCAGGACGCAAAAGTGGCTGGTCGCCCTGAAGAAACACCGCTCCCGACCACGGCTTCCCGGCCGCAGCGTCAACGTTTGCCTCTTGCATCCCGCAGCGAACGGTGTCGCTTTGGAGTGTGCCGGCATGGAGCGCAAGGCGCACGCCAAGCTGTTGACACAGAGAAACCACCGGCGCGTGGAACGCGTCATCAACGCTTGCCACGATGGGATCCAAGCCCGCGGCTTGAGCCGTTTCAATAACGTGCCGGATAAGGGGCTTGCCGTCCAACTCCGCCATAAGCTTGTTTGAGCCAAAGCGCCGAGACGCACCGGAGGCCATGACTATGCACCCGATTCGTGTCATAGCATGGCCTCCTTTCAGGTATGTGAAACTAATTACGCCTGGAACCAGCGAGGGGTATTCCCCTGTTCAAGTGCTTTAAGTGTAGCAATGGGATCCTTTGCCTTCTGCAAGAAAATCATTGCGGCAATAGCGTATGGCTTGTAAGAAGCCTCTTTGTAAAGACCGTCACGGTGGTAATCAAAGACCTCATTAGCAACCTCGCCGTGCTCGCAAGAAACACCGTTGATGTCTGCAGGCAGTGGGTGCATATAGATGGTATCCATACCATGAGCCGTCTTTGCCATAAGATCGGCCGTGCAGCACCAATCCTTGTGAGTGGCGTTTTCGGCGAGAAGCTCCTTCTCCAGAGCATCAATACCCGCATCATCGCCGGCGGCGTAGAGATTGGTACGCTTCTCCATGGCGGCATACGGAGCCCAGCTCTTAGGAATGACGATGTCAGCGCCCTCGAAGGCCTCTGCCATGTTGTACGTCTTCTTGAAAGTTGCCCCGGACTCGGCGGCAAACTTACCGGCCACGTCCACAAGCTCCGGCATGAGGTCGTAGCCCTCGGGATGTGCCAAGGTAACGTCCATACCAAAGCGAGGAAGAAGGGTGATGAGAGACTGCGGGCAAGAGAGAGGCTTGCCGTATGAAGGCGAATATGCCCACGTAACGGCAACTTTCTTACCACGAAGATTCTCAAGGCCGCCGAACTCGTTGATGAGGTAGAGGATGTCAGCCGTGGACTGAGTGGGGTGGTCCATATCGGACTGAAGGGATACCAGCGTTGGACGGTGATCCAAAACGCCATCTTCAAAAGCCTGCTTGACGGAGGCAGATACCTCACGCATATAGGCGTCGCCCTTGCCGATGAACTTATCGTCACGGATGCCAATGACATCGGCCATGAAGGAAATCATCGTTGCGGTCTCGCGGACGGTCTCGCCGTGAGCGATCTGAGACTTACCCTCGTCCAAATCCATCAGCTGGAGACCAAGAAGGTTAGAGCCCGATGCATAGGAAAAACGCGTGCGAGTTGAATTGTCGCGGAAGAGCGAAACGGCAAGACCTGACTCAAAGAGACGGGTGGAGATGTTGTGCTCACGAAGATTGCGCAGTGCATCGGCAACTGCATAGAGTGCCCTCAGCTCATCGGTTGACTTCTCCCACGTCAAAAGGAAGTCCTCGTTGTACATCTTGGAAAAGTCAAGCTTTGCAAGCTCGTCAAGATACGGCTGGATGGTGTCGGCCATAGTAAATCCTCTCGTTGAAATTACCAGTCCCGAATGGGACGTCTACCTGAACAAACGGCGAGAAGTACGTGCTTTGAGCTTTAGTGCTTTGAAGCCAGAGGTGCTTCTCGCCGGAAAACTCTACATCGGGCGACCCCTATATATGTGAGGAGTGGGTCGGAGCCGCCGATGTATATGAGGGGGTAGCTTACTTGATATCGTTGTCGGTCAAGCTGGCGCGGAACTCAGTGGCATCGCCGGTAACGGCAGAGCCATCGTAGAGATTCAGAGCTGCAACGTAGAGAGCCGCACAGGTAGGAAGATCCTGCTTGAACGTAATCTCGTTGGGAGCGTGTGCCTGAGACTCAGCGCCTGGTCCAAAGCCAACACAAGGAATGCCATAGCGACCCTGGATGGAAACGCAGTTTGTGGAGAAGGTCCACTTGTCGCACAGAGGACGACCGGTGCGGGTTGCCATGGACTTCTCGCAACCAATGCGCTCATCGCCAAAGAGCGCCTTGTGAGCATCAACAAGAGCCTTAACGTGTGGTGCAGACTCTTTGTTGATCCACGTTGGGAAGTATGCCTCTGTCTCATAGACCTCGCCGGTCCAGGAAGGACGGTCATACATATACATGGAGACCTTGACGTCGTCGCCATACTTCTTGACAGACGGAAGCTCTTCAATCTCCTTAAGGCAGCTCTTGTAGGTCTCACCGGCAGTCATGCGGCGGTCAATGGAGATGGAGCAGGAGTCTGCAACGGCGCAGCGAGAAGGACTGGTGAAGTAAATCTGGGAAACCGTGCAGGTACCACGGCCAAGGAAGCGGGCATCCTCATAGTGATCTGGGTTGTATTTGGGATCAAGCATCTTTGCGAGACCACGAATGGCAGTGGACTCCTCGGCACCGTTGTTGTTAAGTGCACGAACGTCGTTAATGATGTCGACCATCTTGTAGATGGCGTTGTCACCACGCTCAGGAGCAGAACCATGGCAAGAGATACCCTTAACGTCAACGCGGATCTCCATACGACCACGATGACCGCGATAAATGCCGCCATCGGTAGGCTCGGTTGAAATAACAAACTCAGGCTTGATTTTATCGACGTTATAAATGTACTGCCAGCACATACCGTCACAGTCCTCTTCCTGGACGGTACCAACAACCATAACCTTATAGCCCTCAGGAATGAGGTTCATGTCCTTCATGATCTTGGCAGCATACACACCGGCGCACACGCCACCCTCTTGGTCGGAGCCACCGCGTCCACCAATGAGCTGGTCGTCCTCAAAGCCCTCATAGGGATCGAAGTTCCAGTTATCACGATTACCAATACCAACGGTATCAATGTGGCCATCAATAGCGATGATCTTATCGCCTGTGCCCATGAAGCCCATAACGTTGCCAAGGCCGTCAACCTTAACCTCATCAAAGCCGAGCTTCTCCATCTCTGCTTTAATACAGGCAACAACCTCGCCCTCTTCTGAAGATTCACTAGGGTGTGAAATCATGGCGCGCAAAAATGCAGTCATATCCTTTGAATACTTGTTGGCCGCATCCTTGATTGCACCGTAATCCAAATCCTTCATACATCCTCCTTTATTCTTGGAGTGAAGCCGGGATCTTCACTTCCTTCAGTACCCAACTCGTCTTAGAAGCAGATGTGCATTCACAGAGATACATGAGCTGTTTATACATCTGTCCTCGTGTTACAAACCTTTTTTCTGCTTACCAAACTTTTTGTTTGGTACCATCAATTAAAGCACTTGTGGCCGGTATTGCAAGAGAGAAAGAGCAAACTTCTTGTTTTCTCGGCAAGCGGCACCTTTCAAGCGGCAAATGGACTGTACCCACGATAATCTGTGTAAACGATGGTTCCGTGCGATAAGCGCTACGCAACGCAGCGATTAGCGAACCTCATCCGTTGACTGCCACGCACCATCCCATACAATCTCACGATACCGTAGCGGATCAGTGTCGCCTTCGGTTGAGAACAGAAGAACCTTGGAATCTTTGCCAAGCTCAAGCGCACTACGGAGTTCTTCATATGCAGGATCACCCATAAGCGTTGCAATGACTCCCATGCCGACGGCGCCGGACTCGCCTGATATGACTGCCGGATCGCCCGCAACAGGAGCCGCAAGCATACGCATACCCTTCGCAGACACCCAATCCGGACACGAAATAAAGGCCGTTGCGTGGTTGCGGAGAATGTCCCAACCAATGGTATTGGGCTCTCCGCATGCAAGACCCGCCATAATGGTTTGGAGATCTCCTCCAACGATACGAGGCGAGCCATCACCTGCAAGAGCTCCCTGATAGAGACAATCTGCAGCGCCGGCTTCCATAATGATAAATTTTGGCGGATTTGATGGGAAAAGGTTCGTAAAATAGCCAACCATGGCCGAAGCAAGAGAACCGACGCCGGCCTGTACAAAAACATGGGTTGGACGATTTACTTCAAGTTCACGGAGCTGCTCTGCGGCTTCGTTGGCCATGGTGCCGTAACCCTGCATAATCCAGGATGGGATTTTTTCATATCCGTCCCACGCAGTATCCTGAACGATAACGGCATGTTCGGTTTCTTCCGCTTCTTTTGCAGCAAGGCGGACACAGTCATCATAGTTGAGTTCTTCGATGGTAACCTGAGCGCCCTCTTTTGCAATGTTGTCAAAGCGCGTCTTGGTAGAGCCTTTGGGCATATGAACTACGGCTTTTTGACCCAGGCGATGAGCCGCCCATGCAACACCGCGGCCATGATTGCCGTCAGTTGCGGTAAAGAAGGTTGCCTGACCGAAATCTTTCTGGAGTTGCTCTGAGGTGAGGTAGTCAAAGTCACATTCCGCAACCTCTTTGCCCGTCTCATCGGCAATGTAGCGTGCCATCGCAAAAGAGCCGCCAAGCACTTTAAAGGCGTTCAGGCCAAAACGATACGATTCGTCTTTTATGAACAGACCGCCCAAACCAAGATCTGCGGCCATACCTTCAAGGTTAGCCAGAGGCGTCACCGAATACTGCGGGAAGCTCTTATGGAATGCACGAGCTTTTTTGACATTCTCAAGCGACATTACCTCAAGGTTCTTGTCCTCGCTTTGAGGCATTTTGTTGCATACCCACTTCATCTTTGGCTGCATAGCACAGACCCCTTTCTCTCTCCCCTATTCTTTAACGAGCATTACATACCTAGCGCACTTCGTCATCTTCCATATCATTGTACGCGAGCGGACGAAGGTTCTTCTCATCAGGCACTTCCTTGTTCTCAGGCGGCAAAACGCTGTTCAAGATGATGGCCATGATGGCGCAGGGCGTAATGGCCGAAGTGCCAAAAATAGTATTCACCCATGCAGGCATACCGGGACCGGTAAGAGACCCTGCAACCTGCGCAATTCCAAGACCAAACGCTACCGAAATACCAAAGACCGTGCATGCACGCGGAGTCAATCCATCTTTGACAAGGATTCGGATACCGTTTAGGGTAATCGTTCCAAAAACGCTAATGGTGGCTCCGCCGATAACCGGCTGCGGAATCATTAAAAGCGTTGCCGAGAGTTTGGGGCAAAGACCCGCCGCGAGAAATACAAAGGCTGCTCCACCAAAAACCCAACGATTGATGACGCGGTTTGAAACGATGATACCGACGTTTTGACCAAAGGCCGATGTTGGGAGACCACCAAAAAACGACGAGATAATACTGACAACGCCTTGAGCTTTAATGGCTCCGCCAATCTCCCGCTCATTTGGCATACGATCCATACTGCCGGCCGTTGCCGCAGAAAGGTCACCGATAAGCTGTACGTTTACCATAACGTAGACTACACCAAGCGTAATGCAGGCAGCCGGATTAAAGATGATTTCATACGGCATAAACCTTGGAAAAGAGAACCATGAAGATGAAAGAACTTCCGAGACATCCACCATACCAAAGGGAATGGAAATAATTACACCGGCAATAATTCCAAAGAAGATTGAGCCAAGTTTTAAGACACCCTTGCCAAAGTTTGCAAGGAAAAATACTACAGAAAACGTGAGAAGTCCCACTATCCAGTTATTGATGCTGCCGAAATTTGTTGAGCCGGCACCTCCTGCCATGTATCTAATGGCCGTCGGATACAAAGAGACGCCAATGGTAAAGATGACGGTACCCGTTACCAAAGGAGGAAAAAGCCATTTGACCTTGGAGTAAAACATACCGAAGAGTATGGCGACAACACCGCCTACCAACTCGGCACCAAGGAGTGTAGGAAAATTAAACTGAAGTCCGACCGCTTGAAATGCCGGCAAAAATGCAAACGAAACGCCGGTCAAAATCGGAAGCCCGGCACCAATGCGTCCAAAAAGCGGAAATTGCTGCAATAAGATATCAATACCGGAAAGGATAAGAGCCACCTGGATGATGGCCGTTTCTTGATCCGGTGTAAAACCACACGTTACCGCAATCATCATTGCAGGCGTAATGACACCTGCAAAAGAAGCTAAAACATGTTGCAGTGATGTTGGAACAAGGTCTTTTATCGGCGGAAACCCACTCCTGCTAAAGAGCGCCGCTGATAAATCATGACCGGCAGTTTCGGATGCCGCTACTTCTGACGTACTCATAAAGTCCCCTCCCTGGAATTACTCACGTCTTTTGTAATTCCATGACTATTCAAAATAATAGTGAGCAAACCTTACAAATAGTTTGGAAATTGAAAAAAGGTTACCAAAAAACCGTAAACGGTAGCTTTCAACGCATAAGCGGTCATTCAGAGAACCTGGGCTTGGGCATACGCACAACAAACGTACCATACGCCTACAATACGCAAGATTCGCTACACTAAGAGTGACCGTCAAAACTGCCCGGACAGGAGAAGAGATGATAGACGTTACTGAAGCAAGGGCACTTGTCAAAAAAGCCATCCCAGGCAGAAGTCGCGCCGAAGCCGACACACTTTCCACCGCTGCCATAAACTGGGCCATTAAAAATCTTATTGGCCGCACCGAAGCTCGCATACGCACTTATGCAACCTATGGGAAGACAGCCATTGCGGTAAAGATTGCCCCCGGCGTCGAAGATGGGGACGGAAGCGGCAACTCGTTTTACAGCGACTTAGTTGCGGAGAGTAACACCGAAGTTGCCGATGCCATTGCCGATCTCATTAACGGTCGCGAGCAGACGCTCCTCTCGCCCATTCAAGTTTCTCGAATTCTCAACACCTATAACGCTCGTACCGTAAAGTTTGTATGTTCGCTCAGACAGCTGGGTTTCACGGTTAAGACCGGCAACGAACCCTACGGTAATGCCCGTCTTGATAACAGCACGATCGTCGTCATTTGGGAATAGGACGTATTTCAAAAAGCGGTGTCTGAAATACAGACACCGCTTATGCACAATCTTGGCGAACGGTTTAAAGCAAACGTACCGCTTATGCCTCGCTATCAATAACCAATGGTACAAACTGGAACGTATCCGTATCCACATAGCCGCGGTTGGTAAGGCGCAGGCTTGGAATGCACGCCAGCGACAGCAGACCCATGGTCATGAACGGAGAAGGCATGGTGCAGCCCATGTTCTCCCATGCAGCCTCAATGTTATCAACATCGGCTGCAACCTTCTCAACATGCTCGGGGCTCATCAAACCGCAGATGGGAAGCTTCACAAGGCCGAGAATCTTTCCGTCCTGCACGGCAACTTCACCGCCGCCGCACTCAACAAGTGTCTTTGCGGCCAATGCCATATCGGCATCATTGTCACCGACAACGAGCAGATTATGCGCGTCATGGGCAACCGTTTGAGCAAGGGCACCATGGATGCCAAAGCCCTTTACAAAGCCGTATGCATACGTACCGGTATCGTGATGGCGCTCAAAGACAAAGGTCTTGAGAAGATCCTGCGACGGATCGGCTGTCAGGCAGCCATCAACAATGGGTGCCTGGGCCTCGGTGCTGCCGGTAATGGTGGAGCCGGGGGCCACTACCATAGACCTCACGGTAGCAAAATCGCCTGAAAGAGCCTTACCGTCTGCATCAACGGCCGGAATGTGGAAGGTATTCTCGTCAATCTTGACGGAAACATGCATGGTGTCCGTCATCCATGAAGGATATACGTAGCCGCCCGCCTCAAAGAGAGCTTTACCATCTTCGGCCACAACCTCACCATCGATGATGGTACGCGTTACACGGAAGTCTTTGAGGTCCTCAAGGAAGACAAGGTCGGCACATTTGCCCGGAGTAACGGAGCCCATGTCCTCGCCCACCTGGAAGTAGGTGGCAACGTTGATGGTAACCATCTGAATGGCGGTAACGGGATCAATACCCTCGCGCACCGCCATACGCAGGATTCGGTCAAGGTGTCCGTCGGAAACCAGCGTGTTGGGATGGTTGTCGTCGGAGACAAGGTTACACAGGCGCGTATCAATCTTGCCGTCTGTAACAGCGGGAGCAAGATCGTGGAGGTTCTGCCATGCGGAGCCCTCACGGATCTGGGCATACATGCCCAGGCGCAGTTTGGCAAGGACATCTTCCGCCCTGATGGACTCGTGGCAAGAAGAAACACCGGATGCGATATATGCATTGAGCCCACGGTCCGTCTCGCAAACGCTGTAGTGACCGGTAGCGGTACATCCGGCTTTCAGTGTTGCGTTTACCTCCTCAATGGCATTGTCTTGGCACGAAAGGATGCCGGGATAGTTCATCATCTCTCCGAGAGCGACCACACCGTCCCAGCTCATGGTTTCCTCAACACCCGCGGCATCAACGCTTGCACCGGTATCCTCAAAGCCCGGAACGGCTGGAACACAAGAAGGCGTGGTAATCATTGCTTTCAGCGGAACCTTTGCGGCAACTTTGGCAACTTCGGCGACACCTTCAAGACCGGTCACGTTGCAAAGCTCGTGGGGATCCCAATAGATGCCCGTGGTGCCATGAGGTACGACGGCGCGCGCATACTCGTCCACTCCGACCATGGAGCTCTCAACGTGGATGTGTCCGTCCATAAAGCCCGGTGCTACAAGAGAACCCTGAGCGTCAATGACACGGGTCTTCTCGCCAATGCAATGCTCGGCCGTATAAGGGGCAATGCCCACATACGCCACGCGCCCGCAGGCAATAGCGATATCGGTATCCTCAAGAATCTCGTGCGTAGTAACGCTAATCAGGCGAGCATGACGGATAACCAGCTCAGCGGGCTCTTGTCCCTGTGCAACCCTAATAAGGGTCCTGTTGCACTCCCACAAAGGCATCTTACAAAACTTGTTAAGCATATCGGTCTCCCTTCGGTGCGACCATGAGTGATGCTAAAAACATCGCTACTTATATTGAAAAACAAATGGAACTGCCAGAACAGACCTAACCGGACAAACGGTTATACAAAGAAGTACTTGACAATAAACAGCAGTGCAATGACATACATGGCAATGCTGACCTTCTTACGGCGCTCTTTTCCTCCCAAGGCATTGATGATTACATATGAAATGAAGCCCGTTGCCATGCCCTCAACAATGCTGTAGGTAAACGGAATGGTAAAGAGACAGATAAATGCCGGCATTGCCTCGGACATATCGGAAAAATCAATGCTTAAAAGCGAAGATATCATCAAGAATCCCACAATAACCAAGGCGGGAGCCGTTGCAAATGAAGGAATTGCCAAGAAAATTGGCGAGAGGAACAGTGCAACGCCAAACATGATTGCCGTCACCAAAGAGGTGAGTCCCGTCCTGCCTCCTGCGGCGATGCCGGCAGCACACTCAACGACGGCAGTGGTTGCAGAGGTACCGGTAGCGGCTGCGGTCATGCAGGAAACGGACTGCGACACAAGAGCGTTCTTAAAGCGCGGGAACTTGCCGTTATCGTCAAGAACACCGACCTTAGTGGCTGAGCCCACAAGGGCGCCGAACGTCTCGGAGATGTTGGTAAACAGGTAGGCAATAACGATGGTGGCAAATCCTACGCTGAATACCTGCGAGAAATCCATCTTAAGGAAGGTGGGTGCCATGGACGGAATGGCAAGGCCGCGAGAAAAATCAGGAATGAGGCTACCGTATCCGGTAGCAGGATCGGGAACGTAAATGCCTGTAAGCTGGCAGATGAGACCCAGACCCCAGGTAATGAGAATACCGAGCAAAATGTTGCCCTTGACGTTATAGATCATGAGGAGTGCCGTTATCACGATACCCAAAAGCCCCAAGATGGCGGAAACGCCTCCGGTAGAGAACGTGCCGGCCTCCATGCTGCCGTGGAAGGGGAAGATGGTTACCAGCGTAGAAGGACTGTCAACGACAATGCCGGCGCTCTTGAGGCCAATGAAAGTGATGAAAAGTCCGATACCGGCAGTAATGGCAAGCTTCAAGCTGTGTGGAATTGCATCGAGAACCACTTCGCGAATCTTGGTGAGCGAGATGATGAGGAAAATGAAGCCCTCAACGAAAAACGCCGCAAGAGCCACTTGCCAACTGTACCCCATGCTCAAAACAACCGTGTAGATCATGAACGCATTCAATCCCATACCCGGCGTAATGATGAAAGGATAATTTGTCGACAGTGCCATAAGAAGCGTGCCTAAGGCAGACGTGACCGCCGTGGCCGTAAAGACCGCGCCACTGTCCATGCCGCCGGCACTTAGTATTGACGGGTTGACTACAAGAATGTATGCGATGGTAACAAATGTGGTAATACCAGCGATTACCTCGGTTTGAATATTGGTATTGTGCTCTTTTAATTTAAAAAATGACTCAAGCTTATCCTTCATGAGCACACCCCTCCTAACTACTCGTTTTATATATCCCTATACTGTGGCGGTTATATTTCTCGCCTCCCTCTCCGCCGAAATGACATGTTTTGATATGCATGTCTCTATACACCGCTTTTTGCACATACAACCGAAATCACAAACGACGGTCATATGCGCTCAAAAAACATACCGAACTTGGTGAAGCAAAAAACCGAGGCAACTCTCGAAATCAAACAAACAATTTGTAATGCAAACTAAAATACTGTCATGAATACAATACAGCTCCCCTTTATAAAAAGAGGAGCCGTATCGGTGATTGGTCGAAAAACGCAGGCGACCGGTAGTTTTTTTCAGAACCGTATATAAAACTTACAGAACCCTGACACCCGCCACATACTTCTGAGTTATGGTTCCGCCCTCACTTGAAAGGTACGCAAAGCGTTCAATACGCTGTGCAATATCCAGCTCACGCACGCTGCGAATACCACTATCATCCAGTACGAGAGCATCGAATTCATATCCTTTGGCAAAGCTGCCAACCTTGCCAAAGAAGGAACCTCCACCCAGAGTGGCCAGGTAGAATGCCTCCTGAATAGTCAGAGGGGAAAAGTCTTGATCAATGCATCTCCAGCGCAGTTTGGAAACACCTACGGCATCGGAGATTGCCCTGAACATGGAAAGATTTGCTCCGCCGGCAACGTCGGTACCAAGTCCAACGTTCAATCCCTCGTCCAAATATCTCTTGATAGGCGCGATTCCTGACGAAAGGAACATATTGGATTGCGGACAGTGGGCAATATAGGTTCCCGCCTGTTTCATAAGAGCAATCTCTTCATCGGTCGAATACACACAGTGTGCCATGACGGTCTTGGTTGAGCCGCCGAGAAGACCAAAATGCTCATAGGTCTGGCCGTAGCAAGTTGACCAAGGACAAAGTCCCTTAACCCAGTCGATTTCCGAGAGATTCTCCGAGAGATGAGACTGTACCGGCAGACCATACTCCTGCACCAAATCGCCAAGGCCTTTCATAAGCTCATCGCTGCAGGTTGGCGTAAAACGTGGGGTAAGAATGGGAAGTGTATTTTTATACGTTCCCTTAACCTTTTCAATCCACTCCCTCGTTACCACAAGAGAAGCCTCGGCGGAGTCCTCGCAAAGAATGTCGGGGCTATTGCGATCCATATTCACTTTGCCCACATAGGTTTTAAGTCCCGTGGCCTCAAGCTTATCCATAAGAAGCTTTGTTGCAGGAACGTGCAGCGTTGCAAAGATGGCAGCACGAGTAGTCGGAGAATGCATAAGATCATCGACAAAGATGTCATACGCTGCAGAAGCATATTCCAAGGCCTCGTATTTACTCTCTTCAGGAAACGTATATGTATTGAGCCAGTCCAAGAGCTCCAAATCCATGGCAATACCACGGAATGTATACTGCGGAGCGTGTACATGTATGTCATTTAAGCCTGGCACAATAAGCATATCGCTGCAGTCCACAAGTGGAAGACCATGGTACTTCTCGGGAAGCTCATCAAATACACCCTGAGAAAATCCATCCACACAGACAGCGTATACATTTTTGCGAGCGTCAAATTGTGTGGGAGAAGCGCTGTAACATATATCACCCTTCAAAATGAAGGAGCATTCAGATTTCTTATCCATAAGTTCTCCTAAGCTGTAATCGGCCAAAGTAATTTCCCCTACTAATTACGTCTTATATAAGGATGTACTTGATAAGAAATGCAAGAGCCAATACATACATCATGGGGCTAATCTTTTTGCGCTTCTCCGAGCCGCAGAAGAAATTGACCACTACGTATGAAATAACGCCAAGATACATTCCCTCGGCAATGCTGTAGGTAAAGGGCATTGCGATGACACAAAGAAATGCAGGAATACCCTCAGTAATGTCATTAAAATCAACGCCAAACAAAGCACCCATCATAGAGAAGCCCACGACCACCAATGCCGGCGCGGTGGCAAACAGAGGGATTGCCAAGAAAAATGGAGAAAGCAACAGAGAGAGCAAAAAGAGCACTGCTGCCACCAAGGACGAGAGGCCGGTACGCCCGCCCTCTGTGATACCTGCGGCACATTCAACGGGAACGCAGGTCGGCGAAATCCCAAAGGCCGCAGAGAGCATCGTAACCAAAGACTGTGTTGCAAGGGCACCTTTAGCCTTACGAAGACTGCCGTCGCTCTCAAGAAGATCTGCCTTTGAAGCAAGTCCCAAAACGGTACCGATGGTGTCAAACAGTGACGTAAACAAAATAGCAAAAACAACGGTCAAAAATCCCACTTCCCCGATATGGGAGAAGTCGAATTTAAGCAAGATAGGAGACAAAGAAGGAATGGAGATCCCCTGCGAAAAATCGGGGATCAGACTCGCAAAACCTGCATCCGGCTGTGGGACATACACGCCTGCAAACTGGCAAATAAGCCCAAGCCCCCACGTAATCAGGATACCAAGCAGAATACTCCCCTTGACTCCTTTTGCCATCAGCACGGCCATAACCAACACACCAACAAGAGCCAAAATAGCCGAAATACCTGCGGTTGAGAACGTACCTTCGGCAAAACTCGTATGGAAGTTAAGCATACTCACAAGCGTCGCAGGATTACTTACAACAACGCCGGCACCTTTCAGGCCGATAAGGGCAATAAAAAGACCGATGCCGGCGGTAATGGCAAGCTTGAGACTGGATGGAATTGCATTGATTACCATATCACGAAGCTTCGTAAGTGACAAAAGCAAAAAAACAGCACCTTCCACAAATACCGCAGCCAAAGCCGTCTGCCAGCTATATCCCATACCCAATACGACGGTGTATGCAAAGTACGCATTAAGACCAAGACCCGGTGCCAGAATAAAGGGATAATTTGTCGTAAGCGCCATCATGCAGGTTCCTATAAAGGAGGCGAGCGCCGAAGCCGTAAAAACGGCTCCGCTATCAAGACCGGCAGCTGAAAGCACACTGGGATTAACTGCCAAGATATAGGCAACCGTAACAAATGTTGTCATACCGGCAATAAGCTCAGTTCTTACTGATGTTCCCCTCTCTTTGAGATGAAACCACTTCTCAATCGTTGCTTCCATGTAAACCACCTTTCAAAAAACCTATCCTCACTCGCACGAAGCGAATACCTCCTGTTGCATTAAGCCTCGGGTGTCACGGCATCCTCGCCAACCATGCCGTTAACAAGATTGACGGCCTTCTCGACTGCATTAATAACATCCTGGTAACCCGTGCAGCGGCACAGGTGTCCGGAAAGCATTTTTCTGATTTCGTCACGTGAGTACGTTTTTCCGGTGTTGACAATCTCCATGGTACTCATGATGAGACCGGGAATACAAAAACCGCACTGCACGGCGAACTCGTCAACAAAAGCCTGCTGAACCGGATTAAGAGTGCCGTCAGCAGCCTGAAGACCCTCAACTGTCAGGATGTCCTTACCTTGCGCCCACTCAGTCAGATAGAGGCAGGTATCGGTAGCTACGCCGTCAATGAGAACCGTGCAGGCGCCGCACTCTCCCACCTCACAACCACGCTTGACACTGGTAAGACCAAGCCTGTTGCGCAAAGTATCCAGAAGTGATTCACGCGGATCAAAACCAACCTGAACTTCTTTGCCGTTTACCGTACATTTGAGAATTTTGTGATCCATTACAGTTCAGCCCCTCCCCTGCGAGCTGCTTCAGCAAAGGAACGCTTCGACATTTCCTTGATCAGCTGAAGTCTGAATTCTTTTGATGCACGCCAACTGTCGCGCGGATTGGTGTCGCCAGCCGCAAGTTCGCCGATCTTCTCGACAGCCTCAGCAACAGGCATACCACGCAGCGCCTCTTCAGTGGAAAGTGCACGCATCGGCGTTGGTCCTGCAACGCCAAAGGCAAGGCGAATATCCTCAACGGTCTTTTTATCTGCGCTGAGCTTTACCAAACAGCAGCAGCCCATCGTAGCAATCTCAAGAGCCCTGCGTTTTCCATACTTAAAATAGTAGCCGGTAAATCCCTCATAGTGGCTCTTGGGAATCCTGATCTTAACCAGAATCTCATCACGCTTTTTTGTAGAGCGACCAGGACCTGCATACCACTCTTCAATGGGAATGGTTCGTGCACCTTCAGGACCCTTAACATCGAGAAGCGCGCCGTACGCATAGAGAGTGGATGCGGAGTCGGCCGATGTGGCAGCATTGCAGACATTTCCTCCGATGGTGCCCGAGACACGAAGCTGAGGACCTCCGGGGGTATCGCAAGCCTCTCCCAACACCGGTACGGTCTCTTGGATAACCTTGCTTGTGGTCACATGATGGAACCACGTGATTGGTCCTATCTCAACGGTACCGTCCTCGCCGAGACTGACACCGTCAAGCTCATCATGAAGCTCGTGGATGGACACCAGATGAGCACCTGCAAATTTACCTTCACGTATCTTTACCAGCACGTCAGTACCGCCGGCAACCACGATGGATTCAGGATCTTCCGAAAGAGCTCGGATTGCGTCGTCAACGCTGGTGGCGCTATACAATGATTCGATATCGTACATTTAAATCAGCCCCTCTCTCTTAAAGCCCTCGAACAAACGTTGAGGGGTCATGGGCTCTTCGTAGAACTTAACTCCAGTTGCATCCAAAATAGCATCGCGAATGGCGGCAGCCGGAGAAATAGTCGTCGTCTCGCCCACAGCCTTATTACCGTACGGTCCCGTAGGATCATCGGTCTCTACAAACTGAGCCTCAAGATCAGGCATATCCATAGTTGTAGGAATCTTGTAATCCAAAAGCGTAGGATTAAGCACGCGAGCGTTCTTCGGATCTACCAGGATTTCCTCGTAGAGGGCAAAACCGATAGATTGCGACATGCCGCCGTGAACCTGCTGCTCCACAAGCTTGGGATTGATGAGCCTACCGGAATCCTGTACGTTAATAATCTTGTTGATGGTAACTTGGCCCAAAGGCATATCCACCGTGACATCTGCAAATGTACAGCCAACGGCAATGGTATTGGAGTGTATATTGATGGTGGCGCGTCCATAGAGCTGATCGTTGTGCTCCATGTTGTAGTACGCCTCAAGGGCAAGTTCATCCAGATCACAAACCTTATCTCCAACCGCATCAAAGATTGCATGATCGTGTAAGTCAAGGGTTCCCTGTGCATTGGGATATATATACGATGCAAATTCAAGAATCTTTGATCTGAGCTGCTCGCCCGCCTTCTTGACGGCCGTACCTGAGACATAGGTCTGGCGAGAAGCATACGCACCTGAGTCATACGGGGTTACATCGGTGTCTTGGAATGAAACGATATGCACGTCTTCACTATCCACTCCGATGGCTTCCGCTGCCATCTGCGTAAAGACCGTATCAGCGCCCTGACCGATCTCGGTCGCTCCCATTTGCAGCTGGACGCTGCCATCTTGGTTAAGCGTTACTGCAGCCGTAGCAGTCTCAAGCGCAAACGGTGCCACCGCCGTCTTATAAACGAAGCATGAAACACCAACGCCGTGACGGATGGGACCGGTCTCGTTTGCATATTCTTTCTTCTTTTTATCCCACTCGATATACGCCTTGCCCTTCTCGATACACTCAGGCAGACCGCAGGTATTTGCCGCAACATAATGTCCGGGACTGAACTCATCCACATAGCCTTTTTGAATGGCATTGGCCATACGGAATTCAATGCCGTCCCAGCCCATGTCATACGCGATGTCGCCCATGAGACATTCTGCAGCCCAGTTACCCTCGGGAACGCCGTATGCACGCATGGCGCCCGTGTGAGGTCCATTGGTGTGAACGGTCCATGCCTCGCAAGAGATGGCATCCTCACACGTATGATAGAGCCAACGAAACGTATTAACGGAATTCAAAATCAGGGCGTGGCCGTGGTGGATATAGCCTCCCGTATTAGACCATGCTTTGATGGAGCGAGCATGCAGGTGCATATCGTCATCCACGCTTGCCTCAACATCAAAACTCTTAGGCTGACGACCGCTCGTAGCATAAAAGAGCTCTTCACGGCTAAGTTCAAGTTTCACGCACCTGCCGCCTACCTGATGGCAGAGCCATGCATTCAAAGGCTCGTAGTGTACGTCCTGTTTGGTACCAAATCCGCCGCCGATATAGGGCTTGATAACTCGAACCTTTCCCCAAGGAATACCCAGCGCCTGGCCAATCACACGACGAACGATATGAGGAATCTGCGTTGATGAAACGCAGACAATCTTGTCATTCTCCTCATAGCAATACGAAACACACGTCTCAATATGAGCCTGGCTCTGCTCAGCTGTAGTGAGATGAGCTGAAAAATGATGATAGGCAGGATCGTGTAAAACCTCATCGACACTCTTGTAGCCTTTTTTAGCAAGGTCATCTTCGCTGGTTTGCACATGCGTGTGTGCGACCACATTGTCGGGCTTTCCTTCTTGAACAGGATGATCAGTACCTGCAAGAGCCTCCTTGGGGTCATAGACGACCGGCCACTCTTCATATTCAACTTTGATTTTGGCAAGAGCCCTGTCGCAGGCTACGGTGTCCTCGGCAACAACGGCGGCGATATTGTCTCCGTAAATGCGCACGCGCGCGTCCAGAAGCTTACGATCGGGAAGATCGCGTTTCTCGGCACGCGAATCCGCATACCACGGGTGACCGGCCACAGGATAGGGATGTTCCGGTACGTCAAAGCACGTATAGACGCCAACAACGCCGGGTACCTTACAAGCCTCAGACGTATCGATAGATTTGACAATGCCATTTCCTATGGTTGCATGCAAAATCTTCGCTTCAAGGCACGGTTTGGGACAGAGGTCGTCGGTATAGTTAGCACGACCGGTGACCTTGTCATACGCATCAACTCGTATGAGCGGTCTGCCAACTTCTTTTAATTTCTTCATCAAAACTCCCCTTCCTGCAAATAAAGTCTCGGTGCTCTTGCGTCAGACAAAAGGGCGCCGATCCTATAAGTCCGCACATTTTACAGACACGATATGTGCGATGACGCACGCACAGAGCTTTCAAGGTCAGACGCACCTACCTGTGCGCCTGACCTTTATGACGGCGCCTTACAACGGCGCTGATTCTTATACGAAAGAGCCGTCGGAGATCTTCTTGACAATCTCTTCATACTGCGACTTAACGTCGGCAGAAACAGCATCGGAATAGGTACCCACGGCCACGCCACCGTTGGAAAGGTCTCCGTACACGGTCTTCTTGCCAAACTTGCCGGCTTCAATGTCATCAAGAACCTCATTGGTCATCTTGACGTTATCGGTCACCACGGAGCAAATGATGCAGGGGCTATCCTTGGTAATGTCTCCCGGCTGTCCAATATCGTAGCGGTCACTGCCGGCTGCAACCAAAGCTTCACGGGCACCCGTATCAACGATTGAAGCATCGCCGAACATGACATCGATATTCTGAGTGCTGATCATACCGCTTGCAAGCTCCTTGCCCTTGGCGGCATCGGAGAACGATCCCGCGTAGGCGGTGGTTACCTGAATGCTTGAGTCCACTTTTTTGGCCGCCTCGGTATATCCCTTAATCTTGTTCTTGGTGGTGTCAAGCTCAACGCCGCCGATAAAGCCGATGCTCTTGGTCTTTGTCATAAGTCCGGCAAGGGCGCCTGCAAGCTGACCTATCTGGATGGTGTTTGGAATGGTGCACTCAATGTTTGCAACATCGGAGACCTCATCGTTAAAGATGCAGAACTTGGCATCGGGATTGTCTTTTGCCACCTGCTTTACATCGGCGGTGTACTGATTTCCCGGAGCAACAATCAGATCGTAGCCCTGGTCAACGTAGTTTTGCATGGTGGAGACCCAGTCTGCCTGAGCAACGGACTCAGAATATGCCGTCTCCCAGCCGTGCTGCTTTGCAGACTCAACCATGGCACCATAGCAGCTTGCGCCCCAACCACCGTCATTGACGGGACCGTCTAAAAACATGGCAACTTTTTTGGTCTTCTTGGACGAATCCCCACCGCCCGATGAGGTTTCTTTGTCATCACAGCCCGCGAGGGACAGGCCTGCGGTTGTTGCTGCCGCCGCTCCGAACAGACCCAAGAAACCACGACGACTCACGTTACGATAATCCATGACTTCCTCCATTCAATGCACCGGAACCCTTTCCGGTACTTCTTTATCTCAGCGACAGCACCTGTCGCACAAACCCCACACCAACATATATACGTACAGAGCTAACGCGACTCCCGGTAATACGGTTGACCGTTTGCCTTAGGACCAATCTTTCCGGCTCCAAAAAACACAAGTGCCAAAATCGTAAAGACATATGGGAGCATCTGGAAGAACTGATACGGAACCTGTTGCGCAAAAATCTGCAAATTGATCTGGAATCCGTCGAAGAAACCAAAGAGAAGACAGGCTCCCAAAATACCCTGCGGACTCCAACGACCAAAGATAACGGCAGCCAGTGCGATAAAACCACGGCCGGCCACGATACCATCAGCATAGGTAGAGGTATACACCAGCGTCAAAAATGATCCGCCAATTCCTGCCAAGGCACCGCAAACAATGCATGCCAGATATTTTGTCTTGATAACATTCACGCCAAGCGTCTCTGCTGCCTGAGGATTCTCTCCTACTGAACGATAGCTCAGACCGGAGCGGAACTTCGTAAAGAAGATAATCGACAGCGGAATAGCGAGATACGCAAGATATGCGAGAAGAGACTGTCTAAAGAAAATCTTTCCGATAAAAGGAATATCGCTCAAGAACGGAATGGCAATAATGGGCATCGAGGCACCCTGGACAAGTCCTGAACTATCACCAAAGATAATCTTATATGCAAACATCGCAATACCGGGCGTGAGAATATTGATGGCCATGCCCACAACCACCTGATTCACGCAGAGCGTAACGGTACAGAAGGCATAAATGAGGTTTACGAGCACTCCTGAACATGCTCCCACCAAAACGCCAAGCCAAAGATTGCCGCTCTTATATGCGACGACAAAGCCAATAAAGGCACCAATGGTCATAAGGCCGTCAAGACCAATGTTTACAAGTCCTGCACGCTCAGAATAAAGCTCACCAAGAGCCACCAGCAGAAGTGGCACGCACATTCTTACTGAGGCAGCAAAAATATCAGGAAGCGCAGCAATAAGAGCATCCATTATGCCTCCACCTCCGCTTTCTTAGAGTCGTTGCTCTTCTCGTCTGTCATCTTTCCTGTAATCGCAGGAAGAAGAACAGCTTTGATCTTAGGCAGCTTTAGCATGGCAATACCGGAAACCGCAAAGATAATGATAAGAGCACGAATAATCTCGGTAATGGCAGTAGGCACCATAATGCCAACCTGCATGGAAGTGGCTCCGGTAGTAAGCATTCCAAAGAAAAGTGCAACTACCATAGAGCCTATAGGATTAAGCTGGGCAATAAGCGCAATGGCTACGCCATCAAAGCCAACTCCCGTTCCAAAACCGGCAAGCAGACGGTACTGCTTACCCAAAATCTCGACAGACCCTCCGAGGCCGGCAATGGCGCCTGAAATAATGAAGGAAAGCACCATGAGTTTGCCAACCGAAAAACCATTCACGCGAGATGCAATGGGATTAATACCAACCGCGCGGATCTTAAAACCAAACGAGGTCTTAAAAATAACGTACCAAAGGAAAAACGCAAGAAGGATTGCAAGGATGACTCCTACGTGAAATTTGGCAATACGGGGCAGTTGTGCACTATCGGGGATAGGAAGTGTCTCGGGGTTGTCTCCACCACGGAAAGGTCCCGTATAAACCCAGCTCATGAACAAAACGGCCACATAGTTCAACATGATTGACGTGATCATCTCGTTCAGACCTCGAGTGATTTTCATGATGCCAGGAAGCAAGCCCCAGATACCACCGACCAAAATTCCCACGAGAAGTGCGACGACAATGGCCACTATGCCTTCAAGATGAAAACCGAGAACCGTCATAATGGCGCATGTAGCGCCCATGACAAATTGGCCTTCTCCTCCTAGGTTGAAAACACCGCACTTGTATGCAAAGGCAGCGCACAGTGAGGTAAAGATCAGAGGGCATGCACTCATGAGTGTTTGTGCAATACGTGACTTACTGCCCACAGAACCTGAGAACAAAAGCGCGTATCCCTTAATAGGGTTTTTGCCCAAACATGCAATGATAATGGCACCGATTACGAGCGCCAAAATAATGGAAATAACCGGAACGAGCGCAGAAATAAGATGCTCTCTGTTGGTTCCCCCAAAAACGCTAAACGTTTTCTTACTCACGAGACTGTCCTCCTGTCTGGCCTGCCATAGCAAGAGAGATTTCTTTGACAGGTGGATTATCGCCGGGATAAATTCCCATAATTTCGCCCTCAAAAAGAACAACGATTCTGTCGGATAGTTTCAAGACCTCGTCAAAGTCCGCACTAATAAGCAACACCGCACAACCCGCATCACGTTGCGCAATAATCGAATCATGTACAAACTCAGTAGCTCCAATATCCAAGCCACGTGTTGGATACACCGCAACCATAAGCTTGGGATTTCCGTCAAGCTCACGGGCAAGAATAACCTTTTGCTGATTGCCGCCCGAAAGACTGCGGGCAGACTGATTCACGGAGACGCAACGAATATCGTTCTTCTCGCGCATATCTTCTGCGTATTGCTGAATCTTATCGGTTCTCAACCATGCACCATGACCAAAGGAAAAACGCTCCGATATAGTCTGCTTAAGAATCAGGTTGTCGGCAATAGACATGTCTCCCACAAGACCCATTCTGTTGCGGTCCTCCGGGATGTTTGCCATGCCAAAATCGATGAAATCTTGCGGCGAGAAGAGCGCAACTTTACCCTCCGTTGTCTCCACTTCACCCTTTTCAGGTTCAACAAGACCGGTAATTACCTGTGCAAGCTGAGATTGGCCGTTACCGTCAATACCTGCTACACCTAATACCTCTCCTGCATGAATGGTTAAAGACACGTCCTTAAGACCGCCGTGTTTGATTTCCGGATGAAGCGCTACGTGTGTCAAGGTCATGATTGGCTGATCGGAGCTGGTGTGTTTTTCGTAATAGCTTTCCGTAAACTCTCGGCCAATCATAAGATCGGCAAGTTCTTGTTCGGTTGTATCGTTGATATTCACCGTTGCAATGGAACGTCCGGCACGAAGCACGGTTATGCTGTCAGAAATGCGCATAACCTCACGCATTTTATGAGAGATGAAGATAATTGATTTACCCTCGGCCGTCAGGGAATTCATGATATCAAAGAGACCTTCGACCTCAATGTCGGTAAGTACGGCGGTTGGTTCGTCAAGAATGAGGAGGTTGGCACCGCGGTACAAAACCTTGAGAATCTCAATTCTTTGCTGTTCTCCAATGGACATCTCGGAGACCTTTGCGTCAAGGTTGACCTCCAGCCCATAGCGAGCAGCCAAAGCTTCAATGTCTTTCTTGTCTTGCTCTTTTTGCATAATAGGAGATGCGTGCATCTTGGTTCCGAGGATGACATTTTCCAGCCCCGTCATGGCCTCTATCAGCATGAAGTGCTGGTGCACCATGCCAATTCCCTGCTCAACGGCATCACGGGGAGAGTCTATCTTGACTTCTTTTCCGTGCATGAATATCTTTCCCGCCGTAGGAGTATAAAGACCCATAAGGCAGTTCATGAGCGTTGACTTGCCCGCGCCGTTTTCTCCTAAAAGGGTGTGCACCTCCCCTTCTTGGATAGACAGGCTGACATTACGGTTTGCATAGAATGAACCAAACCGTTTGTCAACGCCTTCCATCCTGAGAAGCTCTCCCATACCGTACCTCCTCTTTTAACGCATATTAATAAGGCAACACACAACTATGAACACTTCATGAGAACGCGCACAGCGCAACTCACATTGCATTACTTCTTAGTTTTTGGCTTGCTATAGTACGAGTCTTCCATGGGAAGTTTGGTGCGCATAACGTGATCCAAAGCGTAATAGGCATTTGCAACGGCGGGAGCTGTTGGAATCGTTGCAATCTCACCGATACCCTTACCTCCATAAGCAACCGGAAGCAGATGTTCCTTCTCGACATAGATTGCCTCAATATGAGGGATGTCAGGTGCATGGAAGAGCCCAAGTGTGGCATATTTTGATTTTGGTACGCAGTCTTGGAGCTTAAAGTTTTCCGTAGTTGCATAGCCAAGAGACATCAAGACGCCGCCTTCAATTTGCCCTTGGATTGCAATGGGATTGATGACCTTGCCCGAATCATGAGCGGCATATACATCGGTAACTTTGCCCTCATCATCAAGCACTACGCATGTGGTGGCAAAGGCATAGCAAATATGACTCTTGGGATTGGGTTTGTCGGCACCAAGCTTATCGGTTGGCTCAAAGTATACGTAACGAAATTCATGGCCCTCGAGCTTCTGAAGACCGGCAACGGGATCTTTCGGGTGAACGCCTCCACCCGCAATCAGCGCCTTTCCGTCTGCATAGCCAACGCCTTCATAGGGACGGCCATCGGAATAGACGATGGTCTTACCGTCACCGTTTGCCTCAACGGGCTCAGGCGATACTTCCTTACCGGCTTCAAGATCCAAAAGAGCATCGCGCAGCAGGAATGCTACGCCACGGACGGCCTCGCCGGTAACCACCGTCTGACGAGAACCGGACGTAGTACCTGAGTCAGGCGCATTTTCCGTCGAACATTCGCCGTTGACGATAACCGATTTGGGAAGCCCCGTTGCTTCCGCCACATCCTGCAAAAAGACCGTATTGCAGCCCTGACCGATATCGGAGGTGGCAGAATAGACGACAACCTTGCCGTTTTCGATGCGGATATTTGCGCGTCCCGCATCAGGGAGTCCGACGCCAACACCCGAGTTCTTCATGGCGCATGCAAGACCGGCGTGGTCTTTGTGTGCCTCATATACGTCTTTAACCGCTAAAAGTGTCTCTTTGAGGGCAGTGGACTGATCGCAGATCTGTCCATTGGGAAGCACGTCTCCGGGAGCAACCGCATTTCTCCAGCGCATCTCCCATGGACTTATACCAACCTTCTCGGCGAGAAGGTCTATGAGCTCTTCAAGGGCAAACTCAGTTTGACAAACGCCAAAGCCGCGGAATGCACCCGCCGGCGGATTGTTGGTGTAATAGCCAAAACCACGGATGTCGGTATTTTGATACTTATAGGGACCGACCGCATGCGTGCAGGCACGCTCAAGAACCGGACCACAAAGCGAAGCATACGCGCCGGTATCAAAATTGACCTCACAGTCAAGACCAGTTAAATGACCCTCTGCGTCGCAACCAAGGGTAAAATCAGCCTCCATGGCATGACGTTTTGGATGGAAAGCCAAAGACTCGTTGCGCGTAAACTTACATTTGACGGTTCGCTGATATTTGTATGCGGCAAGTGCGGAAATATGCTGGACGGTAACGTCTTCCTTACCGCCAAAACCACCACCTACCAGCATGGTTTCAACTACCACACGATCAGGCGTCTCATCCCATCCAAACATGTGCGCAACTTCTTTGCGCGTATCATAGGCACCCTGATCGGTAGAGAGGATCTTGACACCGTCCTTATACGGGAATGCAACCGCACATTCAGGCTCAAGGAATGCATGCTCGGTAAAAGGTGTCGAGAAGTGCCTGGTTACGGTAAAGGCAGAGTTTTCCAGCGCCTCTTTTGCGTTGCCGCGTGTGATATGACGGCTTTGACAAAGATTGCTCGTTGCTTCTTCATGTACCAGCGGTGCTCCCTCGGCACGAGCCTCATAGATATCACGTACCACCGGAAGCTCTTCATACTCAATTTTTACGAGTTTCTTTGCGGCTTCCAAGGTCTTCTCGTCTTCCGCCACAACCATGCAGAGCGCATCGCCCATATCGCGCGTAATGGAACCTTCGGCGATAAAGACATCCCAGTCCTGCTGAATATGCCCAACCTTGTTTACAGGCACATCTTCGGCTTTAAGAACACCAATCACACCCGGCAGAGCTTCTGCCTCCGAGACGTCAATCTTTAACACGCGCGCACGAGGATACTTGGAGCGCACACATGAGCCGTATGCCATATCAGGATACTCAACGTCCGTAACGTCATCGGGATATTTGCCATAGCCAAGAACCTTGGGGCGCACATCGACACGAAACGCCTTAGAGCCAACGCCGTAGTTGTCGCCACGCTCAAGCTCCGGATCAATCTGTTCTTCTCCGCGCAAAATACGCGCAGCCTTCAAGATGCCTTCGATAATTTTCTTGTAACCGGTGCAGCGGCAAATATTATTCTTAATTGCCTCTTTGACTTCATTCTCAGAGGGATTGGGATTGCGGCGGATAAGCGCCGCCCCGCTCATAACCATACCGGGAATACAAAAACCACACTGAACTGCACCGACGGAGCCAAACGCGTATACAAAGGCTTCTTGCTCTTCATGGGAAAGACCTTCAACGGTCTCTATAACCTTGCCGTTTGCGCGTTTGGTATTCATAACACAGCCGCGTGTGGCAACCCCGTCAATAACAACCGTACACGTGCCGCAGGCTCCCTGCGAACAGCCGTCCTTTACGGACAGCAGGTGTAAATCATCACGAAGAAAACGGAGCAGCGACTTATTCTCAGTCGTTGTAACCGTCTTGCCGTTCACCGTAAAGGTGTACCGCTCAACCTCTTCAACCATGTGCCTCTCCTTACGTGCTTGGGAGAATGTTGTGTGTCGTACCCCAGGCCCGCTCGTTAAACGATTGTCTCATAGCAAGAGCACTATCAGACATCTATCACATTAAAACAAAAATTTAGACTACCTAACAACTTTTCGGTGACCGTATGAAAGTAAGCGGCAAGCGAGAAAAAACTTGTTTTCTCGCTTGCATTATGCTTTTTCTAGACACTCATAAGATAGCTATATGAGTCCCGTACCGTAACAATCATCCTGCGAATATTCTCCGGAAGACCGCAAGCTTCATCATCAACGTTATAAATGGCTGCGCTGCCATCAAGACGAACCAAGAAGCCGTCTGCCGTGGGCAAGAAGCCTTCGTTTTCGGAATTGTCAAAGTCTTCGCGACTCCAGAACGCAGTGAACTTATCCTTATATGGACGGCCCTTAGAGTATGGGCAAAAGACCGCACAGTTACCGCATTCGTTACACATACCGTCAACGTGAATAATTTGTTGCTGGCGAATGCCGGGAACCTTAATGGCAACATTTGCACGGTTGGGGCATACCTCAACGCATGCCTCACATACCGAAGGACAAGAAAGACAACGTGATTGCTCACACGCATCGGTATCACCGCAAAGCTGTCCGCGCTTGCCAAAGATCTTGGCAACGTCTTCCTCAAGGTTGGAAAGTTCCTTACCTGAGAAATTGAAGTCCGCTATGGCAACGGCAACCATCATAGCGTCTGCAATTCCCTTAACGACCGTTGCCGGGCCGCGGCGTCCATCACCAACCGCATAGACATGTGCAAGAGAAGTCTGAAGGTTGTTGTCCACAACAGGGAGGCCCTTCTCGTCACACGCAATACCGGAGATAGTGTAAAGATCAGGTTCAACCTGCTCGCCAACTGCCGTAATAACAGCGGTTGCAGGAACCGTCACAAACTCGCCCGTACCCTCGGGACGACGACGGCCGGACTCGTCGGGAGCGCCAAGTTTCATAACCTCACAGGTAAGCTGGTTATTGGCCAAATCTCCCGGGGCGAGAAGCTCCATGAACTCCACACCCTCATCAATGGCCATTTGCAGTTCTTCCTCATCGGCAGGCATATAGCGCTTGGTACGACGATATACAAGACGTACGTTTTGTACACCGAACACGCGCTTTGCCGCACGAGCCACGTCCATGGCGGTATTGCCGGCACCGATAACGACCACATCAGTGCCAAGATCAACGGACTCAGGTGCACGCTTGAACTCTTCAAGGAACTCAAGGGCATCCAGAGCCTCGCCGGACTTCAGCGTCTTGCGGCCAGGCGCCCACGCACCAATGGCTACCACCACATCGGTATAGCCCTCAGCAAGCAGGGCGTTTACGTCTTTGACTTCAACTCCGGTATTGAACGTTGCGCCGTATGCCTGACAAAGTTTGACGTCGTTATCAATGGCTTCCTCAGAGATACGGAAACCTGGGATGACATGGCGAACAATACCGCCAAGCTTATTGGTACGCTCAAAGACAACGACCTCAATGCCTGCGCGTGATAAGAAAGAAGCCGCAGAAAGACCGGCGGGACCGCCGCCGATGATGGCAACTTTCTTGTCTGTAACGGAACCACGGGAAACAAGCGTTGGAAGAACTTCCGCCAAACCATGCTCTGCCGCAGTAAGTTTGCAGCCACGGATATGAACATGCTCATCAACATAGTTACGCATGCAGGAATTGGTGCAGGTATGTGGGCAAATGGTGCCCGTAATGAACGGCAGAGCGTTACGCTCAAGGATGATATGCAAAGCATCGGCATAACGGCCTTCATCTACTGCCTTAAGATACCCTGGAATATCCTGGTGGATCGGACAAGAATCACGGCACGGAGCAATAAAGCAGTCAGTCAGCGGAAGTGCCCCACGCACATGGCGATCAGGCTGCGGTTTAATCTCTTTGTGATAGCGCGCGTCTTTAAGTGAGCTTTCAAGCAACGCGGAAACCTTTGCCACATCAACACCGGAAAATGCTTCCGTATTTCCGTCCGCAAAGAGTCCGGCAATCTGCGTCATGCGCTCATAACCGCCGGGCTTCAAAATAGTGGTTGCCATGGTAACAGGCCAAATTCCGGTATCGACAAGATCTTTAATATTGTTATAGTCTGCGCCGCCGGAGTACGAAATGCGCAGTTTTCCGTCAAACTGCTCGGCAAGGCGCTTGGCCAGCGAAAGCGACAAAGTCCAAAGTGAGCGTCCGGACATATACATCTCTTCGCTTGGCAACTCACCGCGGGTAACGTCCACCGGGAAGGTATTGGTCAGCTTGACACCAAACTCAACACCCTTCTCTTTGCACAGTTTCATAAGACGTTCAAGCATAGGTATGGCATCGGCCCACTGCAAATCCTCAAGGAAGTGATGATCGTCAAAGGCAATGTAGTCAAAACCGAGAGAGTCCAGCGTTTTACGTGCGTACTCATAGCCTAAAAGCGTAGGGTTACACTTAATGAAGGTATTAAGGTGCTTCTCGGTAATGAGATAGGTAGCAATCCGCTCAATCTCATCAGGTGGGCAGCCATGAAGGGTGGACTCGGTGATGGAATCGGAGATACGTGAAGGAATGGAATCAATAAACGCCTCGTCAACATTGCGGAAGCGACTCACATTGGCCTTGGCCCATGCAATTGCTTCTTTAAAGACGGGGGTTTGGGACGCATCTTTCATGTCATTGATGTACTTGTCTACCTTAGGCGTCTTAATACCCTCAAGATCATACCCAACGGACATATTAAAGACAAAACCGTCAGCATCTCCCAGACCAAGCTCTTGGGAAAGAATATGGCAGATAACCCATGCCTTGACATACTCATCAAATGCCTGAGGAACCGTTAGCTCCGTAGACCACTCGCAGTTATATCCCTCGTCAGATGCCAAAATACAAGGCTTGTTCACACAGGCAGAAAGCTCTTCGCCGTCCATCTTCTGAACCGTCTTCAGCTCAAAGAAGCGAGCACCGGTGACGTAGGACGCCACGATATTCTGTGCCAGCTGCGTATTGGGGCCAGCCGCAGGACCGAATGGTGTCTCAATCTTCTCGTTAAAAATGGGACGAGCCGCACCGGATGTTTTGGCAAAAGCACGTACTCCAAAAATAGTCTTCTGGGTTTCGTACTCGCCTAAAATCCAGTTCATCAGGTGGTCGAATTTCATGGGACGCATCATGTCGCTCATTTTGGTTCCTCTCCTTTTAACCAATGTGAGTTATAGTCCCCGCACTTATGGCGTCCGCGGGCGACGCCTTATTTGCGCATATGCGCAAGGCGAGAAGAACTTCGCGGTTCTTCTCGCCATACCGACTTAATACTGGCGACCGTTGAGCTCTCCCCAGAGCTTCTTAGCCTCACCCATGGTCCAAGCGTTAATCTTATCCTCATCAAAGGCAACAAATTCGCGATCTTTATAGAGAACCTTGCCGTTGACAATGGTAGTGCGGCAGTTCTTGCCCTCAAAGCCAAAGAGCATGTGACCGTCGATATTCTCGTCAGAGAACGGCGTGAACGGTTTGTAATCAAAGATTGCAATGTCGGCGGCGGCACCCGGTGCAAGCTTACCCAAAGGCTTGCCGTTGGATTTTGTGGAGAAGTACTTCTCGGCCATCTTGACATTGTTCTTGAAGAGCATGGTCATAGCCTCAACCCAGCCAACATTTGGCATGCAAGCATTATGGCGCTGCATGGGTAAGAAGACCTTCAGCGATTCAAGCATATCGTGCGTGTACGCATCGGTGCCCATGCATACGTCAATACCGCGCTTGAAGAACTCGAGCACCGGTGCGCACCCAACCGCGTTACCCATATTGGATTCTGGGTTGTTAACAATGCTGGTGTGAGTGGCCGCAATGATATCCATATCTGCAGGGGTTACGTGAATGCAGTGGCCAAGCATGGTTTTCTCGCCCAAAAGGCCGTGGTCAAGTAAGCGATGTACCGCAGTGGTTCCGTGATTGAGGGCGGAATCATACACGTCGTCCATGCCCTCGCAGACGTGAATGTGGAAGCCGGTAAGACCGTTATTGGCCTCAACCATCTTGTCCAGCGTCTCGTCGGAAAGCGTAAAGAGCGCGTGCCCGCCAAACATGGCGGCAATCATATCGTCGTCTTCATCGGCAGCCCATTTGGCAAACGCAACATTTTCAGCAATGGCTTCATCACACTTTGCCTGTCCGTCACGATCTGATGTCTCGTAGCAAAGGCAGGCACGGATACCAAGCTCTTTTGCAACGTCCTTAATGGCAAAGAGCGAATCGGGGATCTCGCAGAAACTGGCATGGTGATCAAAGATGGTAGTAACACCATCACGCAGTGAGTCAAGAATGGTTGCATAAGCGCAGGCACGGGTGCCGCCCAGCGTCAGATGACGGTCAATGTTCCACCACTGCTGCTCAAGGTTTTCAAGGAAGTTGTGAGGGTTGCAGTCTTTAATGGCAAGACCACGTGCTAAACCAGAGTAAATATGGGTGTGACAGTTGATGAGGCCCGGCATAATAACACCGCCATGCGCATCAAGTTTTTCTGCATCGGGATAGGCAACTTCAAGTTTCTCACGCGTATCGACAGCGACGATCTTATCGCCATCAATTGCTACGGCGCCATCTTCGATGTACGGATGAGCTTCGTCGCGCGTAATAACACGACCGTTCACAATAAGCAGCATGGGAACCCCTTTGCCACGTGCCGCAGATCAGCTACGGCGTATAAAATGACGGATGTGCCCTCTCCGACACTCCGTTCGGACGTATCTGAAGGGAGTCCGACTTCCCTGTATTGCAAAGCGTTTCTCGCTCTTAAGAGCGTTTTGCAAACAGTTAGTTATTAAACCTAACTTTTAATTAGATTTATGTTCTCACAGTTTCTCCGTATGTAAAAGAATTATCGGTGTACGGTCATTTATTGGGGTAAACGGTTCAATTCAAAAAAAATTGCTTACGCAAAAACACAAAATGTTAGGATATATAATGCGCAACGAAACATACACAAGAACCATATACCACTTACAAGGAGTATCCGTACATGGATAACCAACAAATTGAATTCTTGAAGCGCTTAGCTCATGGCATAGCGCTACAATTTGGTTCCAGCTGCGAGGTTGTCGTTCATGACCTGCGATCCGACAATCCCACCAGAACCATCGTTGCGATTGAGAACGGCCATATCACCGGTCGCAAGATTGGCGATGGTCCCTCAAACGTAGTGCTCAAGGCGCTTCACTCCGATTCCGGGAAACTCCATGATTCCTACTCCTACCTTACTAAGACCGAAGATGGCAAGATTCTCAAATCTACGACCATCTACCTGCGCGACGATGACAATAAGCCCATTGCAATCTTTGCCATTAACTATGACATCGCGCTCTTCTCGGCAATGGAAGAGGCTTTGCACGCGTTTACCACGCACAGTGACCCTTCCGATACAGCTCCGCAAACCATTCCGCATAACGTTACCGATCTTTTGGACGAGCTTATCGACCAAAGCGTCCGTTTGGTAGGGCGCCCGCGTGCACTGATGACAAAGGACGACAAGATCAAGGCAATCCGTTTCCTTAACGACTCTGGTGCGTTTCTTATTACAAAATCGGGTCAAAAAGTTTGCTCCTACTTTGGTATCTCAAAATACACGCTCTATAACTACCTTGACGAGGCAAAAAACCAAGACTAGATTGAGGTATAAAATCAGCGCATTAACCTGAAGCCTACGCTGATTATCCGTGCCAAAAATCCGTCTCGTAAGGTCTGGTGCTCTATGAGCGAGAAAATCCTTGGGTCTGTACTACATCTACCTGAAAGCCTCCCTGAAGTGGCGCAACTTACCGCTCAGTTGGTATCGATTGAGAGTACTGATCCCGGTACATTTGAGGCAGATATTGAGACCTTCATCAAACACTGGATTTTTGAAAACTGTACGTTTGAGTTGGCGGGATCTACCTATCCCCTGATACAAGAGGTTGAAGCTCTCCCGGAGCGCAAGTGTCTGCGCGCCACAATTCCAAACGTCAACTGTGGCGTTTCCAAAGACGCATCCTGCCCGCCTTCCGATCTCACGTTCATATGCCACATGGATACCGTAACAGACGGTGACGGCTGGAGTCCTGAAACGCCCGCATTTGCGCCCGTTTACAAGGACGGTCTTCTTTACGGCCGCGGTTCATGCGATATGAAAGGCGGTCTTGCCTGCGCGCTTCTTGCCTTCAGAGATGCGTGTCAAGCCGTAGTCCGCACCGGCACGCTCCCCCAAAAATCCCTTTCCGCCATCTTTACCGTTGACGAAGAGGCTGACATGCGTGGCGTTGAGCGTGTTATCACGGCCGGCTGGGTTGGCGAGAAGGGCTGGGTGCTTGATGCCGAACCCACCAACAACCGTATCCGCGGCTCGCACAAAGGTCGCACGTGGTTCAAGATTACCGTCAACGGTATTACCGCACATGCCAGCACACCGTGGGAAGGTGCCGATGCCATTGCCGCCATGGCCATCATTATCAACGAAATTCGTACGAGCGTAGGCTCACTGCCCACACATCCCGAACTTGGCCGCTCAACCGTTACCTTTGGCCAAGTTACGGGAGGATATCAACCCTATGTTGTCCCTGATAAGGCAGAACTTTGGATCGATATGCGCCTTGTACCACCGGCTCATACCGCAAGCGCCGAGAAGATAGTTCAGGCTGCACTGTTGAGGGCGGAGACACAAATACCCGGCATACATGCCCACTACGACATCACCGGCAATAGGTCTCCCGTGGTACTTCCTGCTGAGTCCGAACTTCTCGCCACGCTGCGCTCTTGTGCCGAGGCGTGCGAAACACCGGCGGACCTTGATATTTTTACGGGCTATACCGATACTGCTGTTATAGCCTCTACGTGCGGAAATCCCGAATGTTTGTCATACGGACCGGGTGAACTTGAACGCGCCCACAAACCCAATGAATATGTTCCTGTTGCCGATCTTGAACGCGTATATCACGTATTTAAAGAATTGACCGCCCGAATTCTCCAAAAACAATAAAAGAAACCCAAAGAGATTCACAACAGTCTTTGTGCGGCAAAAATCCATTACACAAGCCTAGTGTTTCTTTCTATACCTTCTTCTTGTAGCATGAGCACTCCCCCTTCGAGCACCTGCTTTGAGTCTCTTAATAACGTCATCAGACGTGGTGCCTTCAAGTTGACTTCTTATGCGGACAATCTGATCGCGAAGCTGTGCCGCCCGTTCGTAATCCATATCGGCGGAAGCTTGAGCCATATCTGCCTCAAGATGAGCGAGCATGGTCTCAACCTCACTGCGAGGCAGCTCCGAGAATTCTTCGACCATGGCTTCAATGCTGTCTACCTCGCCGGGAGCACCTTGTGTTTCTGCTCCCTCACCAGAGGCGGTATAAAAAATGCCATCTTTGCGTTGACGCTTGTCTACGTTTTCAGCGGCTTCATCAATAAACTGTGAGATATCTGCTATAGATTTATGAATCGTCTGTGGAACGATACCATGCTTGGCGTTGAAGGACTCCTGCAGCTTACGGCGGCGCCGTGTTTCATCAATCGCAATGCGCATGGAGTCTGTTATACGATCGGCATACATAATGACCGAACCCTGAGCGTTTCTTGCCGCGCGACCCATAGTCTGGATAAGTGATCTTCTATTACGAAGAAATCCCTCTTTATCCGCATCCAAGATAGCAACAAGAGACACCTCAGGAATATCCAAACCCTCACGTAAGAGGTTAATGCCCACGAGCACATCAATCTTGCCTTGCCTGAGCTCTTTTATAATTGCAACGCGATCAAGGGTTGCGGTATCCGAGTGCATATAGTTGACTTTTATTCCCTCGTCAAGCAGGTGATCCGTTAAATCTTCTGCCATCCGCTTGGTCAGTGTAGTTACAAGAACTCGTTCTTTTTTGGCAACGCGTTCTTTTACCTCAGAGATAAGGTCATCAATCTGACCACGTATGGGGCGCACCTCAACGGAAGGATCGAGAAGACCGGTAGGGCGGATAATCTGCTCTACCTGTTGCTGTGCCACCGACTCCTCATAATCACCTGGGGTGGCAGATACGTAGATAAATTGCGGGATACGTGCTTCAAATTCATCAAAGCGAAGCGGTCTGTTATCAAGTGCTGAAGGCAAACGAAAACCATGCTCAACCAAAGTAACCTTACGCGAGCGGTCTCCCTCATACATTCCTCGAATCTGAGGAACCGTTACGTGGCTCTCATCGATGATGCAAATCATATCTTTAGGAAAATAATCAATGAGCGTATACGGGGGCTCTCCCGGAGCGCGTCCGTCCAGGTGTCGAGAATAATTCTCGATACCGTTGCAGTATCCCATGGTCTCAAGCATCTCAAGATCATAGCTCGTTCTCTGTGCCAGCCTCTGGGCTTCCAGCAGCTTATCGTTTGCTTTAAGCTCAGCCACGCGATGCTCAAGTTCTTCGCTTATTGTCTGCAGTGCATGAGTAACCTTTGGACGCTCAGTTACATAATGGGATGCGGGCCAAATGGGAACGGCATCAAACTCACGGATGACCTCACCGGTTACGTTGCTTATCTCAGCAATGGTTTCCACCTCATCGCCAAAGAACTCTATGCGTAAGGGATTTTCCGCATAGGGAGGAAAAACATCGACAACATCGCCGCGAACACGGAACATTCCGCGCTGAAGGTCATAGTCATTGCGGTCATACTGGATATCTATTAAATCCTTTATAAGATCATCACGCTCAAGCGGAACCGATTTATCTACGTTGGGAGCAAGACCGGCATAATCTTGCGGGCTGCCAATACCATAAATACAGGAAACAGAGGCAACCACAATAACATCACGACGAGAAAGCAGGCTAGACGTTGCCTGGTGACGGAGCTTTTCTACCTCTTCATTGATGGAAGCGTCTTTTTCAATATAGGTATCTGATTGCGGAACATATGCTTCTGGCTGGTAATAATCGTAATAAGACACAAAATAGACAACGGCGTTATGGGGAAACAACTCTTTCATTTCAGAGGCAACCTGTGCCGCAAGGGTTTTATTGGGCTCCATAATAAGCGTAGGACGATTGAGCTTTTCTATGGTTTTAGCCATGGAAAACGTTTTACCGGACCCCGTAACTCCCAACAGCGTCTGATATCTCAATCCCTCTTCAATGCCCCGTGCAAGCTTCTGGATGGCCTGAGGCTGATCGCCGGCAGGCTCAAACGAAGATATGACAGAAAGACGCTCTTCTCCGCTTTCACGACCAAAACGACGGAGCTCTGCTCCTACCCGTTCTGATTCTCTATCATGATTTGAAACTGCCACAGAGCCCCCTTCCCTTGAACCGTAGTGTACCTTATTTCTTCACAAATTACAAACATTTGTTCTATTTTTTGTATCCGAGAAACCCTGAGCCATCACGAATACGCTACACTTGATACCCGTATACAACCGACTCATTTCTATTGAGGAATCAAAATATGCCTTCAGAGCTTCCGTCTTCCAACACGCCATCACCAAAGCGCCCGTATCCTCCTTCCGTGAAACTCTTTCTCTTTGTTTTGGGTACCGGAGGCACTGTGTTCGGGCTCTCTCAATTTGTAAGATCCCAGATCTCTGATGAAGCGCATATGAGCGCGACACTTCTTATGGTCTGTGGTATTGCGCTTCTCGTTATGTTGTTTCGAGATAACGGCGCGTCTGCAGAAACCGTTGCCGCAACACAAACGGATGCACCGCAAGAACAACCCGCCAGCCATTCGCAGGACGCTGTTTCACAAGAACCTGCAAAAAGCGCTCCGTCTGCTTTTGATTTGGCTATGTCCCGCTCAGACAATATTCCTGCTTCGCTCAAAGATCTTATCGATACCAACCAACTCCAAAGGCCCGAGCTCCAAGAGATGCTCGTGCATTCAGGCCTTCTTGATGCTCGTCGGGTACCTGATACCAAGGGATTCAAATTTCCTAAAAACAAGCGATACTGGCTCAACGCAAGGACCAAAGATTTTAACGAAGACCAGTACAATGACTTCATCGCTCTTGAAGCAACCTTAAACATCGCAGATGACATTGAAGCTCTGCCGGCACGTTACCGCGACGAAGCACTCTCAGAAAAAATTTCCACGGTGCTGAGAAACATACTTACCAAAATACCTCAGCCGCAAAACTATCTTCCCGCCCACACAACTCTTTCCCCCAATGAGACCGACTGGAACGTGAGATTTTTCGTAGCGTCCTATCTGGAAAATCTCTCTTTGCCTTTTAGGCAGCCGACACTGTTTGCGTATGACCCGGACACGGCAACGCTTATATTTGACACTAAAGTACCGGCTCCCCAGGCATTCTCTTTTGTGTCTTTTGCGCAAAACGTACAAATTACCTACGCTCGAGCCTATGCCTTGCGAGTGGCCACCGTTCTTTCCTCAGGCATCTTGAATAACTATCCAATTTCCCGTGTTGTCATCAATGAATTTGTCAACGCACATACGGAACACCCCATCCTTTCCTGCGATGTTAATGCAATCTCCCTGGAAAGCCTCGTTTCCGCGGCTCAAAGCCCCACACTTGAAACCGATGAGTTTCCGCAGATATCATGTCTGCGCTTTAGCCTTACCGAGGATGGTTGGTTTGAGCCGACAGAACCATACAAGGCGCTCACCAGTCCTTCCGAAGAACATTCTCTCTTCTATGCTCAGGCTGAAGTTCGCGATGAAGAAGCACCCAAAGACGTCCAAGAGATTACCTCTGCAAAACGTATCTCCGATTTAAGCTTTAGGGAGGATTGCGGGCGCATTGAAACATGGAATGCTATTGTTTCAGAACTTGGTGATTCAACTGCTCATGCCGTAGCCGTCCTTAAAAATGCGCAGCAATCCACAAAAAATACCGTCACCATGGAGGCATTCTCCCGTGTTATCCATGCGCTTGTTTCGGGATCGGTTGACGTAAGCAATAAGCCTGAGCTTGCTCATCTGTTTATGTCGGGTTCCGACCTTGATGGCGCAATTGCTCACATGAGAGAGGTTTTTGATACGGAAGATGTCAGCAGAGAAACTTTTGTGGCATCTCTCAAGGTTCTTGAAGAAAAACTTGAACCCATTACAAACCTGGGAATGTACCTTGATGACACCGATTCGGTGTACCGATACTTTGATTCCATTACCGACCGCATCGACTACAACCGAGCATACTCTTCGGATTCCCGGCAGGTTGTTCTTGTCCCCGATGCATACTATGACGCAAATGCTCTGCTCGTACGAGCATATAACCAAATTGACGAGCCGGAAAAGGCGTTGAGGTATGCCGAAGAATGTGTCCGCATAGCCCCTCTGAATGCCGACGCTCTGCTTTATAAGGATCGTACACTGCAGGATCTCTCGCGCAACGCAGAAGCGGCAAAACTCGTTCGCGAGCTTATCCCCTATAAACTGCGCCAATATGATGTTGCATTCCTCTATTACCGTCTCGCATATCTTGAGTGGCGGCTTGGACATGGAGACATTGCCGTTGCCTGCTATCAGCAAGTTTTAAAAATGGACACCGAGTTTTCTTATCACGCACAAGATGAGCTGACCGAGCTTATGAAAACCGATCCGACGCTTGTAAAAATCGATGACGATAAGCTAAACGATTTCTTCAGCATTCATGGTATTCCCATTGATGACCAAGAGGTGCGCTACCAAATACTGCGCTCTGCAGCCATTGCGTGTACAAACAACAAAATATATGCGCCGGCAGCACTGCTCCTTCATCAAGCGCTTTTCATTACCTACGACGATGAAACGGACGCGGTGCGTATGTCTCTCACGGCACCCGCTCAGTGATGCATATCAAGTTTTGTCATCAGTGTGTCCCACCACGCGTTCACGTACGTGGCGAGAAGATCTTCGTCTTCAGAGTTATCAATGACGGTGGCTGCCTTTGAGCGTAGATACTCATCAGATGGCTGACCTGCTACGCGTTGCTCAAAATCCTTTGAAGAAACCCCGCGCATCTGGGCTCGTTTCTTTCGGAGTTCATACGGACTTACCACCGCTACCACTTCATCTGCCAACGTCAGAAGCGATTCTATGCGGTCGAGCAGGGGAACTTCAACTACACATACCGCAGGCGCATCCTCTTTGAGGCTCACCTCAACAAGAGTATCCTTCAGAGTCCGTATAATATAGGGCATCTCAATGGCTTCAAGTTTCTTGGCGGCCGTGGGAGTTGCAAAAGCTCGCATGGCCAATTGATGTCGATTAAGTCGGCCGGTTTTTTGGTCCACTACATCCTCTCCGAACGCGCGGACAATCTCTTGCACACACTCAGATCCTGGAGCAAGCACGTCTCGAGAGATGCAATCCAGATCAATCCGATATGCTCCTTTTTCTTCAAGCATACGAGCAACCGTTGATTTTCCTGATGCCATCCCACCTGCAAGAAAAACGGTATACATCAGACCTCCTTAAGCTCTATGACATGCGCTTTCCCCAAAAGAGTTGCATCTTTTTTGTCATGTGTGACCCAAAGCACCGTTTTATCTTCAAGAAGAGGAAGAAGGTAAGCCATAACCGTCTCTTTTGTATGATCGTCCAAGCCTTTGAATGGTTCATCAAAAAGCATCACATCGGCATCGGACAGCACTGCCCGCAGAAGAGCCACACGACGCTTCTGCCCGCCAGAAAGCCCTTTAACCACACGATGCTCAAATCCCTGAAGGTCAACACAGGTGAGCGCCTGGATAATACGCTTCTCAAACGCACGTTTTTCCGTGCGATTCAGCCGGCTTTTTGCAAGAGCAATATTTGCTCTCACACTGAGGTTTTCGCAGAGTCGATCCTCCTGAAAAACCACTGCCACCCGTTGCCCGCAGATTTTCGGAAGATTGGTAATCGTGCCTTCATCCGCTCCTTCAAGACCGGCAATCATCCGAAGTATTGTTGTCTTGCCGGTGCCGGACTTTCCTAAAAGCATGTTCTTCTCGCCGCCGTAAATGACGAAAGAAACATCTGAGAGCGCCTGCACATCCTCAAATGTCTTTGAAATATGCCTGCACACAATGTCATTTTGGCAACGTTGCCTCATGCGCTCTCCTCAATACGTCTCACAATCATGCGTATAAGGCGAGAAAAACCCTTTTCTATCAGCGCACTAACACAGACAATGACAACGGTCCAGGCAAAAAGATTTGGCGTATCGAGAAAAACCTTGGCACTATAGAGCTCCCCGCCAATGGAGGATGCCGGCGTGGAAATAACTTCTGCGGCAATTCCCGCCTTCCAGCAAAAGCCCAACGCCAACGAGGTTGCCGCCTCAAAATAAGGAAGTACCTGTGAAAGGTAAAGAGAGCGGATGCGTGCGCAACCTTGTATCTGAAATATATCTGCCATCTCAAGCAGCTTCGTATCGGTAGACTCCAACCCGCGCAGAAGATTGGTATAGATGATGGGAAACGCTATCAGATGAGCCACTACCACCGAAAGATACGATGCGTGCATCCACACCAAAAGCAAAATAACAAACGATGCAACCGGAATCGATTTAATGGCCGCAATAAGAGGAGATATCAAAGTTTTAATCAGTCGTATCCGATACGATGCAATGGAGGCAAGAATTCCGCCCACAAGCGCACTAAAAAACCCAAGTGCAATATGCAAAAGCGAGTGAGCGGTAATTACCCAGAATTCTCCCGTGCATATAAGCGCACCGAGGCAGCCCAATGTCTCCAACGGAGAGGGTAAAATGAATTGCTTTCCTACAAACAGAGCCGCAAGCTGCCATATAACCAGCCAAAAGAGAATGGCGAGCAGGCGGAGCACTCCGGAAGAGAGCATGTCCGCCTGCCCCCTCAGAAACAGATGCGTTCTGAAACTTCTTTGTGGCGTGTGCTTTGACATTTTTCTTATGCTGACTTTTTCACCCCAAAGTAAAAATCGTCCTCGGGAAGCTTTCCGCCTACCGATTTGGGGTTTGCATCAGCCAAAACGCCCAGGTAACCAGAAAGTTTCTGCTTCATATCATCCCCTGCAATATAGGTAATGTTACATTTAGGAAGTGCAACTTTGGCAATCTTTTCCGGAACAATATCGGCATCGGCAATAAGTTTTGCCGCCTCATCAACGTGATCGTTTGCAAACTCAACGGAATCCTTGTAGTGGGAAAGAAATTGAGTGATGGCATCAGAGTTCTTCTCGGCAAAGTCTTTTGAGACGATTGTGACACCGGTAACAAGCTCAGAGGTGGAATCAATGGCCTTCCACTCGTTGCCAAGATCAAGCGCTTCTCGAATACTTGGATCTTTGGCCTGCGCAACGCTTACAAACGGCTGCGGTAAAAGCGCAATGGCAGACTCATCGTTTGCCAGTGCCGCAACACATTCAGCGTGTTCGCTCTTCCACTCTACCGAAACATCTTTTCCAAGCTCAAGGCCATTCTTTTTGAGAATATAGGCAAGCACGTACTCAGGAGAAGCTCCCTTGCCCGCCGCATAGAGTGTCTTGCCTGCAAGGTCGTGTATTGAGTTAATGGCATTTCCGCGCTCAACAATGTATAAAACATTGAGGACATTAATGCAGAGCGCCTGAACCTTACCCTCGGTTTTGTTGTAGAGAACCGACGAAAGATTTGAAGGTATCGATGCAATATCAACGTCGCCTTTTGCCACCTTGGCAACCACTTCATCCGGAGAGGCCACAATATCAAATGTGTAGGAATTGTCGGTAATTGAGCTTGCCTTTACATCGCTCATGAATTTTGCAAGACCCATGGCCGTTGGACCCTTGAGCGTTGTAATACGCACATCAACCGGCTGTGACGGCGAGGCTTTTGTCTCCTCTTTCTTTGCATCTTCCTGCTTACACCCAAAGAACACCGCAGCAGGAGCAAGGGTAATGAGTTTCAAAAATGATCGTCTGTCCATGGACAATCTCCTTTCAAATACAACGGTATTTTAATCTTTTATGAGCTCTTCTTCGCATAGAGCGCCACAAGAGCCTGAAGCATATCGACCATTGCCTCCAGCTCAGGAACCGGTACAAATTCCCGCACACCGTGAGCGTTGTAGTAACAGGCGGATAAATTGGCACACGGAAACCCGCGGAACGAAAGTTGAGAACCATCCGTGCCGCCGCGCATGGGTATGCATGTCATTTCCTGACCAATGGCAGCGTATGCGACACGAGCATTTTCAATCAGATGCTCGTTTTCAGGGCGCGTAATAACGTCTGCAAGGTTGTGGTATTGATCTTTGACGGAAATTGTCAGTACCTCAGAGTCAAGCTGATAATTGACGTACGACACGGCGTCACGCATCACCTGTTTGCGCTTCTCGACCTTTTTTTGATCGTGGTCGCGAATAATATAATCTGCCTGCGCATACTCACAATCACCCTGCATGCGTTCAAGATAGAAAAATCCATCATAGCCTTCAGTATACTCAGGCCGATCCTGCGGCGGAAGCAGTTGATGGAACCGCATAAGAGCCTCGGCGGCATTGATCATAATGCCTTTGGCGGTACCCGTATGAACCGAGAGCCCCGTTGCCTGGACATGTGCCTCAGCCGCATTGAACGTCTCGTAACAAAATTCCCCCAACGGACCTCCGTCAATGGTGTACCCGTATGCGGCACCAAATGCATCAAGGTCGAGAAGGGCCGCGCCATGGCCAATCTCCTCGTCCGGAACAAACGCAATTGCAAGACGCGGGTGCGGAAGCTGAGGGTTTTCACGCAGACGATGCAGAAGACTGACAACCATTGCCACGCCGGCCTTATCGTCTCCACCAAGCAGAGAAGTTCCATCACTTGTTACTAGGTCAAAACCTACCATGTGCTCAAGTTGTGGATTGGTTTTGGGGCTTATGGTTACTTCTCTCCCATCGCGATCCGTTCCAATACCAAGCACTCCGCCCTCATATCGGACAACACGTGGATGAACCTCGGCTCCAAACGACTGCCATGCGGTATCCAGATGACAACAAAAACCAAGGGTTGGAAGGTTTTCCGCACCGGCCATTGCGGGCCAGTGAGCCGTAACGTATGCGTGCGCATCAACCACGATATCTTCGGCGCCAAGCTCTTCTAGGTCTTTGGCAACTACCTGCGCCATGGTGTGTTGCACTGGTGTTGAAGGTACAGTATCTGCAGTAAGCGGATTGGATTGTGATGCCACCTTGCAGTAGCGAATAAAGCGTTTTAAGACATCGCTTTGCTCTGACATACCGTCTCTTTTCTATTGATTATTTGGCACAGGATATGCCACGCGAACGTGATGCACGGTACTCGCGCGCAGCATCAATAAATGACTTCCAAAGCATGCAGTCCGCCTTGCTGAATTTCCAGCCATACTCCGGATGCCACTGAACGCCTATCATCCAACGCTTATGAGGAATTTCGGCACCTTCGATAATCCCGTCGGTTGAGTGCGCCACCACGTGAAGTTCAGAGGCCACCTTACAGAGGGCCTCGTCATGAAATGAGTTGGCTTGGATGCTCTTCTCGCCACCAAGCGCGCGGCACAAGAGCGAATCTTCATCTACCTCCACCATATGTGCCGGAATGGTCAGGTCCGCTATATGGGACCAATACGCATGACCTTCCCTGGGAGCCGGAAGTTTGCGAAGCTCCTGGGTAAGCGTTCCTCCAAAAACAACATTTAAGAGCTGAAGGCCACGGCAAATGGCAAAAAGAGGCTTGTCCGCTTCATAGACCTTTTTCACCAGCTTAAACTCAAGCACATCTCGACGTGGATTTAAACGCTCCAAGTCTCGCGGCTCTTCTCCCCAGTTACGCGGGTCTACATCTTGTCCGCCGGGCAAATTAAAGCCGTCACACATCTCAACATAGCGGTCAATAAGGGCGTCGTCATCGGTGAGAGGCATCATAACCGGAATGCCTCCCGCAGCGAGAATGGCGTCCATCTGCACCTCAGCGATTGACTCCCCATCGGAAAAGCCGTGCTCTTTCATGAATCGTGGCGTAAGGCCAATAAGCGGCCGCTCGTCAACGGGAATAGCCGCACTGTCTTGAAACACCTGCTGAGCAAAAGACGGAATCTCTAACATAACCTCTCCTGAACGAATTGTGCGTGTTCAAAACTTTACTGCAAACTGCCACACATACGAACCACAGCGCAAAATTGCACGGTATCTTTTTGATTCTGTCGCCAAACCGTAACAAATCGGAGTCAGTATGCTCCGTGTAGCATACAGATCTCCGTAAACTTCTTAAGACATCTGGCATACTTTGGTAATTTATTGTGTAGGCTGGGTATTAACTAACAATCTACTCTACGAGAATCATCCAAATGGGAGGTCTCCTATGAATATCTCACGTACCGCTCTTTCCCGGCGCAGCTTTCTTGGTGCTTCCCTCATGTCGGCTGTGGCGGCAGGTTCGGCAACGCTTCTCACCGCCTGCGGAAACGACGGATCCTCTGATGGCGATAAGCTCATTTTGAAGTTTGGTGTCAATAATCCCAAAGTCACCTTTGATACGCAAAAGACCTCGGGTTCCATTGGCGTCTCAGAGGCTGTGGGAGAATCCTTGCTCAAGCTGAATCCGGACACCAAGGAAGTTGAGCCATGGCTCACCACAAAGCTTCCCGACATCTCCGACGACGGACTTACCTACTCGTTTGAGCTGAAAGAGGGCGTTAAGTTCCATGACGGAACCACCCTCAAATCTTCTGACGTAAAGTACTCCTTTACTCGTATGTTCCTGCCGGATACCAAAGCAACCTCAATCGACTCCTACATCTACATTGAAGGCGCTCAAGATATCGTTGACGGCAAGACCACTGAACTCTCCGGCATCGCCATAAGCGATGACCGTCACTTCACCATCACGCTTACCCAGCCCTATTCAACCTTCAGCGCACTTCTCGCCCAGTTTTATGCGTTCATCTATCCCGAGAAAAGTTGCTCCGAGGCAGGAGAAAAATGGGGATCCGATACCACCTTCTATGGCACGGGCCCCTTCAAGCTTGTCTCCAACGACAACTCAACCGAGGTAGTGCTTGAAGGCTTTGCGGATTACCATCAGGGCAAACCGGCCCTTGATGAGCTGCACTTTGTATATATCGACGACGGCAATACGCGCATGATGAACTATAAAAACGGCGATATTGACCTGACCTTTATTAACCAAGCGCTGATGCAGCAATATAAAAACGACCCAGCTGTCTCCGATCAGATTGTTGACTACAATCCTGCTTCCACGCAGTTTGTAAACCTCAATCTTAAAAACACCTATCTCTCAGACGTGCGCGTCCGCCAAGCGCTCTCTCTTGCAATCGATCGGCAGACGATATGCGATACCGTTCTTTCAGGTGTTGCCAAGCCTGCAACCTCATTTATTCCGGCATCCGAAACCGGTAACGACTCATCTCTTGAGGTATTTGAATACAACGTTGATAAGGCAAAGGAGCTGCTTTCTGAGGCAGGTGTTTCAAACATAACTCTTGACGCCCAGGTTCGCGCCCAAGACCAAAACCTCATGGTCGCCATCCAAGATGCATGGGCTAAGATCGGCGTTACCCTCAATGTGTCCGTCATTGATGCCGGTGTCTGGAGTGATGCGCGTAAAAACGGAGACTTGCAGGTAACGCTGGTTACCTGGTCAACCCTTTCATTCCAAGGCATTGAGCACATGGGATCATACTTCCGCTCCGATCGTGCCGCTCTTAAAAGCTCGTTCTACAATAGCGAGAAGTTCGATGCACTCGTAGACGCAGCCCGCCTCACCGCCAATGATCCCGACAAAGTTATCGAGCTCACCAAACAAGCAGACGCACAGCTTACCCGCACCGATTACGGCTGCTTGCCGATTGACTGGACACAGATGCCCTATGCGCTCAACAAAAAATTCACCGGACTGAGCGTGCTTGTCAATCCCCTCTTTGACGGAGTCAAAAAAGCATAGCCCATATTACCGTTCTCTATGGGTAGCAAGCATATCCTCTATGCCCGGCGTCTCAATTCAAGCTGAGACGCCGGGCATAGGCTTAAAAACAGGTAAAACCAAAGATGACGATTAACCTAACGCATTTGTAAGATTTGCCGCATGGACGGCCTTCTCAGCAGCTTCAATGGCACGCGCTACTGCCGGTTTGCGCTCATCGTCGCTCAGACTGTCATCGTATAAGTGACATGCGCAGAGATGCCCCGGTTCCGGCTCCAGTCGTGCGGGAACCCGCTGTGAGCACACGTTCATTGCACGCGGGCAGCGCGTGTGGAATACGCAGCCTCTTGGAGGGTCGGCAGGGCTGGGAACATCTCCTTGTAAGATCTTTTTATCTTGGATACGCTCGTGTTGGATACGCGGGATAACATCGAGAAGAGCCTGCGTATAGGGGTGCAGAGGATGTGTAAAGAGCTTTGATTTAGGAGCAAACTCCATCTCATGACCAAGGTACATCACCAAAACCGTATCGGCAATATGGCGCACGACGGAGAGATCATGGCTGATAAAAATATATGACAGACCATGTTCGTGCTGGAGCTGCTCAAGCAAGTTGATAACTTTTGCTTGCACAGAAACATCCAACGCTGAAACCGGCTCATCACATACAATGATTTCAGGTTCCAACACAATGGCTCGGGCAATGCCAATACGCTGGCGCTGGCCGCCTGAAAACTCATGTGGATAGCGATATTTAAATGCAAGGTCAAGCCCAACCTCTTGCATGACTTCCTCAATACGGGAGTCACGCTCTGAGCGAGTGGCATACGTCTTGGCAATATCGATTGGTTCTCCGATGATATCCATCACCGTCATACGAGGGTTCAGCGAGCTATACGGATCTTGAAAGATAAGCTTCATCTTTTGTCGTGCGTCTTTCAGGGCAGCCCCCGAGAGCTTTGTGAAGTCTTTTTCATCAAGCATCACTTCACCTGACGTAGGATCTGTCAAGCGCAGTATACATTTACCTGCCGTAGACTTACCGCAGCCCGACTCGCCCACAATACCCAGCGTCTCGCCACGATGAAGCTCAAAGGATACACCTTCAACGGCATGGACGGTGGCATTTGCGCGGCCAAACACGCCGGATTTTATCGGATAGTGTTTAACAAGATTTTTAACCCGCAGCACCACATTGCTCTGATCAATATTTTTTTGTGGGGAGCTTTTCGTATCCGTCATTATGCATCCCACTCCTTACGATATTTCCAGCATGCAACACTGTGACACGCATTTCCTTCAACCGCCTCTGACTGCGGACGCTTCTTGCGACAAATGTCTTTTGCGAACGGACAGCGTGGATGAAACGGACAACCCTCTGGCATATGAGAGAGCATCGGGACGTTACCCGGAATGGCATAGAGCTCTTCGGATTGCTCGTCAAACGACGGAATGGAGGCAATCAGCCCTTGCGCATACGGATGGAGCGGATTGGTAAAAAGCTCTGCTGCTTGAGCATACTCAACGCGATGTCCCGCATACATAACCAAAACCCAATCCGCCATCTCGGACACCACGCCCATATCATGCGTGATGAGCATAACCGCAGTTCCCGTCTCACTCTTCATGTGATCGATAATCTGGAGGATCTGAGCCTGAACGGTCACGTCAAGTGCCGTTGTGGGTTCATCACAAATCAAAAGCGAGGGTTGGCATGCAAGCGCCATGGCTATCATGACACGCTGGCGCATACCACCCGAAAGTTCATGCGGATAACTCTTGAAAACTTTCTCCGGTGCAGGTATGCCCACCAGCTTAATCATCTCAAGCGCGCGATCATCTACTTCTTTCTTTTCCATCTTGGGATAATGAACCAAAATACCTTCGCGAATTTGATCCCCCGCCCTCATGACCGGATTCAGCGATGTCATGGGCTCCTGGAAAATCATACCTATGCGGTTTCCGCGAAACGGCTTCATCTCCGTACGGGAAAGCTGAGCCAAATCAACGCCCTCAAAAACAATCTTGCCGCCCGTAATATGTGCGGGTGGTTGTGGCAAGAGCCCCATAACCGAAAGTGCCGTCATGGACTTACCGCAGCCGGACTCTCCCACAACGGCAAGCGTCTCTGCGCGGCTCATGCTAAAAGAAAGATCATCCAAAGCGGGAAGTTTACCGTCTTCGGTAGACAACGTAACGCTCAGGTGTTCTACGCTCAAAAGAACTTCTTTGTTGCATTGTTCTTCTCGCTGTTTACGTGTGGTCTCTTGGGCAAGTTTGCGCTCTTCAAGACTGCAAAACTCAGCAATGTTTTTCGTATTTCCCATGTTTTCCTCCTTACGAGCGCATCTTTGGATCAAGAGCGTCGCGCAAGGCGTCACCGAGTAAATTAAATGCCATGACCGTAATAATGATGGCGATACCCGGAATGATGCTGTAGGTTGGATTGCTTTGGATATATGGTTGTGAGGCTGAAATCATCTGACCCCAGCTTGCCATCGGTGGCTGCACACCAAGGCCCAAAAACGACAGAGAGGCCTCAGATAAAATGGCACTTGGAATGCCTAATGTAGAAACAACGATGAGCGTTGACATACAGTTGGGCAACAGATGATGCAGGATAATGCGTAGATTATTGCCGCCCGACAGAATGCATGACTGAATATACTCCGAACCTTTCAGCCGCATCACATCGCCGCGAATCAGGCGTGCGGTTGTTGTCCACATTAAAAGGCCAAGCGCTACGTACAAATTGATAAGACCAGGCCCCATGACAAACATAATTAAAATGGCAAAGAGCAGAAATGGAAAGCTTGAGAAGACCTGGATAATAAAGGAGATAACCGCATCAATCCAGCCTCCATAATAGCCCGCCAAAACACCTGCCGTAAAACCGATAAACAGGGCAATGATCTGCGATATCACACCAACCGAAAGTGAAATCTGACAACCGTATATAATGCGCGACAAGATATCGCGGCCAAACTCATCCGTACCAAAAAGATGAGACGCATCGGGCTTTGCCAGCATATTGGAGAGCTCTTGTGCCTTGAAGTCATAAGGAGCAAGTACAGGCGCAAAAAGCGCTATAAGCACCAGAAGTCCTACGACAATCAAACAAAACACACCAAGGCGATTGCGCTTAAAAATGTTCCAGCTTACCGCCCAATAACTCGTAGCTCGAGTTTTACCACTGCGCAACACTTCCTCTTCTTGCGCACGGGCAGCTCGGGTGGCGACACGTTGCGCTTCTTGAACCTTCTTACTGTTCTTATCGCCCGTAAAAAATGCCATTATTCCGATGCCTCCCCTCCGAGTCTGATGCGCGGGTCAACAACCGCGTACAAAATATCCACTGCCAAGTAAATCGCTACACAAATAACGGCAATATACATGACGCTTCCTTCAATCAAGGGCAGGTCACGAGCGTTAATTGCATCAAGCAGAAGCTTGCCCATGCCCGGCATTGCAAAGATGGATTCAATCAAGATGGAGCCGGTGAGGATGTCTCCCAACTGCGTACCCGCAATGGTAATGATTGGAATCAATGCATTGCGCAGTGCATGTTTGATAATGATTGTCCACCGAGAAAGACCCTTTGCCTCAGCTGTCCGTATATAGTCCTGGCTGAGTACGTCAAGCATACTGGTACGCGTCACACGAGCAATGCTTGCGGCATAGCGTGTTCCAAGGGCAATAATTGGCAGCACATAGGCAGCAGCCGTCTTAACGCCGGACAGTGGGAACCACTTAAGATTGAGCGCGAATACAATCTGAAGCACAATGGCCACCCAAAAAACCGGCGCGGAAATACCAAAAACCGCAAGCGACATAAGCGTACGGTCAAGCCATCTTCCGTGGTTGACGGCGGCAATAATGCCCATTACAAGACCCAACACCACGGCAAAGATATAGGCACAAATTGCCAGTTGCAACGTTACCGTAAGCGCCTTGCTCATAAGTGCAATGACAGATTTCTTCTGCATGTACGAAGTGCCAAAATCGCCATGCAGCATTTTGCCAAACCAATTTACGTATTGTTCCGGCACAGGCTTATCCAGACCCATGGTATGACGCACCTGCTGGACGGTCTGCTCGTCAGCCATGTCGCCCATCATAACGCGAACAGGATCTCCCGGAACCACATTTAAAATGAAGAAAGTCAACGCAGAGATGCAGATGACAACTCCTGCTGCCTGAAGAATCCGTTTAATGAGAAAAGATCTCACCAACACTCCTCTCCTAGCTTAAGGACGAGGCGACGCTCACACGCCGCCCCTTCCTGCTCAAACGAGAATCTCGATTAGTCCTCGGGCGCCTTGTAATCAGCACTGGACGCATCGATGTCAAGATCAAAGAAGTGGTAAATCAGGTTTCCTACTTTAGCACCCTTAACGTAGTCTTTTGCCACAAAAGAGTTCTTTGGCCAAAAGAGCGGAAGAGTTGCATAATCGGTGCGGGTCAAAAGATTGTCCGCGGCCTTATAGTCCTCCGCGCGCTTATCTTTGTCCGTTTCCTTGCGTGCATCTTCCAGATAGGTATCAAAGTCGGCATTGTTGTAAAACGAGGATTTCTTTGCCGCATTCTTACTGGAGAAGTAGGTGTCCAGGTGCTGAGATCCGTCAGCAAAAAGTGCATACCAGCCCAGCGTTGTCACCTGAAGGTTACCGCCTGCCCAATCCTGGTTCCATACGGCGTTATCTTCCACCTGCACATCAAGCGTTATGCCCGCTTTCTGCCAGTAGTCCTGTACGGCAACGAGGAGCTTCTCACTTGCCTTGCGGACCTTGCCCGTCAGTTTAAGATCGGATACACCTGCTTCGGCGAGAAGCGCCTTGGCCTTCTCAACGTCATACTCAAAGACCGGAGCATTCTTATCGAAGCCGGGAATCTGCTGTGGAAGCCAGCCTGAACAGGCAATGCCATTACCGTGAGCAAACGTATCCACAAGCTCCTGACGGTTGATTGCAAGAGAAAGCGCCTGACGCACTTTTACATCATCCAGGCCATTTCCCTCTTTGAGGTTCAAGTTAATGAAGTTCACGCCAAGAGTTGGATAGCTTGTAATCTGGTCCTTAATCTCCGCATCAT
>ERZ773069.63-NODE-63-length-74970-cov-14.673003_pt1 | contig 74970 bp, 71 predicted proteins | sample MGYA00580619_ERZ773069 | MGnify/ENA primary metagenome ERZ773069 (study PRJEB29015, sample SAMEA2738007) | human oral metagenome | biome: human oral; feature: human-associated habitat; material: dental | place: China | collected 2108 ...
ACGAGGAAAGTATGGTGACAGCAACAATTAGGCGAAAGTGGGTGTTAAACTTGGGATAAGTGCACAGAACGACAGAAAGTTGTTAAAGATAACCGATAAAAATAATTCTTACTTTGAATTAAAGTATGATGAAAAAGGAAGACTTATAGAGTCTGTTGAATATATTGCTGACGACCACTTAAAGCGTAGTAGCAAGTATGCTTATAGTAATGACAAGGTCGTTCAAACATTCTATGAGAATGAAAATATCAAAAATAAAGATATCCGAACAACTGTTCTCCAGAATAATAGAGTTGTTTCAGAAAAAATAAACTTAATTCCGTATGAAGGAGAGCCTGAATATTGGGCAGACTATAACTACACATATAATACAGCTGGGGAACTGACAAAGATTGTGATAACAAACAATGAACGTACCAGCACAGAGTATAAATTGACATGGACAGACGGAGATATTACACTCGTAGAGCATTTTCGAGATAATAAAAAAGTAGGACAGGTAGCTTATGAATACAACAAAAGCATTACCAACAAATATCTTTCTCTAATTGTTAATCCAATTACTTCAATTGCCGATTATGAAGGCATCGCACCATACGGACAACTTTTAGCAGGATACTTTGGGGAAGTTTTCCAACATCCAGTGGCTTCTGTGCGCTATACGGTGATAGATAAACACTATTTTGGCTGGACAAGTGATGATGATTTCACTATTACGTATAACCAGAATGCAAGTGGTATTGTAGAAAATATCAAACAATCAGGAGAAGAAGGAGTGACAGCAACGCTTATTTGGGAAGACACTCCAACAGGTATTAGCGTTTATAAGCAGCAGAAAGAAGGCACAAGAACTATTTATGACCTTTCTGGTAAACGTCTTGAAAATATGCAACATGGTGTGAATATTATCAAAGAAACGAATGGCAAGACACATAAGGTTATTGTAAGATAATATTCTACTGTTTTTTAAAGAAATAGCATAATAAAAGGAGGAGCTGCATAAGTTTCTCCTTTTATTAGTATTTTTAATATATAATCTGACGTTTCCTCACATAATTAGAGTATCTTTGCATTGTCATTCGATGATTATACAGATGAAACGTAATAAATTAACAGCTCTGATAGCATTAATAGGTATTGTAGCTTTCACATCTTGTGAGGATGTGAAACGTCCGACTCCTGTCAGAGAACGTATCAATGTAACTCCTCCATCCAGAGAGGCAAAGGCAATAAGTCAGCTGACAGCATCTATAGATGAGATATCAGCTAACCTTGACGCCATCTCTTCTCAAGAGGCAATGCTCTGTAAGACTACAGAGCACGCAAATAAGAAGTCGAAGATTATTCAGCAGATAAAGGGGCTCAGTGCGCTGCTCAAAGAGAAGCAGAACCAGATTGACAAACTTCTAAACGAAAAGGTTAAGAAAGTGGATGCTCCAGCAGCATCTAATCCTACAATAGATAATCTTTACAAGGTAATAGAATTCCTTTCATCACAACTGAAGGAGAAAGGGGATCGTGTAACCCAATTAGAGCAGGTTGCAAGTCGTAAGGATGTCACTGTAGACCAGCTTAAATATATCGTTATGAACCAAGCTAACAGTGTTGATGCTATGCGTTACAGGTTCAACATGGCAGCTTTGGAGCGCGAATATGCTCAACTGAAAGCAAAAGAGAAGCAAAGAATTAAAGAAGATAAGGAGTCAGATAAAGTCTACTATATCATTGCGAACAAAGAGACTCTGAAGGATAAAGGTCTTTTGAAGACATCACTTTTCTCTAAGAAAGTGGATAATAACAATGTAACAAAAGATCTGTTTACAGAGGCTAACAGCAAAGAACTGAAGACACTGACAATTAACTCATCGAGTCCAAAGCTCTTATCCCAGAACCCAGAAGGTAGTTATACACTCACGCAGAATGAAGACAGAACGACAACACTCACCATTACAGACCCAGAGAAGTTTTGGAATGTGTCGCGCTATCTGATCATCCAAGAGTAAATCTACTTTGAAATAGAAAGAAAATAAATTAGGCTGCAAAGGTTGTGAAAATCGAATAATTTTCTTATCTTTGCAGCCTAAAACTTATGCGTAGCGTGAAAATAAAGGAAGTAATTGATGCCCTTGAACGATTCGCGCCTTTGCCCTTGCAGGAAAGCTATGATAATGCTGGCCTACAAGTTGGATTGACAGAGGCGGAAGTATCAGGGGCTTTATTGTGTCTTGACGTGACTGAGAGAGTGGTTGACGAAGCTATCCGTCGGGGGTGTAACTTGATTGTTGCGCACCATCCACTCATCTTCCGTAAATTAGCACAAGTGACAGATGCCAACTATGTGCAGCGCACAGTGATAAAGGCTATTAAGAACGATATCGTCATCGCTGCTATGCACACAAACTTAGACTCAGCTGTGGGCGGTGTCAACTACAAGATAGCTGAGAAGTTAGAACTTAAGAACCTACGTTTCTTTGGTCGAAGCAAGCAAGTGGTGAATCCACAGACTGGCGAATCCGTAACAGGCGGCGATGGTGTCATCGGTGAGTTTGAGGAACCTTTGGCAGCAGACGATTTGATACTGTTATTGAAGAAGAAGTTTGATGCAGAGTGTGTTCAAACCAATGAGTTACTTCGTCGTGAGATTCACACCATTGCACTCTGTGGTGGTTCAGGCTCATTCTTATTGCAGGATGCTATCGCAGCAGGCGCAGATTCCTTCATGACAGGAGAGATGAGCTATCATGAGTTCTTTGGTCATGAGCAAGAGATACAGATATGTGTTATCGGACATTATCAGAGTGAACAGTTCACCACTGAGGTGTTACGTGACGTCATCGAACGGGAATGCCCAAGCGTAAAATGCTACTTGTCCGAGATTAATACGAATCCTATAGGGTATTTTTAGTGGACGAGTTGACAAGTTGGACAAGTAAACAAGTTAATTGTTAAGAAGTTGACAAGTCTGCAGTAAGTAGTGGAAATCATAATTATGACGTACTGATGAGAACTTTTGTTCGAATAATTTTGAATTTTGAATTAAATTAATATAAGAACTATGGCAAAGAAAGATCCAAAAGAGTTACCAGTAGAGGAGAAGTTGAAAGCCCTTTTCCAGTTACAGACAACCCTGTCAGGAATCGACGAGAAACGTGCATTGCGTGGTGAGTTACCACTTGAGGTACGTGACTTGGAAGATGAGTTGGAAGGTCTGCACATTCGTATTGAGAAGATTGAGCAGGACATTAAGGATTATCAGAATGCTATTACCCAGAAGAAGGGTAACATCGTTGACGCTCAAGCAAGTTTGGAGCGTTACAACAAGCAGTTGGACTCTGTTGCAAACAACCGTGAGTACGACACATTGACAAAGGAAATCGAGTTCCAGACACTTGAGATTGAGCTTTGCAACAAGAAGATTAAAGAGGCTCAAATTAAGGTTGAAGAGAAGCGTAAGGACTTGGAAGCCAACCGTGCATTGCTCGAGGATCGTCAGCACGCCTTAGAAGAGAAGCGTAACGAGCTCGACGAGATTATGCAGGAAACACGTGAGGAGGAAGGTTTGCTCAAAGAGAAGGCCGCAGAGCTTGAGACTAAGATCGAACCAGGATTGCTCCGTAGCTTCAAGCGTATTCGTCGTGGTGCCCGCAACGGTTTGGGTATTGTTTACGTACAGCGTGATGCTTGTGGTGGTTGTTTCAATAAGATTCCACCTCAGCGCCAGTTGGATGTAAAGATGCACAAAAAGATTATCGTTTGTGAGTACTGTGGTCGTATTCTTATCGACCCAGAGTTGGCTGGTGTAAAGGTTGACAAGACCGAGGAGAAGCCAAAGAAGCGTAGAGCTACTCGCAAGAAGAAGGAAGAGGAGGGAGAGTAATTAAACCTTTCTTTTGATAGAGAACCAACCGTTTTCTACTTCTAAAAGATAAAAAAGAATAGCCTCAATACATTTGAAATGCAAATAAAGCATTCTTATGTATTGAGGCTACTTTTTATTATCTCGCTATTAATACTATTCAACGAAACACGGATAACATCGTCTTCCTAACAGAAACTAACCAATAATAGCACACTCCTTAACGGCATATAGCAAGGCTTTCAGTGGTCAACACAATATGTGCGGAGCATCAGCACCAATAGTGCTTACCATGAGCACAACATGTGCGGAGCGTTAACACATCGTTTAATGACGTAAATGAAAAGTCTACTTCACCTTATTATATATAGCAAGTCAAGGGTGATTATCTTATACAGGCATGTAAATCCAATAGCGATAAGTCAGAACCTTACTTCACATAGAAGATACGATTTGCCTTACGTGGTGCAGTCTTACCCTCCTTTGCAGCATAACCAAGAATACAGAATCCGATACCTTCATAATCGCCTTCTATACCCCACTCTTTCAGCATCTGCTTACCGTCTTCACGCTCAAAAGTTTGCTTGGCACGATTAATCCAACAACTGCCCAGGCCTAAAGCATGAGCAGCATTCATAAGATTGCCCATCATCAACGCACCATCATAGACATGATTAGGGCTACTCTTATCCGCTAACACAGCAAGGACAACGGGTGCACCATAAAAAGGGTCGCTCGTTACGCCCATTATCTCACCATTAATCACCGATAAGCGGTCGCGTACTTCCTTATTGGTTACTTCGACGATGATAGCAGTCTGCATATTCTTTCCGCTTGCAGCGTAAAGACCAGCCTCCATTACCTTATCTATCAAGTCCTGTTCAGGCATACGCTCTTCATAAACACGTACGCTACGACGTGTTAACAATGCTTCTAATGCTTCCATAACAGTTCTTTTTTATAATTCATTCACCGCTTCAGCCAACTGTTCCAACGCCTGACGAAGAATAGAACGTGGTGTACCAACATTCAAACGCATAAAGCCTTCTCCACCGGGACCAAACATTCTACCATCGTTCAACGCAAGATGAGCCTTGTCAATAAAGAGATTCAATAGCTCTTTATGCTTCAATCCCAATCCATGACAATCCAACCAAACAAGGAAACTTGCCTGTGGACGGAGTGGACGAATACCGGGAATATGCTCACGACAGAAGTCTTCTACAAAGCGAACATTCTCTTCTACATACGCCAACATCTGTTTACGCCACTCTTCTCCCTTCCGATAAGCAGCTATCGTGGCTATTGGTGCAAAGAGTGTAGGCTCATCTAATTCGTTAGCCTTCAACCTACCATAGAAGCGATTACGCAGTTCTTCGTTCGGAACAATAGCAAATGAACTGACAATACCTGCCATATTGAAGGTCTTTGTTGGTGCTGCAAAGGTGATACTGATTTGTGCTGCACGCTCTGACACACTGGCAAACGGAATATGACGATTACCAAAAAGTGCCATATCACTGTGAATCTCGTCGCTGATAACGATAATATTATGCTCGTAACAGAAGTCTGCCAAGCGACGTAATGTATCTTCTGACCAACACAATCCTGCAGGGTTATGAGGATTGGAGAGTACCAGTACACGGCATTTATCATCGCAAACCTCTGCGAGATTATCAAAGTCCATATCATAATATCCGTCCTTACGAAGGCGAAGCGGATTGAAAACAACCTTACGATGATTAGCCTCTGGCGTCAAACGGAATGGATGATAGACTGGAGGTTGTATAATAACCTTTTCGCCTGACTCTGTGAATACATTTACAACAAAACCAATACCCCTTACGATACCGGGGATAAAGCTCAACCACTCTGGATTTACTTCCCAAGCATGATGCGCACGTATCCAATCAATGAAAGCAGGGCGATAGTCAGCTGGTTCTATGGTATAACCAAAGATAGGATGTGAAAGACGGTCTTTAAGGGCATCCACAACAAAATCAGGAGTAGCAAAGTCCATATCAGCCACCCAAAGAGGCAACAAGTCATTACGTCCCCAACGTGGAAGAAGTGCCTCATGCTTCAAGTCACCACTTCCAGAACGGTCGATTATCCCGTCAAAGTTATAAGTCTTTATCATACTTCCAAAGCCTGTTTAATATCATCAAATAAGTCGTCAACACTCTCCAAGCCAACACTGAGACGTATAGTAGTATCCTGCACATCCATTGCTGCACGCTCCTCCGCAGTGAAGAGTCCGAAGATAGTACTTGCTGGGTGGATAGCCAATGTACGATTATCAAAGAGGTTAGTTGCACGATGAATGAGCTTCAAGTTATCGAGCATTCTGAAGCAAGCCTCTTGATTCTCTAAGTCTATTGTGACCATTGCTCCAGCTGTTTCACCATACTGACTCACTGCCAACTGATGATAAGGATTATCCTCCAAGCCCACATAATTCACCTTGCTGATTGGTTTAAGTGTACGTAGTCTCTGTGCCAACTCCAAAGCATTACCTGCTTGAGCGCGATAGCGTACATCCAAAGTCTCTAAGCCCAAGGTCTGCATATAAGCAACCTGTGGTGTCATATAAGCTCCAAGATTAAAGAGCATCTCATTCAAGAGGCGCTTTCCAATGAATGGATAGGTACCATAATCGATTACAAGTCCACCCAAAGAGGTTGCGCCACCACTGATATACTTTGTACTTGAAACAACCTCAACGTCAATGCCCAAGTCCTTTGCAGAGAACTGTGTGAAAGGAATAAGCGTAGTATCAGCAATGACAGGAATGCCATGTTGGTGTGCTAATGCAGCCAAAGCTCGTACATCAACCACCTCAAGTTGAGGATTTGTCATAATCTCAAGGAACAGACAACACGTATTATCATCTATCAATCGTTCTACAGCCTCAACATCTGTAAGGTCACAAAGTCTTGCCTCTACTCCCAATCTACTTAGTGTTGATGTAAGCAGAGAGTAGGTATTACCAAAGAGATGACGTGACGTGATAACATTCTTGCCTTGTTCAACAACAGAAAAAAGCGTATTGCTGATAGCAGCCATACCCGAGTTGAGAGCAATAACATTCTCAGCACCAGTCAAAGCCTTAACACGCTGTTCGAGATTAGTCACTGTTGGGTTCTCCACACGTGAATAATCAGGCGAATCAATACGTCCACAAAAGACATCAGCCATCACTTTTGCATTATCAAACTCAAAAGCAACCGCATTATAGATGGGCATACTTAACGCATCATATGCATCTCTACGCTTATAAGGCTGATGAATAGCCTGTGTCTGTTTCTTCATATTCTTTTAAACGTTTGTATTGTTTATAAAAGGATTCAAATCAATAACGGACGGGAGAACCGTCCGTCTTATGAAGTGCATTTTATCTTATTAATACCACTGTACAGCATTCGTAATACCACTTCGCTTATCATACTTCAACGCATCTGTCAGCGTTGCAGCATTACAACGGAAGGTAAAGTTGTAAGATGTATATGGTGCTAAAACTACAGAAGCACTCATATTAAAACAGTGTAGGTCACGTGACAGACTGGCTGTCGTCATACTCATCGCATGGTTTTCAAAGTCGTAACCACTTGAGAAGTTAATGTTCCAGCCATCACTGATACGAATATTACCAGAGAAGTTCAACGTCTGTGTGAACTTATAAGGGTAACGCATCGTCTTAGTATTGAACCTACCCGCTGTATTCTCACGCATCGTAATACCATAACCGATTGTCAATGACCATGGCATATTGAAACTCATGTAACCATCGTCATCCGTCTCAGCAATATTACCACGCTTCTTCTTAGCAGCATATTTTCCCTTTTCAAGGTCATCATCCATGTTTGATTCGATGTTAGTATCTGGTCCATCGCTATCTACTGACACCTTATCATCATCTTTATCGTCCTTACGTCCGAACCACTTCTTCAACTTCTCAGGGTTCAAAGTGAATGAGAAGTTCTGCGACATACCTTGGAAACGAGGTAAACGACCATATCCCCACTCTGTATGATTACCTACGTAAGGCTTACCATTAGCATCAAGTTCGTAAGCATAGGTAGCAAACTGAGCATTCAACGAGAAGGTATAATTCTTCCACCACTTCAAACGCAGACGCATACTAAGGTCACTCCAACGATGATAGTCTGCTGCAGCATTGTAAGACATACTTGCTCCTAACTCATCAATGATACTTATCTTCTTATAACCAGTAGTATCCTTATCGCTCTTAACCTTCATTTCGATGTTATTACTAACATCCCAACTGATCATCTCAGTCTTGTACTTACCCGGCACACTATAAAGCTCATCCTGATAAGGTGAGTATTCAATAAGTTTCACGTTACCACTTGCATCTGTGTACTGATAGCTGTCATAGTAGCCATAACGGCGTGCACCAAAGTTAGGTGCATAAGAGAACGAAACCTGTGGCGTGATGACATGACGGATAGCCTGTATCTTATCGCCAAATAATTTTCTATTAGGTACCCAGAAACCATATAATTTCGTGCTGGCACCCACACTCATACTCCAGTTGTAAACATTGTGGAAACCATACGTAGTATCTCTTACCACCTCTTTCTGAAGTGTGTTATCCCATCCACGTGTCACCTTCTTAGAATACATACGATCCGTAAAATTGAAAGATGGCGTCACATTGATATAATTAAACAAGGTGAAGTTTGCCTGTACAGGGATTGTATGCTGGAAAGCATTTTTCCAGTCTTTAATCAGATTAGAGTGTAAGAGTTTATCTTCCTTCGTTGAGATAGAATTAGCCAACTGACCCGTATAGCTCATCGAAATCTTCTCATACCAACGTTCCTTACCCACAAGATGCTTACGCTTGAAAGGATAGAATCGGCTCAAACTAATATTCAAGTCTGGCAGTGTTATCTGAATAGAAGAGTCACGTATATTCTGTGCAAGGTTTGTAGTAGCACTCAAAGCGAGTCCAATACTTGAGAAACCTGTGCTCCAACTTACAGAAGAAGTTCTCGTAGACTGTGTGAGTGTCTGCGGATTATACATACTATTGAGGTTGTTTCGCTCATAGCTTGATGTCGCAAAGTTTACACTCGCCGCCAGAGAACTATAAGGATTCGCCTTTGGATCTTGGCGGTGATTCCACTGAATCTTAAAGCTCTCCTGCTCAGCAAAGTCTGGTAATCCCTTATCACCCGTCTTTGAATCCTGATAACTAAAGAGGAATGAGCCCGAGTATCTATAACGCTTGCGGTAGTTGCTGGCTGCAGACACACCCCAAGAACCCTTAGTATAGATTTCTCCTAAGAGTTTTAAGTCCCACTTATCACTAATCGCAAAGTAGTAACCACCATCACGAAGGTAGAAACCACGGTCGCTTTCATCACCATAACTTGGCATAATGAAACCGCTTGAATACTTCTTAGAGAATGGGAAGAAGCCGTATGGAATTGCCAATGGTAAAGGAACGTCTGCCACAACAAGATAAGCGGGTCCAAAGACAACATCCTTACCAGGGCGAACCTTGGCACGAGAAAGAGCAATGTAAAAGTCTGGATGAGGCTTATCACAAGTAGTATAACGACCATGTTGCAAGTAAATAGAACCCGTAGAGTCACGTTTTCCAACTTCTCCACTCAAGAAACCATCTTGCTGTTCGGTGTAGACACCCTTAATCAAGCCCTTCTTTGACTTAAAGTTGAAAGCCATAGTATCACTCTTATACTCATCTTTACCCATAGTAAAGACAGGCTTTCCCTTGATTCCACCCTCTGCTGTAGAATCAATTGTACCTGTTGCACGCACAGTACTTTTATCAAGATTCATATGTACCTTGTCACTCGTAAGCTTCATATTCTCATAATCCACCTTCGAATTACCATACAAATACGCTGTTCCCGACTCTGCATCATAAACGAGAGAGTCCTCTGCAGAATACTTAACAGGTGCATCAATTCCATTCGAACGTGCACGCATCATGCTATCGGCACGAATAGAATCGTCTATGGCTTTATTATGATGATAGATAGCCAACTGAAGAGAATCCATCTTCGTGGTATCTGGGATATTCTTATCGACCGCCTTACTATCCTTTGGAGTTTGTCCTTTCAGTAGCGTATCAACCACAACCGTGCTTGCCTTAGCCTTCTTGGTTTTCTTACCTTGAGGCACAGGCATATTGACACTTGCCATTGCAAATACAACAACAAAGGATAATAGGAATATAATGCTCTTATTTCTCATTGCCTAAATAACGTACAAAAATACTGAAATAATGCCGAATAGAACTACCATTACGCTATTTTAACTTTTACAATAATGTACGTATGTACTAAATGAAAAGATTTAATTCTTATTTTGCTGTCCAATAGGACCTGAATAGTATACCCTCAATACAGAATGTCATTGATAATTATAACACCCTAAAATACTTAGAAACGCAGCACTTTTACCTCCCAATAAGATTCGTGTTTACCATCAGCACAACATGTGCGAAGTATCAGCACAAGAAGTATCAGCACAATATGTGCGGAGCATTAGCACAATATGTGCGGAGTATTAGCACCAAGCGTGCGAAGCATCAACACAACAACTTAAAGCCGACTGTACGCCACTTTTAAGCCTTTCTTTTCCTGCTAAAAAAATACTAACTTCTTATTTATCTGCAAGATATTGATGAGCAATATTAGCCGTAACAAGACAGACGTAGAGTTACTTAATCCAAGCACAAACCTAATGTATCGATAAGTTTCTTTACAGGATGATTCGTTTCCAAAAGTTTACTCAAAGACTCACGAGGTGTAAGCATAGGTTTGATTTCCTCATGCTTAGCAAGACGAATCTCTACTTCAATCTGCCCGTTACGCAATTCCTTTGCCAAAGTAGCACGAATACGCGACTTGATAGCAAGCATTTCGTTGAGCTGAATATTGTTATCAGCAAGTACCAAGATTGCTGGATACTCTGAAATAGTAGGCGTGATATTCTTCATGCGTTGCGACAAAGCTTGCATACGCTCTGGCATTCGTGAACACATAGCACGCCAACTCACAACAAGGTCTTGCTGTGTAAAACCTTCATGCTCATCCTTATTAGTGATTTCAACTTCTTCATCCTTCTTTTTCTTCTTATCGATCTTGAGTAGATTATCGAACGACATCGTCAATGAACCGAGATTAACAGAATTCGGAAGGCCAGAAGATACATTCACCTTAGGGCGTACGCCAGACGTTTCTGTGACGGGTTTTTCTGGTGAAGACACGACCTCAACAGACACTACTTCGCTATCCTTAGAACCACGAGCAGCATCGTCATCACGCTTTAGGCTCCCGACCACCTGTGGAGTCGGTTTCTGTTGAGCCTTCAGAACAAGATTCTTGAACAGGGATTTTAATCGCTTAGGGCTGCGCCCCGAGGCTGGGACATCATCATCCTTCTGCGTAATTTGCGCTACTTGGATGAGCGTCAGTTCCACCAACAAACGTTTATTAGAACTCTGACGATATTCCACATCACAACGGTTCATAATCAGCAAAGCCGTATAAAGGAAGTTGACAGGGCATTTTTGTGCCTGCAACTGATAGCGATTACGCAGTTGTTCGCTTACTTCAAGCAAAGGAAGCGTCTGTGCATCCTTTGCCATCAACACATTACGGACATGAGATGCCAAACCATTCACAAGATGTCCACCATCAAACCCCTTATTAATAACGCTGTTCAAGAGAACCATAATCTCACTCACTTTATTCTCTAAAGCAAGATCGATAATATTAAAATAATTCTCTGCATCGAGTACATTCAAGTCCTCAATCACCTTCTGATAAGTGATATTTCCTTGTGAGAAACTTGCAGCCTGATCGAATATAGAGAGCGCGTCACGCATTCCGCCATCCGCTTTCTCAGCAATAACGTTCAGAGCCTCTTCGTCAAATTGAATATTCTCCTTCTCAGCAACACGCTTAAGATGGTTGATGATATTAGGAACCGTCATACGCTCGAAGTCGTAAATCTGACAGCGAGAGAGAATCGTTGGGAGAATCTTATGTTTTTCTGTTGTTGCAAGGATGAAGATAACATGTGCAGGTGGTTCCTCCAAAGTCTTTAGAAAAGCATTGAAAGCTGCTGTAGAGAGCATATGAACCTCATCAATGATAAAGACCTTATAACGACCAACCTGTGGCGGAATACGCGTCTGATCCATCAATGACTTGATGTTCTCAACAGAGTTATTGCTGGCAGCATCTAATTCGAAGATATTATAGCTTCTTCCTTCTCCAAACGCCTTACAACTCTCACACTCGTTACAAGCCTCACCATCAGCGGTTGGATGTTCACAGTTGATAGCCTTCGCAAATATACGAGCACAAGTAGTCTTGCCCACTCCTCGTGGACCGCAGAAAAGGTAAGCATGGGCCAACTTACCACTCTTCACAGCATTCTTCAGCGTAGTAGTCAACGCCTGTTGTCCAACAACGGAATCAAAGGACATCGGACGATACTTTCGCGCTGAAACAATATATTCATCCATAATTTCAAAATCTAATTGTATATGCAAAGGTAATAAAAGTTAAGAAAAGAGGAGGAAGGAGGAAAGAATTAAATTGTTAATTTGCCAAAAATATGTATGTTTCATGCTCCGATATGCAATCTTTTCCTTACTTTTGCAAAAAAGAATGTAAAGAAGTGAGTAAGATTACCGGACATATTTACAATTTTTTCAGCCGATTTAAGTTTCATATCGTCATCATCTTGGGCGTACTCATTGTAGGCGTTTTAGATGAGAACAGTTTTATGAAACGTATAGAGTATGCTTATCAGATTGAAGACTTAAAAACTGAAATCCGAAAGTATGACAGCCAATATCAGCATGACATGCAACAGCTTAAGGAACTAAAGACAGACCCAAAGGCTATTGCACGCGTTGCCCGAGAGCGTTACTTCATGAAAGCTGACAACGAAGATATCTTCGTGTTGAGCGATGATGAGCATCAAACTGAAAACACAGCTAAAAATGAGACAACTGAATAAACTCGAATCAATTATTTACCTTTTGGGAGGAATCATAATGGTTATAGGTGCAGGCTTGTACGCTTTCCTTTTGATTCAACCAATAGCCTGTTGGCTAATGCTTGCTGGTGCTGTTGCATTTTCTCTTATGCAGTCACGTCAGCGATACCTTGGAACATCTCTTTCAATTCGTCGTTTACGTAAGATTATGTCACTTGCAGGATGGGGATTCATTCTTGCAGGATTCTTTATGGTGGAAGACTCCTACCATTTTCTTCGTCCTGTTTTTGCAGGTTCATTAGATAGCTATAGCAGCTATGTAAGTATTTTCCATCACAATTGGGTTATACTCCTACTTATTTCTGCTATCATAGAGATGTATACTACTCATCGTATCAGCTACGAACTAAAGAAAGAAAGCGAAAGTCCAAGTACCTAAAAAAAGCTAAAAGCTTAGAGATAGTTTTAATTTGAATAAAAAAGTTTCTCGGCTTCAATTATAGAATGTAATTTTGTCTGAGAAGAAACAGAACCAGTTTAATTATCTATGAATAAAATTCTTTACGCACTTCTAACACTTATCGTGTTTACGTCATGTGCCAACTCATTCAATATACAGGGAACATCCAACGTATCAAGCTTGGATGGAAGAAAGTTATACCTAAAAACAGACCAAGCTGACTCACTGATTAACTTAGATTCATGTGACGTCGTTCATGGTCAGTTTGCTTTCCATGGTACCGTCGACTCTACTAAGGTCGCACAGATATTCATGGACGATATCAACTTACAATTCCCAGTAGTTATTGAAAAGGGAGATATTGCAGTTAAACTGGACAACACACAACAGCGTGTCAGTGGCACACCGCTGAATGACAAGCTAAATGATTTCTGGACGAAGTTTACACAACTCCGCAATCAATATGCAGAAATAGATCATGAGGAAAGTGCTGCTATTATGAATGGTCATGATGAAGAAACCGTGAATGCTCAACTTATTAAGAAGGCATTGAACGTATATGACAAAGGCGACAAACTCTTTACGAAGTTCATTACAGAGAACTTCAATAACATTCTTGGTCCATGGTGTTTCCTTACACGTATCAGCTACGAGACAACACCTAATGCTTACCCTATATGGATGAATGATTATATGTATACCTATGCGATTAATCAGTTGCCATCATGGATAGAATACATTATGTCGAAGGCTACAGATACCTTTAAGCAGAATCCTCAGATAAAAGCATTCTATACCGACTTCCAACAAGCACAAAAGGAAATGAATGGAATGGTTGACCCTGCAGGAACAAATGATGCCGCAGGAACAACTCCTAATGCAGCTTTAGCACCTCCTACTCCTGCACAGATGGCTGGTGACTCTATTCCAGAGTAAGGTATGGTCCCGACTATCGTATGTTCTAAGCTCTACGCTGACAGAACGATTGCATGATAAGGTTCTATAAGAGTGTTTTGAGCTTCGGATAAAGAGTTCATAGACAACAAACTATTTATTCTACACGAAGGTTGCTGTCACTTCCGTCACTCAATCCAGTTATTTAACTGATTGGTTTATAGAACGTTGAAGCAACATGTTAAAATGACAGCAAAAGAAAATAAAACTACTATTAGTAATATATCCCTTCTTACTTTAGTAGAATTCTCTCACTTCTTATCTCGGAAGAATCAACAAACAACCTCTAACAATAAAGGATATAACATATGAGGAGACTCATTCAAGGTGGAACTATCGTCAATGAAGGGCGAAGCTGTATTGGTTCGCTCATCATAGAGGACGATTGTATCATAGAGATTATAGAAAACAACGAAACACCCCGTGGAGAATTTGACGAAATCGTCAACGCCACGGGGTGCTTTGTACTACCTGGTGTTATTGATGATCATGTTCACTTTCGTGAGCCGGGACTAACGGAAAAGGCAGATATTGAAAGTGAAAGTCGTGCTGCTGCATATGGTGGTGTCACCTCTTATTTTGAGATGCCCAACACTAATCCACAGACAACAACATTAGAAGCTTTACAAGACAAGTGGGAACGGGCAAAACACTCAAGTCATGTCAACTATAGCTTCTTTATTGGTGCTACAAATACAAATCAGACACTATTCCCTCAATTAGATGTCCACACTATTCCTGGAATAAAACTCTTTATGGGAGCCTCAACAGGGAATATGCTTGTTGATCGACGAGAAGCATTAGAAATGACTTTCCGTACTGCAGCAGAGTTGAATCTGCCAGTGATGACACACTGTGAGGATTCTGGTATTATCAACGAGAATATGAAAGTTGCCAAAGAACAATTTGGCGACGACCCAGACATTACACATCATTGGGAAATACGCAGTGCTGAGGCATGCTGGGCTTCTTCGCTTTTAGCTGTGGAATTAGCACGAAAGTACAAAACACAACTGCACATTGCTCATATCTCTACAGCAAAAGAATTATCATTGGCTAATCAACCTGAAGACGAGGGAAGAATTACTTTAGAAGCTGTTATTGCACATATTGCTTTCTCTAACGAGAATTATTTTACAAAGAAAGCGCTTATTAAATGTAATCCTTCAGTCAAGACGGTAGCTGATAGAGATGCTATTCGTCAGGCACTCACGGATAGACGCATTACAGTCATTGGTACTGACCATGCTCCTCACCTATGGGCACAGAAGCAAGGTGGCTGCTCTAAGGCTGCATCAGGTATGCCGATGGTTCAGTTCTCACTCGTCACTATGCTTGAATTGGTAGACAAAGGTGTTCTTACAATAGAACAGATGGTTAACCTAATGTCACACGCACCAGCTCGACTTTTCCGTATTGATAAACGAGGTTTCCTACGTAAAGGCTATAAAGCCGATATTACTATCGTTGCACCAGACCAACCATGGACAGTGAACGAAGATTGTATTCAGAGTAAATGCAAGTGGAGTCCAATGATGGGACACACCTATCAATGGCGTGTCTTACATACCTTCTGTAATGGAAACCACCTATTAAATAAGGAAGAATTTGATAACACCATACATGGTGAAAGGATTACTTTTCGAAATGATAACTAAGTCATAATGATTGAAAACAAAGTAGATAACAAAAGTAAGATAATAACATACAATATCAGCGAAATAGTTCCTTACATCAACTGGGCATACTTCTTTTATGCTTGGTCAATGAATGGTAAGGCTAAAGATGCACAATTGGAACTGCGTTCAGAAGCTGAGAAATTATTGGCTGACATGGAAGGGAGATATCACACACGTGCTGTCTTTGCGCTATGTGAAGCCAATAGTGAAGGCGATGATATCATTATCAATGGTACACGTGTTCCAATGTTGCGCCAGCAGAAAGTTATTCCAGGCAAACCAAACCTCTGTTTGGCAGATTTCATACGCCCAGCCTCTGCTGGTATCAAGGATGCAATTGGACTCTTTGCTACTTCTGTTGATGCTGCATTTACAAGCAACAATGAGGAAGATCCCTATCAACGTATGCTTTCTCAGACCTTAGCTGACCGATTAGCTGAGGCTACAGCAGAGAAGTTTCACGAGGATGTACGCAAGAAGTATTGGGGGTATGCAGCTGATGAGCAACTTACTATAAAAGATCTTCTTGCAGAGAGATATCAAGGCATACGCCCTGCTGTGGGCTATCCATCCATTCCTGATACAAGTATGAACTTTCTTTTGTACGAGTTATTGGATATGAAGGGCATTGGTATCAACCTTACAGAAAGTGGGATGATGGTACCTCATGCCAGCGTATCGGGCTTTATGTTTGCACATCCTCAAAGCCGATATTTCGACTTAGGAAAGATTGATGACGACCAATTAGAAGACTATGCACGTCGTCGTAATAAGCCTGTTGAAGAGCTGAGGAAGTATCTTGCTTCTACCCTATTGAAGAAATGATAGCCAGAATCGTTATATATCTTATATTAATAATAGTGCTGTCTGACCTCTATATAGACATGCACTATTTCCGCAAACGTTACCCCATCGCTTGGTGGCAACGCCTATTATGGTGGTTACCTTCTATCGGTATGATCACCTATACCTGTGCTATGGCTTCCATACGTGACTTTGCACCTAACAACCTCACCTGGCTGAATACATATATATTCCTTCTCGGTTTACTTGTTGGACCTAAGGCTATCTTTGCACTCACCTCCTTCTTGGGGTCAATCATTCGGAAATATATCATCCGCACAAATCGAAACTGGGGACATTATATAGGTATACTCCTTGGTTGTTTTGCCGTTGGAACTTTTATATATGGGCTTACATATGGAGTTTCTAACATACAAGTAAAGCATGTAGACCTCTATTTTAAGGATTTACCGAAGTCTTTTGATGGCTATCGGATTGTGCATGTATCTGACTTACACCTCGGCACCTTCAATGGCTGGCGCAGTAAGATTCTGAAAGCAGAGATGGATAGCATTGAAAAGCAGAAAGCTAACCTCATTTGCTTTACTGGTGATTTACAGAATATACGCCCTGAAGAGGTTGAGAAAATGGCTTCGCTAATCCGTCAGCCTATGAAAGGGACTATCTCTGTCTTAGGAAACCATGACTATACTGAATACATCAAAGGTGATGCTAAAGAGAAGGCTGCAGAGGAAGCACGCTTAATAAAAGCAGAAGAAAAAATCTTAAAATGGACTCTTCTACGCAATCAAAACACAGAAATCACATCACCAACAAAAGAGTCTATATATGTTTGTGGCACAGAAAACGACGGAAGACCACCATTCCCGAACTATTCCAACTATAGAAAAGCAATGCAAGGAATAGGACCAAATTCGTTTGTGATTATGTTACAGCATGATCCATCAGCTTGGAAACATTCTATTCTTCCTAAAACCACAGCACAGCTTACATTAAGCGGACATACACACGGCGGACAAATGCAAATCTTTGGATGGCGACCAACAAGTATCCGCCAACAGGAGGATTATGGACTTTATGAACAGAACGGACGCTATCTATATATTACAGCTGGGTTGGGTGGACTGGTACCCTTCCGCCTTAATATGCCTAACGAAATAGCGGTGATAACATTACATGTTAAGAAATAAAATTAAAAAGGATACATCTATGAGTAATACTGCAACACAACAACAAAGGCAATCCTCAATAGCCATGCTGGTTATTACGTTTTTGTATAGAATTTACATGCTATTCATTGCCTTCCCGCTCTTCCTCTTAGCTTCTATACTAACAGCATTAACAACAACTATTGGCTGTCAAATAGGTAATGGACATTTCTGGGGATACTACCCAGGGAAATGGTGGTCGTGGTTTACCATTCGAATACTCTTTCTTCCTGTAAAGATTGAAGGACGTGAGAATCTTGATCCTAAGCAAAGCTATGTCTTTGTAAGCAATCATCAAGGTGCTTTCGATATCTTTCTGATTTACGGTTTTCTCGGTCGTAACTTCAAATGGATGATGAAAAAAGCTATCCGTAAGATACCTTTGGTAGGATTAGCATGCGAGAAAGCACATCACATTTATGTGGATAAGAGTGGTGCAAGTAAAATCAAAAAAACATACGACACTGCACGTGAAACCCTTCATGAAGGAATGTCTGTCGTCGTATTCCCAGAAGGTGCACGTAGTTTTACTGGTCACATGGGTAAGTTCCGTCGTGGAGCTTTCATGTTAGCTGATGAGCTTCAGCTACCAGTATGTCCACTTACCATCAATGGTTCCTTCGACGTTATGCCTCGTACTAAGGACTGGCATTTTCCTGTATGGCATAGACTGAGTCTCACCATTCACAAACCAATCTTCCCAAAAGGGAAAGGTGCTGAATTCGAGAAGGAAACACTAAATGAAGCATACGATTCTGTTATGGCTGGTCTTTCCCCCGAATACCAAGGTTTCGTAGAGAACCCAGACCAATAAAAATAGACAAAAACTTGTTAGTATCATATTTTTATACTACATTTGTCCTATAAAACAAAAATCTATGACAAGCGATAGCATTGTAATTATACCGACATACAACGAAAAGGAGAATATAGAGAAGATAATCCGAGCGGTATTCCGATTGGAGAAACTTTTTCACATTCTGGTAATTGACGATGGTAGTCCTGATGGGACGGCACAAATCGTACATAAACTGATTAAGACGGAATTCTCTGACCGCCTCTTTATTATTGAGCGTTCCGGTAAATTAGGCTTGGGTACAGCCTATATCACTGGCTTCAAGTGGGCTTTAGAACATAGCTACGAATACATTATTGAGATGGATGCAGACTTTAGCCACGACCCTAACGACCTTCCTCGCCTTTATGCTGCAACCCATGACGAAGGTTACGATGTTGCAGTTGGTTCACGTTATGTCAGTGGAGTAAACGTTGTAAATTGGCCTATCGGACGTGTATTGATGAGTTACTTTGCCAGCAAGTACGTTCGTATTGTAACAGGTTTCCACGTGCATGATACGACTGCGGGCTTCGTATGCTATCGTCGTCGTGTTCTTGAGACAATTCCATTAGACATGATTCGTTTTAAGGGTTATGCCTTCCAAATCGAGATGAAGTACACCTCTTTCAAGATTGGTTTCAAGATTAAGGAAGTACCTGTCATCTTCGTAAATCGTCGTGAGGGAACAAGTAAGATGAGCGGTGGCATCTTCTCTGAAGCCTTCTTTGGTGTCATCCGACTCCGTATGGACGGTTGGTTCAGAAAGTATCCTAAGATAAAGAACTAAGATTTATGCCAAATAACAGTAGCAGCCATAACCTACTAAGGTTATGGCTGTTACTATTTACACAAGTGACTTTATCTTATACAAGTTGAGAACTATAGTAGTACAAATCAATTGTATAAAAACATTAAAAAATAGATACGGGAGATTCAGCTTTAATTTACTTTTTACTAATTAAACTAACAAACTCGTATCTATATCCATACAAATCTGGCATCTCATAACGTGGACCATATATTTTTACTATAATAAGGTATTCGTGTCCCTCTTCATAGATACTATCAAATCCATCAATATGAGATACGACAGATTTTCTCATATCTTTGTCTACTATAACATAACCTTTATTTTTCGATTTAATAGATGTACCTGGATAGAAGTAGTCTTCCTTATGCGATAATACGCTTATCGTATCTGTTTTTTCATACTTGTAGTAGCCGTCTACGTCTTCTTCCTTTGTACATCCCACAAAGAGAAATAACATTAAAGATGCTATAATGTATAGATGTTTAATCATAATAATATGAATTTAAAAAATATTTTATCATTATCAGGTTTACTTAAAAGAGACTGTTACTATAGAGGACTGCCTTTCTCTACTTTATTTTGACATAGTCTACTCTGCTTTATTCCAGTCCTTTCCTACCAACACAACCAACATGTATGTACACCATGTTTTAATAAAAACTAAAAGGAACATCATTCCCTGCAATAAAAGCCTTTAGATAAAAGAATCTGTTACTACAGAAAACAACATTCCTTTGCTACTATATCTTGACACAGCTTATTGTGTCATAATGTCAAATTTACGCCTCCTTATCGTACTCGAGGTGGAAGTTAATGATTGTCTCAATACCCTTCAACCAAAGATCTACTGGCATATTCTCGTTTGGAGAGTGAATAGCATTTGACTCCAAACCGAAGCCCGTGAGAACAGTCTTCACACCAAGTAACTTCTCGAAAGTAGAAATGATTGGAATACTACCACCAATACGTACTGGCAATGGACGCTTACCGAATACTGCTTCGAAGCCACGCTCAGCAGCTTTATAAGCTGGGAAGTCAATAGGACAAACATAACCATGACCACCATGATGCTTCTCTACGTTCACTGTAACGTAATCAGGAGCAACACTGTTGAAATAATCCACTACCAACTGGCTAATCTTTGTATGATCCTGATGTGGAACAAGACGTGAAGAAAGTTTTGCGTATGCCTTTGATGGGATAACGGTCTTAGCACCATCACCTGTGTAACCACCCCAAATTCCACATACATCAAATGTTGGACGATAACCAGTGCGTTCTATTGTACTGTAACCTTCTTCTCCGAAGAGTGCCTTAACACCAAGAGACTTCTTATATTCCTCCTCATCGAAAGGAATAGATGCAACGAGTTTACGCTCCTCATCAGAAGCCTCCTCAACATCATCATAGAAGCCAGGGATACGAATCTTACCATCAGGACCAGTCACATCAGCTATCAACTTACAAAGAACATTGATTGGGTTAGCCACTGCACCTCCGAAGGTTCCTGAGTGAAGGTCACGGTTAGGACCAGTAACCTCTATCTGCCAGTAAGACAAACCACGCAAACCGGTTGTGATTGAAGGGGTATCAGGACCGATAAGACCTGTATCAGAAACGAGGATAACATCGCAAGCCAAGAGTTCCTTGTGTTCCTCTATGAATGGCCCGAGGCTACCAGAACCAATCTCTTCCTCACCTTCAAAGATGAACTTCATATTATGCTTCAACAAGTCATTCTTGTTAAGATACTCGAATGCCTTTGCCTGCATAAATGACTGACCCTTATCATCATCAGCACCACGAGCCCAGATATGACCATCCTTGATAACTGGCTCAAATGGTTCAGTCTTCCAAAGTTCAAATGGCTCAGCTGGCATCACGTCATAGTGACCATAAACCAATACAGTCTTTGCATTAGGGTCAACCATTCTCTCAGCATAAACCATTGGATTACCCTTTGATGGCATCACCTCAGCTTTGTCAACACCTGCCTCAAGCAGCAGTTCCTTCCAAAGTTCAGCACAGCATACCATGTCCTCCTTATGAGCAGGTTGTGCACTTACGCTTGGTATGCGTATCAGACTGAACAACTCCTCGAGCATTCTGTCTTTATTCTCTTCTACATATTTCTTAATCATAATTCTTTATTTATTGTGATTATCTTCTTTATTATTTGAAAGTAATCAATGCTTCCATTTCATTGATAAATTTCTCAATCTGAATAAAATAAGGCATAACTTCTTCTTCCGTAGCATCAAACATATCATCATAGTCACCAGATTGGCGTAACTCGTATAAACGGGAGAACAATCTCCCATAAGTTTTGTCGATAAGTCCAACAGAGATAAACTGCTGTCCTATAATATGAATAGTTCCTGCGTGTGTCTTTGCAGATAATCCTTTATCAAGGAGTAAAGCCTGTGCCATATGATAGACAGCATAATATAAACGATTCCCAACAAGGCTCCAATGACCTAAACGAGCGTTGTCACGTGCTTCTACTAACACCGCCTTTGCTTTCTCGATGCGGTATGCTACAAGTGCTTTTCGTTCTTCACCTGTCAACATAACAAAATTCCCTCTGATTCAACATTGTTATGAAAAGGGGAGTGAATTCGTGTAGCCCACTCCTGCAAGGTATAGATGATAGGATGTATCATTGCATTAATTTTCCATCCAAGTTCCCAGAAAGGATAGGTGAACTTATCATGATCAGATTCCTCAATTCTATCCTTATCAAGAAGAATGAGAATATCCCAGTCTGACTGTTCTCTTGCATCACCACGCGCCTGAGAGCCGAAAAGAATTATCTTTCCGTTTTCAGGTTTTAACTCCATCGCAATGCTGCTAATAGCCTTCAACACATCATTATGTCTTACTTCTTTCATCATCTGTTCGCAAATTTAAGCATGATTTATGACTTTTGCAAGTTTTTCTGTGCTTTTATTATTGTTTACATGACGGAAACGACATAATCGGATATATTTACATACGATATCTATAAACTTACAGATTGATTGAGATTGAGCGTTAACTAATAAATAAAGCTATAAGATTTATCATTGAATCGACCTTATCTTAATTACAATAAGGAAGTTCTCAATGAATTATTTTCATGAAAAAAAAGAATTATTATCGTGAAGAAAAATAATTATTATCATGAGAATAAATATTTATTTTCATGATAATAATTTGGAAAATCAATCACACTCCCTACCCCAGTACACCATTTTAGTCAATAGTTATTAGATAAAAGAGAGAACAATAAAGCAATCCTCTGTCAAGCGTTACGACTGAGGATGCTCTATATCACGTAGAACCATTACGCCCTCTCCTACCGTAGCAACGTCACTGACTACCATAGAACGTTTGCCATTTCGCTCCTTCAAATTGCAACGGCGAGGATGATAACCGATATAGTTGAGTACCTTATCAAAGGCAGCACTCTGATAGTAGACACTGTTAGGATTAGAAACAAATTGCATCTGCATTCGTCCCTGCTTGAGGATAATCTTCTCACAGCCTAATCGCTTACCCACACGACGGAGTGCAACAACCTGCATCAGTTCTTCACCTTGACGTGGAACAGGACCAAAACGGTCTTGCAGACGCTTACGATAGGCATCGAGGTCTTCGTCTTTTTCTATATTGTCAAGTTCACGATAAAGTAGCATACGCTCTGAACTACCTGGCACATAGTTATCAGGGAAGTACATTTCAAGATCGCTCTCTACAGCACAATCATCAATAAAGTCATCACCCGTAATCTGCTTTCCTTCATCCATCTCCTCCTCATACAACTCTTGGAACTCATCATTTTTCAGTTCCATCACCGCCTGATTGAGGATTTTCTGATAGGTTTCATATCCCAAGTCCTCCATGAATCCGCTCTGCTCAGAACCTAAAAGGTTACCCGCACCACGGATATCAAGGTCCTGCATCGCAAGATTAAATCCACTACCGAGGTCGGAGAAAGTTTCCAAAGCCTCCAGACGACGACGTGCCTCTGGGTTCAATGCAGCCAAAGGTGGCGCGAGAAGATAACAGAAAGCCTTTTTATTAGAACGTCCCACACGACCACGCATCTGATGTAGGTCGGAGAGTCCGAAGCGATGAGCATCGTTGATGATGATAGTATTGGCGTTGGAAATATCAATACCATTCTCAACAATCGTCGTTGAAAGCAGTACATCATAGTCATAGTTCATAAAACCCATAACTATCTCCTCCAATTCCTCAGGTTTCATCTGCCCGTGTCCGATAGCAATACGGCAGTCTGGCACATACTTTTTAATAAGATTTGCTATCTCTGGAAGATTACTAATACGGTCATTAACGAAATAAACCTGACCGTTACGGCTCATCTCAAAATTGATTGCATCTGCTATTACTTCATGCGAGAAAGAAGCTATCTCGGTCTGAATAGGGTAACGGTTAGGTGGCGGTGTACGCATAATACTCATATCACGTGCACCCATCAGTGAGAACTGGAGCGTACGTGGGATAGGCGTTGCCGACATCGTAAGGGTGTCAACATTCGTCTTCAGCTGCCTGAGTTTCTCCTTTGTTGACACACCAAACTTCTGTTCTTCATCAATGATAAGGAGTCCGAGGTCGTTCCACTTCACCGACTTCCCTATCAACTTATGCGTACCGACAAGAATATTAATCTTTCCCTCTGCCAAATCCTCCAACACCTGTTTCGTTTGTTTAGCACTGCGAGCACGTGAGAGGTAGTCAACACGCACTGGCATATCCTTCAATCGCTTCTTAAAGGTTTGGTAATGCTGGAACGCTAACACGGTTGTAGGCACCAATACAGCCACCTGCTTATTATCCACCGCAGCCTTGAAAGCAGCACGGATAGCCACCTCCGTCTTGCCAAAACCCACGTCACCACAAACCAGACGATCCATCGGACGTGCGCTTTCCATATCTTGTTTGAGTTCTTGCGTAGCCTTCAACTGGTCGGGCGTATCCTCATAAAGGAACGAAGCCTCTAACTCGTGCTGCATAAACGAGTCAGGAGAAAAGGCAAATCCTTTTTCACGACGTCGCTTAGCATAGAGTTTAATGAGGTCGCGCGCAATATCCTTGATACGCTTCTTCGCCTTTTCTTTCAGTCGATCCCAAGCACCTGAACCAAGAACAGACAATCGTGGTGGTTCACCACTATCACCACGACGATACTTACTAATCTTATAAAGCGAGTGAATAGATACATCCACAATATCATTATGCTGATAAACCAGACGTATCATCTCTTGATAAGAGTCACCAGCAGGTACACGAACCAGACCGGCAAACTTACCTATACCAAAGTCTACATGCACTAAGAAGTCACCGGGTTCCATCTCTTGCAGTTCTTTCATCGTCAAAGCCATCTTACCTTGACGTGCCTTGTCTGACTTGAGATTGTACTTATGGAAACGGTCAAAAATCTGATGATCGGTAAAGAAACATACTTTCAGAGTACTATCTACAAAACCTTCATGCAGCGTTCGGTTGACAGGTGTAAAAGGTAAAGCTCCCACCGTCGCATCCCTACCCTCCCCAGACAGTTCAGCTACAGACAGATTCTCAGAGTCAGGTGAGACATTCGTATCTGACAACGAATCGAAGATATCCCTCAAACGTACAGTCTGCTTCTCACTATCTGCAAAGATATAGAGTTTATAACCTTTTATAAGATAGTCACGAAGGGTCTTAGACAGTAAGTCAAAGTTCTTGTGGAAGAGTGGTTGCGGTGACGTACTGAAGTTTATCGTAGCCCGTGAACCATCCTTCTTCTTTGCTTGATCAGAGGTAGAATGATTCATACCAAACTCTATACGACGGAAATCAAGTGCATCGTTCATCCAACGTGAGGCTGGCACCAGTTGCCCTTCCTTACGGAAAGCCACTTCCAATTCGCGCTGTTCTAACTCCGTCTTACCCTCTAACTTCTCTGTCAAAGCCTGATTAGTAAAGCCTTCTTGATAGATATTATCAATCGCATCACGCACATAGAGGAAGTCCTTAAATGCCAACACGGCATCATCTGGCAGGAACTGCAGGAATGGAACCTTCTCTTCCGAGGATGTAGCTAACTCTGGTACAATCTCAACACGTTTCAGTTTTTCATTAGATAGCTGTGTTTCAACTTCAAAAGTACGGATTGTTTCAATATCATCACCAAAGAAGTCGATACGGAAAGGAAGTTCATTTGAGAAGGAATAGACGTCTATAATACTACCACGCACAGCAAACTGACCTGGTTCATAAACGTAATCCGTCTCCGTAAAACCAAAAGAACGTAAGGTTTTCTCCACCTCCACAATATCAATATGCTGGTCCACTGTCAATGTCAAACGGTGTTCATCCAACTGCTTTTTTGATACAACAAGCTCTGACAGGGCTGAAGGATCAGTGACAATATAAAGCGGTAGAGCGTTGTCAGCACCCGAGGCAAGGGCAGAAAGACGTGTTAACACCTCTGTACGCAGGATTTCATTACCCGCATCACGCTGTCCATATTTCACTGCACGACGATAAGACGATGGGAAAAACAGCACCTCTGCCACCTTCCCTTCACCATCAGCAGGCATAGCAATTGTCTTGAGGTCATTGTAGAAATAACCCGCCTCGTCATTGTCATTCAACACGAAAACAGTCGTTGTCTTCCATCGTTCAGCTATTGATGCAAAGAACATCGGAGCAGCTGAAGCCACGAGTCCTTGCAGAAAAACAGTTCTTATCGACTTATCTTTCTGTATCTTCTGTATCGCTCCTGCCTGTGGCAGCATAGCGTATAGTTTCTGTATGTCTTGTATCTTCATCGCAAATGCGTTGTGCTTGCAAAGTTACAACAAATTTCAGACAGAGGGCAATTATCTATGAAATTAAGCAGAAAAGTACTTAAAGATTTGGTAGTTTCGTGAACTCTCCTTATATTTGCAGTCTGATTCAGTGGAAACAGAAGAGGAAAGAATAGGAAAACAAGGGCGACTGACGTCTCCTTAAACCTATAAAAATCCTCATAGTACTATGGGCTTGTTTGGATTTGACGGCAAGACGAGATGGTACGTAAGCACGCGGAGCATCGTTGATTGGCTCCTAAATCTCAGTTATCGAAAAATTAATTGGCGAAAACAATTACGCTCTCGCTGCCTAACCGAAGTACAGTAGGTTACTGGCTTTATCCGACTATTAGATAGTTGGACGAGACATCGCTCCGAGGATGTTGTTCCGAATCCAGAGAGTAAGCGATGCAGGTTCAATCGGAAATAGTCAGTGTATGCCTCGATGCACTGATGAAGATTTAGAGGATAAGATGTCGGTTGGTGGTCCAGGTCTTGCCGACATACGAAAATCGAAGGCTGGAATAAACGTGTAGAAAGCGTATGGTTTCCTTGTGCGGACGTGGGTTCGACTCCCACCAGGTCCACTTTTTAATCTCAAAGGAGATTTTGTCAAATAGAAAAGGCAGTTTCGAAGCTTGATTCGAAACTGCCTTTTTTAATTCTATCATCATCGAACTAATATCTGACTCTTCCCAAAAGCGGAGTGAAAAACTACTAAAACGAGAAGAACTTATTACTCCCTTATTACTATAATAAGTTTAATTTCGTTTTGCTGTCACATTTAACATTTCGTATAACAGTACTGTCTATCAACGCATTAACCCATCACTTTGAATGACAGAAGTGACAGGAAAGTTCGTTTTTGAGCAACTACTCATTCGGAGCAGTGACTGAATCTAATATGTTTCTACCTAATAATAGCTCCCAAGACGAGTATTATTTATGCGGCAGTAGCGCTTTCAGATGCTCAAGATGCTTCATCATTCTTTGCTTCGTTTGCTCATCACGCTCTACCTTACAAGCTGCTTCTAAGTCTGATAAGAAAGGAAGATAATCGGTTTCAGCTATAAAGCGAGCCGCACGTTCTCTTACCACAGGACTATTGTCAAAGAGTAAGCCTTGCACCCAACGCTTAGCATCCCACGACCGACATGCCTGTAACCAGTCGAGTGCAGCTATTTTCTCCTTAGGCGAACCATATAAGAATGTTCTATAATATCCACGTTCCTTTCTCAAATCATCTTTCGTCATGAGAATCTCACGATTGTATAAATCGGGATTAACGACACGCTTCGAATATGCTACGACTGGCATGCGTAAGGTCCAACGCACCATGCGCGGTATCATCCACATCATTCCTGGTGTTGCCTCTGGGTGTGAGATACTACTAAAGACACGCCCTTTCCCATATTCATTGGCGATAAAGAAAGGTCGATTATTCGTCATGTTAGCTGGGGCATTACCCTCTTCATGCACATCGGTTTCCATTATCGCCATAGTCGTGTAAGGAAGTGGAATACTGTCACTCTTTACAAGGACAGGACCTTCGTAATACATGACGTATGACTTATCACGCTTAGCAAGCTCAGGGAATAGTTTTTTCCTTCTGCCGTGAGAGAGAAGGCTGATATACCATGTCCACGATTATCATGCTCAATGTCTATTGCCTTTCCACCATTGATGTGCATACAAGCATATCCTGGTGTGTCTGTAAAGAGATAGGCACCAGCACAGATACCCACAGCACCTTTTCCTGAACGAATAAAGTTTCTTATTCGTTCCATGTTTTCCTCTCCTATATTCATATACTGCGTCGTTCCTTCCCCTCCTGGGATGATGATAGCATCCAAATCCCTCAAAACACCGTTCGCAATATCACCCGTAGTGATAGTTCGGACCGCCATATCAGGATCCAATTGTATGGATGCAATCGTCTCCCAAATACACGTTTGTGCACCGCCATTACCTTGGAAAACACCCACACGTACCTTGTTTCCTACTCCCATACTCCATGCACTCAGTCCTACCAAGCACATGGCAATGATGAAAAACGTTTTTCGTAGCATAATTGTTTATGTTAGTTTGTAATTCTTTTATAGTCAAGTTTGCGCATAGTCAATCTACCATGAACGAAACAAAGATAGTATTTATCTTTGATATTTACATGTAAACAAAAGTGTTTTAAGTATTTTTAGACTATTGTTTAGTACCTTATTCCACACACTTATAGGTTCCGACAGACCTATCCTACCCTTCCCTACCGAAGTATAAATGCCCAATACCATTGGTGCTAATGCTCAGCACATATAGTGCGGAGGGTGAGCACCATTAGTGCGGAGGGCATAAACGACACTAACAATACCATAAGAATGGGATAAAGCAGTATAGATATTTACATGGAATGAGCCTTTAACTTACACTCTATTACGTATGTTTATAGAAAATGATTACCTTTGCATAGTAGTTTAGATCAAATCACAACGATATGAAAAAACAACTTATCTTACTTTGTGCGTTAGCCTTCTCCGCATCGTTACACGTCACAGCACAATCATTCAGAAAGCAGATCAGTGAGCATCCTGAACTTTCTGCCAACAATTACCTTGCTTACCCAGCACCTTCGGGTAGGCTAACGCCTGCTCCTTCAGGCTATCTTCCTGTATATCTATCGCATTATGGGCGACATGGCTCACGCTATCTCATTCATGAGCAACAGTATCTCCGTCCTATAGAAACCCTACAGCAAGCCGATTCGGCTGGTGTGTTGACCAATGAGGGAAAGGATGTTTTGAGGAAATTACGCCTCATGTATACAGAATCTTATAAACGATGGGGAGAGCTGACACCATTAGGAGCACAGCAGCATCAGCAGATTGCGAGAAGAATGTATCGTCGTTTCCCATCTGTATTCCGTGATTCGGTATGGGTGGATGCCAAGTCGACAGATGTTATCCGCTGTATTCTATCCATGGAGAACGAACTGCAGGAACTGATTCGGCATAACCCTCGGTTGAGAATTAGGCATGATGCGAGCGCACATGACATGTATTTTATGAAGCAGCCAGACAAGAAACTCTCTCGTCAAAGGGATAGTAGTGCTGTAAAGAATACGATTGACGAGTGGGGCAAACGCAATATTGATACCAAACCATTGATGGCTCGTCTCTTTAAGGATAAAGAATACGTGACAAAGAAGGTGGATGCAGGACAGCTTACCTTCGACCTTTTCAGTCTGGCAAGCATTGTTCAGAACTCAGAGATACGCCATTCGCTCTCGCTATACAACCTCTTTACAGCCGATGAGTTGTACCAACTATGGCAGAGGAGCAATGCTTGGTGGTACTTACGTTATGCCAGTGCACCACAAAGCGGAGGTAATCAACCTTTCTCACAACGTAATCTCTTGTGCAAGATTATCACTGATGCTGATTCTTGTCTTGCCCTCCCTCATCCAGGTGCAACCCTTCGTTTCGGTCATGACACGATGGTTATGCCATTGACGTGCCTACTGAATCTTAATAACAATGACATCAAGGTTTCAGACATTGACAGTCTTACCCTAAAGGGTTGGAGTTCTACACGCATTGTCCCTATGGCTGCTAACATCCAGTTTGTTTTCTATAAGAATCCGAAGAATCCAAAAGCTGATGTTCTCGTGAAGGTCTTACTCAACGAGGAGGAAGCTACGCTACCCCTTCCAAAGACCTCTACACCATATTACTATCGATGGAACGACTTTAAGAAGTTCTATCTTTCGAAGCTAAATAGCTATCGTGAATAAGGAGCTATGCCCTTAGTTGTTATCATAGCTATATGCTCTTCCCCCTTAACAAGACGCCCTTCTCGATGCGAGAAGGGCGTCTTGCCGTTAGGAGTACAACTCCTATCATATAGCACAGAAAGCAGAAAAGGTTGAACTACCAATGGTTAGTCCAACCTTTTCTGTCTTATTATTAGGATGTGAAGTAAGAAGATGGAATATACAATCCGCTTAGTTGTCATAACAATCAGCATTTGTTACGAACAAGGAACATACTTCTTTATTCGTGAGTGATAAATCGTTGCTCGGCTAACTGTTCGTACTTCGTACCCTTACGACCATAGTTAGCGTATGGATAGATGCTGATACCACCCCGTGGAGTAAAGATTCCAGTAACCTCGATGTACTTAGGATCCATCAACTTGATAAGATCCTTCATTATCGTATTTACACAATCCTCATGAAAGTCACCGTGGTTACGGAAACTAAAAAGATATAACTTCAAACTCTTACTCTCAACCATTCGTATGTCTGGGATGTATGAAATACGAATCTCAGCAAAGTCTGGTTGACCTGTAATAGGACATAAACTGGTAAACTCAGGACAGTTGAAGCGTACCCAATAGTCATTATCAGGATGCTTGTTTACAAATGATTCCAACACATCTGGTGCATAATCCATCTTGTATTGGGTCTTTGAACCTAATGACTTTAACCCTTCTTTTTCTCTTTCCATATTCTTCTTTTTAAAGAAATTAAGCCAATAAGTTTAGTGCCCTGATGTGCAATAAACTTATTGGCTTAACTTGTGTTTTATTTAACTTAATGCAAATATCTTCCAGATACTATAGTTTACACCATTATCATAAGTATCCTCTCCCTCATGTTCCTTCAATGCCCTTACAATACGAATGGTGATTGGAAGAGCGATAACCTCATAAACGGTCTTCAACAATACCTGCCAAAGCATGAGCTTAGGGAGTTCTTCTGTTGGGACAACACCGCCCAATGCTAATGGGAAGAAGATTACAGAGTCGAAACTCTCACCCACAATAGTACTAAGAATTGCTCGTAATGAGAAGTTACGTCCCTTGTCGCGAATCTTCATCTTACTCATCACGTAGGCATTAGCGAATGAACCTACGATGAAGGCTACGAAAGAGGCAGCTGCCACACGTGGAGCCAAACCAAAGATAGCATGGAAACCTGCTTCATTCGTCCAATAAGGGGCACCCGGAATCCAATCACACAACGCACCCATTGACACGAAGAAGAAGTTCATCGCAAAACCCGTCCATATCAGTAGACGTGCTTTTTGGAATCCCCACACCTCACAAACACAGTCGTTGATGATGTAAGAGATTGGGAAGACGATGAGTCCACCTGTCAATGAGATACCTAACACAGAGATTTGCTTTGTCTCGAGGATGTTTGCCGCAATAAGGCAAACACAAAAGAGGATGCTGAAAAGCATAAACAGCACACTCACTTGTTGTTTACTTTTTGTCATTTTCTTGTTTTGTTAAAGGGGGTTAATCAAGTACCCCTATTCAATAAAGTGGCTGCAAAGGTACACATTTTTATCCAAATAGCCTTAACTTCTGTAGAAAAAGAAAAGTGTGTTAAAATACGGAACTACATGAATAGACGTTCTGTCTATCGATAGAATCAGTATTCTAACACACTTAAGTTATATACAATATAAGTTTAGACGTGACTAAAAATTATATTGCTCTTTTACCATATAGAAGCTTAATCTTCCCAAGGAGTGAATGCAATTTCGCCCCATTCGTTTTCTTTTGCTTCAAAACCTTCTACTCCACCTGACTCTCCTCTGTCACCAGGTTTAGGATTAGTTGGCTCTACTGGTACACCACTATGGTTACCAAAATGATTGTCAAGAATGTCACCATTAACATTCAATACGACCTTCTCACTCTGAGGAGCTATATATATCTTCTTCATAATTGTACTCCCTCCTTACTTAATTACAACCTTCTTACCATTCACGATATAGATACCACGAGTTGGGTTCTCTACACGACGACCCTGCAAGTCATAGTAAACGCCATCCTCTGTGCTATTCTTTGAGGTCTCAATAGTCTCAATACCAGTTGTGCTACCGTCCTCGAACTCTAAGACAAAGCTCTTAGCCTGTGCTTCAGCATTGGTAAGTACAAGGAAAGCCTTGTTACCCGGGATTGTTGTCACAGTACTATTCACCTTATAGAAACCAATTGGATTTCTGCTATCATTAGTATTGATGTTGAATGCACGGATGTTGTCACGTGTTACATTGCGTTCTACTCCAGTACCATCCTTAACTGTTAAGCCATTAATAGTCGCTCCAAAGAATGTTCCACAGAGACGGTTATTACTTGGATTAAACTTTTCATCACCCTGAGGTAACAACTGATTGTCAGCAGGATTCGTTGAGTTACACTCCAAAACGACAGCGGTCTGAGCTGGAACAACATCGCCTTGCTGAGCAAGTTTCTTCACTTTTGCGAAGTAATAACCATCTGCATTCTTAGCTTCAACGCCTTCAATAGTATAAGCTTTCACATCACCCTTAATTTGGAATGGGAAGTCTACGTAGAGTGTAGTATAATATTTACCATCTCTACCCCTCATGTTAGTAGAAGGCTTAACACCAAAGTAGTTGGTATCATCAACCTTTTCAAGAATCCACATAGCAGCATCTCCAGTGACAGGAAGCTCTGGACCAAACCACTGATCTGTGGTATTATTATTTACGAAGTCGAACTTTGGAAGTGCACCATCATACTCATTATGAGATGTACCTATTGGATTTGCTGGATCAAATGCCTTATTAGCAACTGTAATCTTCTTCAGTCCACCAGACATCAGATAGTAAGTCTGTCCTTGATTAATACGATCAGCATTAATATATCGCTTAACAACGTTTGCAATATCAGTACCTGCGTATGGGCTACTTTCTATCTTTGCCAATGCAAGTTTCAAGACCTCATCCCATACTTTATCAGGGTTATTTGCTTCTAAAGCATTGAACAAACCCATTGATACACCTTTCACTGCAGCCTTAACAGAAGGACCAAAAAGTACTCCCAAGCCCCCTGTTGTATACTTTTTATAGAAAGAACAAACAGGCTCCATTGAAGGAACTGTCGCAAAAGCATAGTAAGCAGAACGACCATCAGGAGTAGTAACCGGCTTCATATGCATCTTCAAGTCCCATTGCCCAATCACGCTCGTGTTAAAGAGCTCGTAAGCAATACCACCCCGAAAGCTGCCAAGTTTCTCATTCAGCTTGTCTTTCAAGGCTTTTTCCACCTTATCAATTGCAGGGTTTAAGTAATCATTGATAACATCAACACCCTGTGAACGGAGTTTTGTTACATCAAGCCAATTAGGGTTTTTACTATTCTCTGTCTTAAGGTGAATAACAGTACCTGGCAATGTTGTTGCCTCAGCCTTTGTAGCATTAGGCTGCGCCGTAATCTTACCAGTTACATAAACATACTGCTTACCATCCGTGCGTTGACGAGCGTTCACAATACGATAATAACCATCATTTGGTTTTGTTAAAGCAGCTGGTCCTTGAGCTGACGCAGCTACAGAAAAGAATCCTAACACAAATATCAGGACTGAATGTAAATGTTTAACCATAAAGTTTATATTATATAAGAGTTTTTTTAGCTGATAACTTCTTTCTCTCTAATTCAGCTATGCAAAAATAATACTTTATGCAAAAAACAACACAAAACGATGTATATTATTAATAATAATTCAATATCAAGCATTCTATATAACTTGTATTTTCAATATCTTTGCATAACTTTTATAGATAAAACTTTTTAAGACAGATATTAACTCGTCGTGTTTATATTTACAAAAATTTACTTATTATAACTACGTAAAACCATCATTAGGTTCGATCTCATAACGAATTTCAATATTCCAATTTACATATAAAAAGGTCGTAAACGCATAAAAAAACATAATTTACCATTGTGATAAGCAGAAAATCATTACTTTTGTAGCCTTATCAAAAGAATAAATAACATGAAGAAGATTATTTTAATGACAGCGTTGGCTACAACTGTTTTCACTGCAAATGCACAGGACATCAAGCCATACGAAGAGAAAATGTCTCAGATAGAGACACAGTATAAATCACTTGAGGCAGCCTATCAGGCTTTCGGCAAGAAAGATCCTACAACCTTCACAGATGCAGAGAAGGCTAAGTTGAATGAGATTATGGGAAAAGCCGACTCTCTTTACAATGTACAGAAGAATACAGCCTTAGAGATTGCAAGGAAGTTTAAAGACACAAAGTTCCCAGCGAAATACGTTGCTAAGATTATGTATGACGTTGAGTTCGATGAGTTGAAAGAACTTTGCGATCCTAAAACTGGCTACTATAACGAGCCTGAAATGGCAAAGCCAAAGCAGTTGTTCGAGTCTTACAAGTTGCGTCAGCCAGGTTCTATGTATAAAGACCTCACAATGGAAGACCTCAATGGTAAGCAGGTAAAGCTTAGCGATTGGGTTGGTAAAGGCAAGTATGTATTGGTAGACTTCTGGGCAAGCTGGTGTGGTCCATGCCGTGCAGAAATGCCAAACGTTGTAGCAGCTTACAATCGTTTCAAGGATAAAGGCCTTGAGATTATTGGCGTCAGTTTCGATAGCAAAAAGCTGCAATGGTCTGCTGCCGTTGAGAAGTTAGGTATGACTTGGCCTCAGATGTCAGACCTCAAAGGCTGGGAGTCGAGTGCAGCAGCTGTCTATGGTATCCGCAGTATTCCTTCTAACATCCTCGTCGACCCACAGGGTAAGATTGTTGCAATGGACCTCCGTGAGAACAGATTGCAGGAAGTATTGGCTGAGAAGTTGAAATAAAAGAATAGTAATGGTGTAAAAATAAAAGCCGAAAAGTATAAAAGCTTTTGTAAATTCATTCGAGGAAGTGGCAAGTTTGTGACAGACACTCTAAGATTTTACATCATATAGACATAAAAGAAGAGTCATATCTAACTCGAATCATGAGTTCAGATATGGCTCTTTTTCTTGGATTAAGCAGTATATTGCACTCCTATAATCTTTTCTACTTCGTGCTTATACAGCACTTTACTAACAAGAATTTGGTTCCACCAGAATAACATTTTGCCTGGCAATTAACGCTAAACACTATCCGTGTTTACCATTAGCACAACACGTGCTGGGCATCAACACATCCGAAAAAGATGGGTAGTCACAGATAAGTCAATAGTATCTTATTTCTTTGCTTTAGCTCAAAAGCAACCTTCTAAGCTAAAGCAAAGGATTTAATTATAGTAAGGAATAGATATAACCTACAAACACAGCCGTAAGCACAGCTCCCTCCCATCGTTCAATCTTGTACTTCGTAAACGAGAAGAGCCATACGAGCATGATTGAGATAACCAGCATAGAAAGGTCTATATAAGTAATACCTTTCAATGTCATTGGGGTTATCATACCCGTAATGCCAAGGATTGCAAGAATGTTAAACACATTAGAACCAAGTGCATTTCCTATTGCAATACCGCTATTCCCTTTACGAGCTGATACAACACTTGTAGCCAATTCTGGAAGAGAAGTTCCTCCTGCCACGATTGTTAAACCAATCACAGCCTCCGATACACCAAGGTTTGTTGCAACAGCCGTAGCCCCTTCTACAAACAAGTTACTTCCTCCTATCAAACAAAGTAATCCGACAAGAATCCATACAACAGATAACCAAGTAGCCATCGGCTTCTTTCCTTCACCCTCAATAGCTTCTTCAGCATCCGCTCCTTGCTTCTTAGCACCTTTAAGTGTCATATACATAAATATGAGGAACATCACAAAGAGAATACCAGCATCAAGTCTACTAATATCTCCATCGAGACACATTATCAACAACAAAGCTGATGCAACAAGTGCAAAAGGAATATCCTTTCTTACTGTTGTCTCCATAATCGTCATCGGTGCCACCAATGCCGACACACCAACAATGAGTAAAGCATTAAAGATATTGGAACCTACGATATTACCAACCGCCAAGTCTGACGTCCCCTTCAAGGCAGAAATAAAACTTACACAGAACTCAGGCATACTTGTACCCATTGCGACAATTGTCAATCCTATCACTATCTGCGGCATCTTCATCTTCTCAGCAACAGCCACAGCACCATCTGTCAAGCGGTCAGCCCCCCATAGAACGAGGGCTATACCCACGACAATAATTAAAATGTTCAGTAACATTAATTCTTAAAATATAGAATAAATAAAATACACTTAAGGGATAGAACACTTACTTCAACATCTTCCTACGATCCAAAATCTTGATTGTTCGTCCATGAATCTCTATCGCCCCCTCTTTCTCAAAGTCAGAAAGAACACGAAGCAAGGAGAACTTCTGGATGCCAAACGAGTCTGCTATCTCCTGACGTGAACGCTCCAAATGCACCTCATTGCTGCCCTGCTCTCCTGCACGTTCCATCAGAAGATAAGCTACCTTCTCACGTACAGTAAACAGACTGAGCACCTTCATCTTCTGCGTCAAGAACACATCAATATTTGAGAGAATGCGAATATAGTTCATACGAATCGTCTCATCCAAATCTATTAGACGCTTCAACTCCTCTGGACGCATACGAAATAGCTGTACTTTACCATCTGTTTCGACACTGACAGGTAGACTCCTGTCCTTAGAAAAGATAAAAGCAGGAGCTACCATATTGCCACTATGCAATCGGCTCACCTCTACCTGTTTGCCCGATAAAGCTGCCATACGACAGATTAGCTTACCACTTACAACAATATCAACATACTTGCAGGGCATACCCGCTAAGGCATATACCTCGTGTGCAGGCAGAGATACAAGCTGATAACTAATATTTCCTAATGTTAGGTCTATTTCAATCTCACTCATTCCTGCAAAAAGTGGACAGGAACGGAGTGCTTTCATCACATTATCTTCCATGATTACAAAGTTACAAAGATTCTCTTGATTACTACGAATTTAACTCGATTTAACTTAACTTGGACACATATGTTACCCTACTTTCTCCTCGATTATATTTAATTTTGCACAAAAATTAAACGAACAAGATAAAGTAAAGATAACAATGACACAAACATTTTCTCAAAGCACTATCCCTTTTAAAGCATGGGACCTCGACCTACTTGTAGACTATGTACTGAAGTTTCATCATCGTTATATTCGCAAGCAGGGTGAGGAACTTGTTATTAGATTGAACTCACTTGCAGCTAATCATCCAGAACTCGACCGTGTAGTAGATCATTTCCGCAATAGTGTTGCCGACCTCGACCTCCACTGTCAGAAGGAAGAGAATATTCTCTTTCCATACATTCTCGACATTTTCAACGCAGCTGAGTATGGTCAAGAGCATGCGCCTTTCCATTGTGGTACAATCCAGCATCCTATCAATGCAATGATGGCTGACCACAACGACGAGATAGAACGTCATGAGCGTATTGCAGAACTGACAAATGATTACACAGCCCCTGAGGGTGCTGAACCAGAATATGTGAAGGCACTTGCAGACCTTCATCAGTTCCGTGACAATCTCCTCGAACATATCTTCGTAGAAAACGAGATAATGTTCCCACGGGCATTAATGATGGAATAAGATAATGAAAATCAAACGTGCTTACGCGCCGGTTGAAGAAACCGACGGTTATCGAATTCTCGTTGACCGATTATGGCCGCGAGGCATCAGTAAAGAAAAGGCACAAATCGACCTTTGGTTGAAATCTGTTGCGCCAAGTAATGAACTGCGTAAGTGGTTCGGTCATAACCCCGACCGCTTTGCAGAGTTCTCTGAACGATATCGTGCAGAGTTAACTGCAAGTGGAGCTTTAGACGAACTGCGTGCTGTCCTCAAGGAGCATCCCATCGCTACCCTACTCTTTGCGGCACATGATGAGGAACATAACAATGCGGTTGTATTACAACACCTGCTTGAAAAGGAATAATCTTTTATTCTATTAAAGCAGGAGGAGCAAAAGAATCAAAGTGGGGAAACAAAACAAAAGGGGGTGTGTCAAAATATACACTTCCTCTTTTTTGGCGAAAATGTCAACCCTTTTTGAAAAAACAGTCGACTGTTTTGATGAAAAGTGTTGACCCTTTTGTGAACAGAATAAGTTTTAGGAAATAAAAAGAGAGGATGTGTCTATCTTGACACACCCTCTTCTTGTTTTTGTTTTCTGAGACCCACACTCAAAGTATCAAAGGCTAATCCCTTAACGCTTTAAGGTAAAAGACTTTACGCCTTTATCGGTGTTAAGCTTCAAGACGAATACCTTTGGCTGAACACCAGATAAGTCAATACGCTGCTGATAACCGCCTTGCTGCAAGAGACTACCGTCTGTTGAGAAAAGCTGAAACGTCTGATACTTACCGTTAATGGTCAGTTCTGAACCGCTAACAACTGGTAACAGTGCATCTTCATCACCACCAGCAACATTGCTGATACCTGCTGTGATAGGTTGCGCAAGCAACTTCACGATGATAGGTTCTGCCCCACGTGTCTGAACAAGCAGTGCAGCAGCATGCGCCTTAGAGTCATTACTCTTAAATCCTACAGCAATCGAACCACCTTCAAGTGGCAACTTCTCATGTGAAAGTTTGAAATACTTCTTCTGAGCAGAAGGTGCCAAGGTGACTGTTACAGGTGCCGTTGTACGATTACTATATATATTAAGTGGCTGAGGTGTCATCTCTTGTCCCGGACGGAATACAAACTGAATGAAGTCATTGTCAACACTCAGTTCAGGAAGGTCAGTACGTCCGAAGGTTACATCATCAATCATAAAGTTCAGGGAAGTAGCATTACCACCCACAGGACTATAGTAAGAAAAAGCCACATGGAACTTATCATCGATTGCAAGTCCTTCTACCTTAGAAAGGTCTATACGGTAATCAAACCACATATCAGGCTCCAACTTAACCCCTGCTGGGACATATTGAGATATATCTAAGAAGTAAGGTGTAGCCTTACCGTCTTTCTCTGTGATGATATAGAAACCGAATTGTTCCTCACCATTGGTCGTCTGATTACGATACATCAAACTGAAAGTCAAATCCTTACTTTGTGCATTCTTATAAGATAGAGTTGGAGAAATAAGCCAACTTTCATGCTCACGTCTATCCTCAACACCATATTTCAAGAAAGAAATCTGTGCTACTTCGTTCTCTACAACCGACTGATCTGCATTCTTCTGTTGCCATGCATAGAATGGACGTTCACCACGTATAGTGAGGTTCTGCCAACCTTTCAAGCCAAGAATACGTGTATGGCGTAAGTCTGAGAAGGTCTCATTAAGGACAGCTAAAGGTTTGCTATCCGCATCCTTCAGCATTGCTTCTTCAATCTTGTCGAATGCCTCTCGTTCATCTACAGTATTTGGACTGATAGTAACACGCTGAACTTCAACACTCTCTGAAGATACAAAGCGTACGAGGGTAGGACGATGCGTACCCACAACATATTTACCATCAGCATCGCCTACCGTAAGTGATTTCCAGTGGCCACCACCATCAATAGAATATTCGGCAGTACATTTTGCAGCACTACTTACTGGAGATAGCTGAAGTGTATTAACTCCATTGGCAACCAATTCATCATAATAGAGTGTATCCTTTGCTGCCAACGTAACATTACTTTTACTATTCCACTTACCATTAAGTTTCCAATAACCTAAGTCAAACTTATGATAACCCTTCCACGCATCACCAGTAAAGCGACTGTCCATCGCACGATTATCCGTGAAATTCTCAACTAAATCAGCTGAAGTAGCAGCCTCAGAAACACCCTTAAGTTTGATAACCAACGTATCTGCCAAGACACTTGAAACCCTCAACTCTGCCTCATAGACTCCTGCTTTACGTGGTGCGAAGGTCACCTTTACAGGACGATGATAGAGCTTACCAGAACTTGTCGCATAGTAATACTGTCCCACATCAATGCGGAAAGGAGAATTTGCATCATGCTTCAGAGCAAGGTTAACATTCGTAATAACATCCTTTATATCAAAATCAAGTAACTGTTCGTCAGTCTTGTTAGGTGCTGCACTCATCTCACGAACCTGTCCCGACTTGAGTTTTATCGTTGGAGTAGTACCTGCTTTCTTAAAATAACCAGTCAAATTGAGTGATCCACTGTTTTCAGCATCAGCACCAGAGAAGCGGAGTTTATAGGTATTACTACCCACATAAACGCCTGCTACCTGTGGCGTAATTGTCAGATTAGCTTTAATAGTACTATTCTTTGGTAAATTCTCAACATCTAACTTCATTACAGAAGAAGACTTAGTCCCCCCGAAGTTTGGTGTCTGATCAGCACTAAGGTGCATACCCTGTAAGGCGATTGGGAAGGTTGTAGCTTGTCCGACCTCACCCATCATCGTACGATACTGTGGAAGGATAGCTACGAGTGGAGTTTTATCCTTGTCTGATAAACGTAACACACTGAAGTCGTCCATGCGTACCTGACTTCCTGGAGCTACCAAAAGAGCAAACTCTAACTTCACTGCTCCTGCTGGACAAACCGTACGGAACTTCAAATCACCATACGCTTTCATACGTCCAAAGTAGATATCAGGATTATTAATAAAGTCTTTTTCTGCAGAAACAAGTTCGTTACCAGCAGCATCCAACCAACGTAAAGCAAGACGGAACGGACCTTCTGTGCGCTTGCTCTCTATCGTACTATAATGTACAAGACATTCCAACTCATCGCCTTGCACTACCTCCTTTCCAGTACGCTTAAGGTCAATCACCTGCTTAAGATATCCCTCCACATTAGCAGCTGTCTCAATACCAACACCGAAACCAGTATCACTACTGTATCGATCACCAGCCTTCAACTGGCTAACAGTACCTGCAGTAACCCAATGCGTAGGCTTACCATTATCAAATGAATAGAAAAAAGGATCATCTAACAACTCTACCGTCGTCTGCTCAGTAGCAACTTCTCCCATAGGTTTTGCCGCTCGAGGTGTTCCATTTTGTGCGTATGCCGTACTTGTAAAACCAGCTAAACAAAGGCTTACAAACAGCTTTGCAGATAAGTAAAAATTCTTCATTGACATCTAATTTTTGATTAACATACCGCAAATATAGGAATTATTTACACATAAACAAAGTTTTATTACATTTTATTTGATTATTGACTAAAAATAATATTATTCCAAACTAAAAGGTGTATAATTACCCATTAATTATAAGTAAAAGGTGGTTTTATTAGGATTATCACCCCAATAAGCCCCACATGGTTCATAAGTCAAATTGTCAGAAAGAACAGACAAAATGTCACAAAACATCTAATGGTATGCTCCTTGCATAATAGTCGGTACAAAACATTAACAAACAAATTAAAGAAAAGGAGATAAAATTATGTATAGAAATTCATGGTTACCAGAGGTTTTCAATGATTTTTTGAACACTACAAATATGCCTAAGGCAAATCCAACAGCACCAGCTATCAACGTACTGGAGTCTGAAAAAGATTATATAGTAGAGCTTGCAGCACCGGGTTTGAGTAAGGAGGACTTCGATGTTAATATCAACAGCGATGGCGACTTGACCATCAAGATGGAAAAGAAAGCCGAGGAGAGCGAGCAAAAGGCTCATTACCTCCGTCGTGAGTTCGCATATAGCAAGTATGAGCAGACACTGATTCTGCCTGATGATGTTCAGAAGGAAAGTATTGCTGCACGTGTTGCAAATGGTGTACTCACCATTACCTTGCCTAAGATTAAGGTTGAAGAGCAGAAGGTTGCACGCCAGATTACAGTGGGCTAAACGCTCCACTACTCCCTGATGAAAGGTTTTTGTTCTGACGCTATAAGCTGAAGAACCTTGATAAAATGGATTAGTTATTGGTGAATATGCCCCCAGACAGAATATGTTTGGGGGCTTTTTTGATTCTTCCGATAACAGTTTATTCCCTTACCATTCAATGTCTGTAAACTATTTTCATGCAACTCAAAACCAAAACATGCTCTTTTAGCTTCTAAAAGACGCTTAATTGACTTGCAAAAGGTGCCCTTTTGAGGTCTTACTAACGCCCTTTTGAAGTCCTATTAAGCACCTTTTACCTTACTTTGTAATCAATTGACTTCCTGTTGGTTACAAACTTGCTTTTCATACATGTTTTTGTCCTTATCTATAGCTATTTTATTCGAAATTATGTAATGATTTTTCAAAACCTTGTCTACGGATTTTTGAAGTATTAAAACAAAAAAGTTTTCTATGTCGGAGAATAATAATAGAATAGACTATTGAGGGTCTTAGCTATGCCTTTGTTTAATGATTAACTTCGTTTCTTTCGTTAAACCTATATGAAAAATATCCACACTTGTCCTTTTAAAAAGAAGACATGCAATACTTTTCACAACAATAACTTGACAAGTTAGCAGATTATACGTATATTTGCGAGTGAAGACAATAACATTCATTTAAGGAAGACGATGAAGACAAAGCATACTATCCCCATTATATTGGCTGTTTTCTTACTCTCATGTACAGGAAAGACTAACGGACAATCACAACTGTCAGCAGAGAAGGCTCCTGCTGTTGAGCAAACAGCTACTACTAAAAAACAACGTTTGGCACCTCCTCCTAACTACGAGAAAGTAAAACTTACTGAGGGTACATTTGGTTCGTTCCTACGAAATTTACCACTAAAGCCTGCTGGAAGTGACTTACATTATTATAATGGTAGTATCAAACGGCGAAATTATGCTGGTGCGGTAGTAGACATTGACTTTGGTCATGGAGAGGTAGAACAGTGTGCAGACGCTGTTATCTACCTAAGAGCCTTATGGCTTTGGCAGACAAAACAGTATGATAAGATTCACTTCAACTTTACCAATGGCTTCAGAGCTGATTACGCTCGTTGGGCAAAAGGAGAGCGTATCCACATTGATAAGAAGACATGGCGGTGCTGGTATAGTAAGGACACTGCTGCAGATTATTCTTATAAGACATTCCGTAAGTATTTAAACCTTGTCTTTACGTATGCAGGAACAGCCTCACTTGAAAAGGAGTTAACTACTATTACAGGCAAAGAATTGCAGGTTGGCGATGTGATTATCAACGGTGGTCATCCCGGACATACTGTCATTGTTGTAGACAAAGCAGTCAACAAGAAGGGAGAAGCCGTCTACCTACTTGCACAAGGCTATACACCAGCGCAAGAAATTGAGATTTTTAACCAGTGGTTCAGCATTAATCCACAGATCAAATACCTTGACACTCCAGGCTGGTATTTCCGTGGTAACTATGCAAAACGATTTTAGTTAGCCGTCAATTACCCTTAGAATAGGCAAGAAAAAAGCACTGTGACCGAACTCACAGTGCTTTTATTGCTTTGTTTTCTGACTTAAAAGTAATATTACAATCTGTCATCAATGTTATCACCCTCTGTTGGCTTCATATCCTCTTCAAAGTTGGTGATACCAGCCTTAACGAGAATTTCATACCACTGAAGGAGCTTCTTGATATCGCTTGTGTGTACACGATCACGGTCGAAGTCAGGAAGAACCTCTGCAAAGTAGTTCTGCAACTCCTTAGCTGAAGCCTTGCGCCAGTTCAGAGAAGCCACCTTGCCCTCTTCCTTGTCGCGCAACTTTGCCAAGACTTCACCCAATGGAACATCGTCAGACTCAGTGAACATAGCAATATCAGCAAGACTCGTCACACGGTCTGTGCCAAATGCAGGCTGACGCTTGTGACCTTCATCAAGCGACTCAACAATAAGATTCATTTTACCACGGCTTACCAGCTTATAAAGACCTGGCTTACCTGCGATTGAAAGGATTGTCTGTAACATTTTAATCTATTCTTGTTTATAATTTAATTATTCTGAAATAACGGAAAGCAAGTGGTCTACCTGTGGAGCGAGAGGGCGTATACCATCGTTGATGATTTCATAATCACTACGTCGTATCACTTCCTCTTGCGGTAGTTGGCGTGCTATCCACTCAAGGGTCTTTTCCCTACTAATACTATCACGTGCCATCACACGACGAATACGTACTTCTTCCGGTGCCAGAACGCATACTACCTTATCAATGTGGGTACGCTTATCAAAACCGCTATCAAAGAGTATCGCACTTTCAAGCCACGATTGACCCGATTGCTCAAAGTCATGAGCTACAGCAGGATGTATCACGGCATTGACAGCCTGTACATGTGCCTCACTCTGTAGGAGAAAGGCTGCAAGAATGGCTTTCTGCAAGACACCATTGCGGAAGACATCCTCACCGACAAGTGCAGAGAGTTGTTGTTGTAGTGGTTGGGAGGTACGCATCAATTCCTTTGCGTGTGCATCACAATCGTAAACAGAGATACCTCGCTCCGCAAGAAGCTTACAGACGTAAGACTTTCCGCTACCAATACCACCAGTCAACGCTACAATCATCGCTGCTCAATGAGATAATCAACCGTATTTACTTCCGAGCGTACGTTGCGCACACCATTAGGAGAACTTATCACATAGATAGGACATTTCTCGCTATTATTTTTCTCTATGTCTTCGTAATTGACTACAACACGGAAGCCTACAGGGAGAAGTTCCTTTGTTTCGGCATTCTTTGGCATCGAACGCATACGATAGGCACCTACGACAAACTTCACTTTTATCTTGCTTGGGAAGGTACGCATCACCTTGTTGTCAGGCATATTAATAGCTTCAATTGGCACCTCAACAGTTTCCTCAGTAAGCACATCAGGATAGAGTTTCATCTTTACTTTAGAAGGAACACACTTGGCATTCGTAAACTTTCTGAGGTCTACAGTCAACTCCTTGACATCTGTAAAGTTGGCAATATGCTGTTGTTCGGTGTAGACAGTTTGAATACTATCCAACACGTTTCGCGCTGCATAAACCTGAACGCTATCTGGAGTAAAGTCTACATGGGCAAGATAATAATTATCACCTGGTGTTACTGTCCCCAAAAGGCGTACAGGTACCTTTTTATGACGCCCAAAGTTAAATGAAAAAGAGAACTTTCCTGCCTTGACAGAAGCTATCTTTGAACTCTTTGATAATTGAAGGTAAATCTGACGTTGAAGGTCTGCAACAGGTACATCTCCCTTACTTCGTCCGTCACTATAAACTTTGTAGTCGACGTAGATAGGGCGGAAAGTATCGTCAAGACCATAATACGCTATCATATATCCCTTGTCTCGCACAGTAAAACGGACAATAGAATCAAGGTCACTGGTAATAACCACATTACGAGGAACACCCGTCATGCGAAGTGGTATACTGAACTCACGCTCATAGGTTTCGTTCAGTGTCATTATCAACCAGAATCCTCCACTCAATACCAAGAAAAACAAAAAAAACAGAAACTCCTTGTTGAAGATCCTCAACAAGAAGTTCCTGAAGGTACTGAATGTATGAAGCGATTTGCTTGTTTTCATCAAATGCTTTCCTTCTTTTCTATCAATAAGATTTACTTAGTCTGACCCTGCTGAGAAGCCTGTACGTTTGCAAATACGTAGTTCTTATCAACAGTGATAACAACACCACGTGCAATCTCAACTTCAACCTTATTGGTTGTCATATCAATATGCTTTACTGTGCCATAGATACCACCACCAGTCACAACAGAATCACCTGCTGAAAGAGCATTCTGGAAAGCACGAATCTCCTTCTGCTTCTTCTGCTGTGGACGAATCATGAAAAACCACATGATGGCAAAAATAGCAACCATCATGATAATCATAGGCATTGGGCTGCCTTGACCTGCAGCCTGTGCTGCGAGGATTAATGTTGTATTCATTATTTATCAGTTATTATGTTCTTAATTTATGAGCGTGAAAAGGAGGCTATAGGCAAGCATAACGTCTGATAGGCTTTTATAAACACTCATCATTATAATGCTGAACAAGCCTTTTTCATTACGGCTCTTAATAGCTTTCCACCTATGTCTTTATTCCTTATTCTCCGCCTGATCAGTTGCTTGCTGCGTACGATAAGCCACACGCTGAGCAGAAGTTTGCGCAATCGTTGGGCGACGTCCCTCACGACGTGGTGCTCTTTCCTCTTGACGATCATTGCGAGGACGATGTTGACGAGGCTCAGGCATTGTCTTCATCATCTTACCAGTCTGTATGAGATGACGTGCAATTGTATCAAGCATACCATTGATATACCCACCACTTCGCGGTGTACTATACAATTTAGCCAAGTCAACATACTCGTTGATGGTCACCGTTACTGGGATATTAGGGAATGTAAGCATCTCTGCAATAGCTATCTGCATGATGACAACATCCATATAAGCCAAACGAGAGAAATCCCAATTACGACTTGACTCACTCATATAACGCTGATAATCGTCTGCATTGAGGATTGTTGAACGGAAGAGTTTAAGTGCAAAGTCACGGTCCTCTTCGTCACGATATTCTGGCAGAAGTTCTTGATCAGCACCATTCGCAGGGTCGAATCGTTTAATAGTCTTGATAACGAAGGTATCAACAACCTCCTTATCATCATTCCAATAAAGACTCTTCTCCTCCAACACAGCATCCAAATCAGGATTCTCTTGTATGAGAGTACGATATATCTTACGCCACACCTCACGGTCTGCCTCGTACGAATCATCATCACTTGCCATATACTCTTGGTAGATAGTGCTCTGTTCAATCTGATCACAGAGTTTACGAACAGCCTCCATATCATCTTCCCAACGACGTTTTTGTGATTCCATGAAAAGGTTAAGCTGCTTATTCTCTTCCAACTGAACAGCAAACTTATTGTTTACAAAACGACTTGAGGGAGCCGCTGTCCCTTCACGGCTGGCACGATTTGCAGCTATCTCCACGCGATGGCGCTCCTCTTGCGTGATTGATACGATTAAGGCCAAGAGGTAATTGTAGAGGTCATACGCTTTCGCCAAGCTGAAAAGAAGTTCCTTCTCAGCATTGTCCATATTCCTGTTACCGTTCTGATAGTATGCATAGGTTAACTGGACAATCTTAATTCTAATTAATTCCCTATTGATCATTGTCTTTTCTAAAAGATTGTGTTTCGTATTGAATACTTTATTTTGCAAATGTAGGAAATTTCCTTCGTACATGCAAGCATTAGTATCTTTTTCTATGTTTTTTTAGAGAATACTTGCTCAATCCATTGAAAAGAAGTAACTTTGCAACGCTTTTTGCAAATTGAGGATTGAAAGTTGTGATATTCATTAGATTTCCAATTCCTTAGTCTCTCAGTGTGTGATGGCGAATTAAAGTTCGTATTAATTTAGAGTAACACAGAATTATGAAAGAAATTAAAGTAACAGGTCAGAAGCGTACAGACCTTGGAAAGAAAGCTTCTAAGCAGCTCCGTAAGGAGGGTTTGATTCCATGTAACCTCTATGGTGAGGCACAGCAGGATGGCAAGCCAGTAGCATTCTCATTCACAGCTCCTATGTCAGAGTTGCGTAAGTTGGTTTACACACCACACATCTACGTTGTAGAGTTGATTATTGATGGTGAGAGACGTACTGCAGTTCTTAAGGAGCTCCAGTTCCACCCAGTAACAGACGCTCTGCTTCACGTAGACTTCTATGAGGTAAACGACCAGAAGCCAATCGTTATGGGTGTACCTGTTAAGCTCGTAGGTTTGGCACAGGGTGTTCGCGATGGTGGTCGTATGAACATGTCTATCCGTAAGATTAACGTTAAGGCTCCTTATCAGCAGATTCCAGAGCACCTCGATATCAACGTTACTGAGCTTCGTCTTGGTAAGAGTATCAAGGTTGGCGAGTTGAGCTTCGAGGGTCTTGAGTTGGTAACTCCTAAGGAGGTTGTAGTTTGCTCTATCAAGGCTACACGTAACTCTATCCAAGCTGCGCAGGCTGCGGCAGCTGCTGCGGCAGAGTAATCTCTACGACAATAATTAATTCAATATAAGAATTGGACAAGTATTTGATTTGTGGATTGGGTAACCCTGGTTATGAATACGAGGGAACTAGACACAATACAGGATTTATGGTATTGGACGCTTTCGCTAAAGCGTCCAATATTGTTTTTGAGGATAAGCGTTATGGTTTCGTTGCTGAGACAACGGTCAAGGGTCGCAAGATTATTCTTTTGAAGCCTACGACATTCATGAATCTATCAGGAAATGCCGTGCGCTACTGGCTCAACAAGGAGAATATCGACCAGAGTCGGCTCTTGGTTGTCTCTGATGATGTTGCCCTTCCATTAGGTGCTTTCCGCTTGAAAGGAAACGGATCAAATGGCGGTCACAATGGTTTAGGACATATCCAGCAACTTATCGGACAGAACTATGCTCGTCTGCGTATGGGTGTTGGTAACGACTATCCACGTGGTGGACAGGTCGACTGGGTATTAGGTCGCTACTCTGACGAGGAGATGAAAGAGCTTCAGCCAGCTATCGACTTAGGCGTAGACATCATCAAGAGTTTTGCCCTTGCTGGTATCGATATCACAATGAACCAGTTTAACAAACTCGGAAAGAAGTAATCGAGCATCCTCTTTAATATATTATGAGACTATGAACGATATTGCAAGAATTGACAAATGGCTATGGGCTGCCCGCATCTATAAGACCCGCTCCATCGCTGCAGACGCCTGCAAGAATGGTCGTGTCACGATAAAAGGTATCAACGTAAAACCTTCCCACACAATCAAAGCGGGTGAAGTGGTGAGTGTTAAGAAATCGCCTATCACCTATTCGTTCAAGGTTCTCAAACCAATTGAACAACGTGTTGGTGCAAAACTTATCCCTGAAGTCTACGAGAATGTGACCGATGCTAAGCAGTACGAACTCTTGGAGATGAGCCGTATCAGTGGTTTCGTCGACAGAGCACGTGGAACAGGACGCCCAACTAAGAAGGACCGCCGTCAGATGGATGCCTTTGTCGACCCAGCCCTATTTGGTTTTGATGAGGATGATGACGAGGATGAAACATTCTAAAATCGTTGTCTGATAGGTTTAAACGAGCTGATAAACAGCATGACACAGGCTATGGTCTACTGACATTGCAACAAAGGTTATTGTAAAAATATAGGAATGCACGACTCCTACTCCGCTAATAATAATTATAAACGGATGTAAGAGTCGTGCATTCTTATATAAAAACAGCTCATTATCTTAACTTAAAAGCATATTCTACGACAACACATAACCTGCGAAATATTATTACAAAATCCTCATGTTACGTTGTCTAAAAAGGGCATAAACACCCCTTTTCAAACACATCTATAACTATCAATAAATCAATCGATTACAAAACACTAATGTAAAAGGTGCCTAATTGGACTTCAAAAGGGCGTTAGTAAGACCTCAAAAGGGCACCTTTTGCAAGCCAAAAGAGCGTCTTTTAGAAGCCAATTGAGCATCAATAAAAACAGAGGACGTGAAATATTATTACAAAATACACGATGATAAACATCCTTACCAACTCCCTCTACATCTATAAAAACTCACACAACGACAATATACTTATCCCATTTCGATAAAACCTTAACAAATTCTTTGTTGCTGTTAGTTTTTTTTATACCTTTGTAACAAATAATCATATATAACTAAAAGAATGAAGAAATTACTAATTTTCGCACTATTCCTCGGCTTACACACAGTGGCAATGGCTCAGGAATCTAACGGATTAGAAAAGGACAAAGCCGTTTACTTGGAGCTATTGGGCGCATCAAACCTTGCAGGTATCAACTATGATGCACGTTTCAACGACCACACACGCTTCGGATGGAGAGCCGGATTGAGCTTCGCTTATGGTCGTAATTCTGACTTATTCGGAACAAACTCTGACGTACGTGGCTATGCTGTACCTTTAGAAGTGAACTACCTCTTAGGCAGTCAGAAGAACAACCTTGAACTTGGTTTAGGTGCCAGCGTAGGTGTATATAACATACACGAAACGACATTAGAAGTCGTAAATGGTTCAGTTTCTTCCTTGACAACTGAGCAAAAGAAGCACGCAATCGATGAAATTCATATAGGTAATAGCACCCAAACACTGCTAAGCTACAGAGAGAGCCGTAACGCTTTCGGCTACTTTCTCTTTGGAAATATTGGTTATCGACACGTGTCCAACAAGGGATTCCTACTCCGCGCAGGTCTTACTCCAGCCTTCACATTTGGCGACAAGAACACCAATAAAAGGCTAATGATCCATCCATACCTCGGCTTCGGTTGGGCATTTTAATTAAGAAACAAATAACAAAAGCAGGGGCGTACGTATCGTGCGCCCCTGCTTTGTGTTTACAAACACTGAGAAATTAGTGAATCACCTTATCTATCATATACTCATAATCGTAATCTTTCTTCACCGAACGCTTCTTCAACTCAACACGTATTGAATCAAAAGGCTGGGTATTATCGTATGAAGTAGAGAATCTTACCAGACATCCACCCTTCACAAGTTCAGCTTCTGGAACTACTTTCATATTCTTTCGAGCAAGCACCTTTGCAGGAAAGACAACATCCACCCCTCCCTTTGTCAGCTGTTCCACAAACGCAGGAGAGCCATAGTCTCGGGCAAGTTTCAATAGTGAAGCCTTATCTACAGGCTTCTGCTGACACTCGTGGATGTACCTTACATAAAAATCTGTTACCATGTCTGACTCGTCCCACGCCATTGGAACAGGATAAACCTTACTACTTCCATCTTTAGAGAATGCCAACAAGAAGGTAAAACCATCATCCGTTTCTGGATAACAGATAGAAACTGGCAAATAAACAGAAGTGTTAGTTATGTCGGAAACTAAAGCAGTATAAACCTGAAACTCCTCATCCGCACCTTTCCAAATGTCTTCTCGTGTAAAGACTTTCTTATCAAACAAGACTTTACCACCTTTTGAAATCGTCACAACCATCTTCTTTACAAACTCATCAGAATTCTTCACCTTAGTCTTACTATCAATAATATCAATCCGAACACGCCAGTCTCCATAGACTGTATCCATCATCACACTCTCGTTAGCATAATCTTCTGTCTTCATTGTTTTATCCTCTTGAACAGCAGATGTATCCTCAACTTGAGAGGATGTTGGTGCTTTCCAAACTCCTGGAGCAGAACAAGCAGTAAAAATACCTATACCCAAGAAGGTGAATAGTAAGTTCGTAAGACTCTTTAGTATTCTGTATTTTCTCATCATTTTTCTTGTTTATTATTAGTAATAAAAGCGATATATAATCCTTTGCACAAAAATAAACAAAAAGTTTAATATTGCAAGTTTATGCCTTAAGAAATATAAATAAAAAAAGAACTGCTTCCCATCTTCATACAGAAAGACGGAAAGCAGTTCTATTATCTATTCTTTTATTTTACCTTTATTCAGCTGTTCTATCACAGCCTCAGTAGCTTACTTTACAGGAATCTCCTCCAAAGTCTGAACGAGAAGTTTCCAGAATGGCTCAACAGTTGCTATCTCAAGACGCTCCTTCGCTGTATGTGGACTGCGGAGAGTTGGACCAAGACTAACAACATCCATACCTGGATACTTGCCAAGGATGACTGAACATTCAAGACCAGCGTGGTCTACCTGCACAATACCCTCTACACCGTTCTGCTCCTTATAAACCTTCTTCAAGAGGTTAAGGATTTCACTGTCTGGGTTTGGATCCCAACCACCATATTGGCCGCTGAAGACAGTCTTCATACCAGCCATATTGAAGCAGCTCTCCAACTGAGTAGAGATATAATCTCTCATGTCCTCACGGCTTGAGCGAGCAAGAATCATAATAGAGGCCTTAGTTGGTTCAATATGTATAATTGCAAGGTTTGACGAAGTCTCAACAACATCTGGATAAGAAGGAATCATACGCAAAACGCCATTATGACAGGCATAAATAGCATTGATTAACTTCTCCTGAACATCTGCAGGAACCAGATTTGCAGGCTTCTCTACATCCTCTACAAAGAACTCTACATTAGGTTCAATACCCTTGAATTCATCTTCGAGGAGTGCCTTCTGACGAGCAACCATATCCTTCAAAGCTGCAACCTTGCTCTGTGGCAATGCCAAAACAACTTCAGCCTTGAATGGAATAGCATTGCGCATATTACCACCTTCCCAAGAAGCTAAACGTACACCGAGTTCGTTAACTGCATTACGAACAAAGCGAACCATCTCCTTATTAGCATTGGCACGACCCTCATTGATTTCCAGACCAGAGTGACCACCACGGAAACCCTTCAAAGTTACCTTGACAGCAGCTTCTTGATCATTGGCTACTTCCTTATACGCTATGGTTGAAGTAATGTCAACACCACCTGCAGAACCAATAACAAACTTGCCCCATGTCTCAGAGTCAAGGTTCATAAGGATATCACTGTGCAACTCACCACTTGGCATTTCGTTGACACCATACATACCCGTTTCCTCATCACGAGTAATCAATGCCTCTACGACACCATGCTTCAAGGTCTTATCTTCCATGACAGCCATGATAGCAGCAACACCGATACCATCGTCAGCACCAAGTGTAGTGTTGTTTGCATATACCCATCCATCCACGATATGTGTCACGATTGGGTCTGTTTCAAAGTTATGATTACTATCTGGAGCCTTCTGTGGAACCATGTCCATGTGCGCCTGCAACAGAACTGTCTTACGGTTTTCATATCCCGGTGTAGCAGGCTTACGCATTACAACATTGCCACCAGCATCGATATATGATTCAACACCTACTCTTGCTGCAAAGTCTAACAAGAACTTCTGTACTTTCTCTGGCAATCCTGAAGGACGTGGAACCTGTGTCAGATCATCGAAATTTCTCCAAAGGCCTTCTGGCTTAAGATTTCTTATTTCACTCATAATGTTGATTTTAAAAGGTTATTATCATTGTTTATTCATTCGTTCAAAACTATTTTCCTCTACATTACTTTGCTGGACGAGTAAGCTCTGTTGGACCACCCAATGATACTGGCGTCTTGGTGAAACTCAGTGCAATCCATGCATAAACACCTAAGAGAATAACCAATAAGGTTTGAATGGTATGTACAATCAGTACAAAATAGAGTGCTTGATTGTCTGCGACACCATAAAGTATTAGCATTGTCTTGACTGCAAAGTGCCAAGGTCCTGCTCCGTTAGGCGTTGGTACAATAACAGCTACCGAGCCAACAACAAAGCTAACAAGCACACAAGAAAGACCGAGGTTTGCTGTTGCATCAAAGCAAAAGAATGTCAAGTAATAATGAAGGAAGTAACTTCCCCATATTGCCAGACTGTAGAAGATAAACAAAGGAATATTCTTTACTTTACGCAAAGAACTTATTCCCTGCCATATACCACCTAACATCTCCTTCACTTTCTTATAGAAAGATAGGTGACGTAGCACATAATAGAAGAGGATAATTGATGCAACACCACAGATAGCCGTTACCAGCCAGCCCGTTGGTGAGAACATCCCGAAGACATCATCAATACGTGTACCTGTCCTTGAAAAGAAGTTCGTGAAAACTCTTATCTGCATCAAAAAGGCTGTGGCACTGATGAGTAATACGATAAGCGTATCTACTGCGCGTTCTGTTACTACTGTACCAATAGCTTTTGGGAAGGCAATCTTATCATATCTATTCAACACTCCACAACGAGCAAACTCACCAATGCGGGGAATAAGCAGACTGACAGCGTAAGAAAGAAAGATAGAGTTTACACAGACCGATGCGCGCGCATGCTCACCGATAGGCTCAAGACTCTGCTTCCATCTCCACCCACGAAAAGCCTGCGCCAGTATGCCGAAAGGGAGTGAGAGAATCATCCAAGTCCAGTTCATCTCATGTAGCAGTACATGCTTGATACTGGAGAAGTCGAATCCCCTATACATCCAATATAGGATTGCACTTCCAAGTAGTAACGGCAATGCAATCTTCACAGTATTGTTGAACAGTTTCTTCGTCCTCATATAATGGAGCAAAGATAATTAAAATGTTTTTTAATGCAAAATAAAATGAGTATCTTTGTAGGCAAATAAAGAAAAATTATGAAATTAGTCAAGCCAAAGAAGAATTTGGGTCAGCACTTCCTCACTGACTTAAGCATAGCCCGTCAGATTGCTGACACCGTTGATGCCTGTCCTGATATCCCTGTGTTAGAGATAGGACCGGGTATGGGTGTCCTTACTCAATATCTTGTTGAGAAGCCACGTGAAGTGAAAGCGGTAGAGATAGACTCGGAAAGTGTTGCCTTTCTCTACGAGAAGTTCCCTAAGTTACGTGAGAATATTCTTGGACAAGACTTCCTCCGCATGGACTTAAATGAAGTCTTTGATGGTAGACAGTTTGTATTGACAGGCAACTATCCTTACGACATCTCGTCTCAAATTTTCTTTAAGATGCTTGAGTATAAGGATCTTATTCCTTGCTGTTCGGGTATGATACAACGTGAGGTCGCACAGCGTATGGCTGCAGGACCTGGTTCAAAGACGTATGGTATCTTATCTGTCTTGATGCAAGCATGGTATAATGTGGAATATCTCTTTACCGTAGATGAGAATGTATTCAATCCTCCTCCAAAGGTTAAGAGTGCCGTTATCCGTATGACACGCAATGAAGTGACGGACATTGGCTGTGACCAAGTACTCTTTAAACGTGTGGTGAAGACTGTGTTCAACCAGCGTCGTAAGATGTTACGTGTGAGTTTACGACAGATATTCAACACGGTTAAACCTACTGATGGTTTCTATGAGCAAGACATTATGACCAAACGTCCAGAGCAACTATCTATCGCTCAGTTTGTTGAACTAACAAATATGGTTGAAGAACAGTTGAAAATTATTGGACAATAAGTTGAAAGAAGTTTAAGTCCTTATGATGACAAGAAAAGAACAATATAACCAACTAATACCGCAGATTGCAGGGCTTATCAAGGGCGAAACAAATCTTGTGGGCATCTTGGCAAATGTGTCAGTAGCATTGCATGACACCTTCCCTGATCGTTTCTTTTGGGTGGGCTTTTATCTCCAAGAGAATGGAACTATGTTGAGATTAGGTCCTTTTCAGGGGTCAGTAGCCTGTTACGTCATCCCGTTCGGCAAGGGTGTCTGTGGAAAGGCATGGGAAGAAGGACGCACCCTCATTGTTCCCGACGTAGAGAAATTCCCTGGACACATTGCTTGTAGTAGTCTTTCACGCAGTGAGATTGTTGTTCCGATGTATGATGATGCACATACTTTCCGTGGTGTACTCGACATTGATAGCACTCGTCTCAACGACTTCAACGAAGACGATAAAGAAGGTTTGGAACGTATCATCGAACTTCTAATGGAAGAAACGCAAGACCTCTTTCAATAGAAAGGATAGAAAACCTTGTTTTGACAAAAAAGTAAAGTAAAATCTTGTGCATATCCGAATTAATACCTATTTTTGTAAAGTAGAAATTTAATATTACGAATATATGTTAGACGTTAAGCAGACATTAAATGATGCCAGCGAGCGCATGGAAATGGCAACGATGTATCTCGGAGATGAGTTGCAGCGCATCCGTGCTGGCCGTGCAAACGTAGCCATCCTCGATGGTGTACGAGTAGAATCTTACGGTTCAAAGGTTCCTTTGAATCAGGTTGCCTCAGTCATGGTGCCTGACGCACGTACCATTGCTATCAAGCCATGGGATAAGAAGGCTATCAAAGATATTGAAAAGGCTATCATGGACTCAGATGTTGGTATCACACCAGAGAACAATGGTGAGTTGATTCGTCTGAACTTGCCTCAGCCAACAGAGGAGCGTCGTCGTGACTTGGTAAAGCAGTGTAACAAGATTGGTGAGCGTACAAAGGTTGAGATTCGCAATGTTCGTTCTGATATCAAGGAGAAACTGAAGAAAGCTATCAAGGACGGTCTTTCTGAAGACAACGAGAAGGATGCTGAAGACAGCTTGCAGAAGATTCATGACAAGTTTATCAAGCAGGTTGAAACACTGTTAGAGGATAAGCAGAAAGAGATTATGACCGTTTAAAAAACATAGTTGCCCCTCCCCCTTACCCCTCCCCCCAAAGGGAGGGGAGTAATATGTACCGACTATCACAATTCTATTCAAATTAATAGCGGTAACTACTCCCCTCCCTTTGGGGGAGGGGTAAGGGGGAGGGGCCACTCTTTTTTATTTTTATGCGCGGCTTAGTAATAAAGAACACAGGTAGCTGGTACACGGTGAAAACCGAGGAAGGCAAGACAGTAGATAGCAAGATTAAGGGCAACTTCCGCCTGAAGGGAATTCGCTCTACTAATCCTGTGGCTGTTGGTGACCATGTTATCATCACGCCTAATCAGGAGGGAACGGCTTTCATCACTGAGATAGAAGACCGTAGGAATTATATCATCCGAAAGTCACCTAACCTCTCTAAGCAGAGCCATATCATTGCTGCTAATATCGACCAAGCGTTCTTGATTGTCACAACAAACTATCCCGAAACTTCCACCACATTCATCGACCGCTTCCTTGCCAGTGCCGAAGCTTACCGCATTCCAGTAACACTCGTCTTTAATAAACACGACTTGCTCGATGAGGACGAATTGCGTTACCAGCATGCAGTAATGAATCTCTATGAGACCATCGGTTATCAGTGCGTAGAGATACAAGCGAGTGCCGAAGCTGATAATGAGTTCAGTGTGGAGAAACTAAAACCATTATTAGCTGAAAAGGTAACCCTCTTGAGCGGTAATAGTGGCGTAGGAAAGTCAACGATTATCAATGCTCTCCTACCCCATGTCAACCTCCGTACGGCAGAGATTTCCGATGTACATAACACGGGTATACACACAACTACATTCAGTGAGATGCTGGAGTTGCCAATGGGTGGATATCTTATTGACACACCGGGTATCAAGGGATTTGGAACCTTTGACATAGAACGTGAAGAGCTGACAAGCTACTTCCGTGAGATATTCAAGTTTTCGAAGGAATGTAAGTTCTCTAACTGTACGCACACACATGAGCCTGGCTGCGCTGTAAGAAAGGCTCTTGAAGAACATTATATCGCTGAAAGTCGATATAACAGTTACCTTTCAATGCTCGAAGATAAGGAGGAAAACAAGTATAGAGAGGCATTTTAAAAGTTCTTCCATTAAGTTTATCGATAGAAATATAGAATAATACTTGCATGGTATAACTATCCAATATCGAATGGTTCTACAGAAAGGATAAACAACATAATAAAAGCGCTGAAAATACAAATCGTTTCAATATTGTCTATCCATTACTATATTTTTCCACCTCCAACAAGCAACTTGTTTCTTTGTTTACTGATAATTGTAAACTTCTTTCGTATATATCAAAAACAACACATGGTCTTTTAGCTTCTAAAAGACGCCCAATTGGCTTGCAAAAGATGCCCTTTTGGAATGTTACTAACGCCCTTTTAAAGCCCAATTAAGCACCTCTTCTTGAACTTCTTTATAACTAACTGATTTACTGTTGGTTAAAGACTTGCTTTTTATAGGTATTTTCCGTATCTATTTTAGGACTTTTACTCGAACTTATGTAATGATTTTTCAAAGTCTTATTAATGTTTTTAAGGCATTAAAATAAAAAGGGTTTCTGTGTCGGAGAGTAAAGGTAAAAGGGAATTTGGCAGCCTTTGGCTATGTTCTTGTTTAATAAATAAATCGGTTCTTCCATTAAATTTACTCGCTCTATATGACAAGCACCCACGCATTTAACAGAAAAACAAAAATAAAGGTGTGCCAAACTTGAAATTTGACACACCTTAACCTAAAGATACTACAATATTTTATTCTGGCCACAAACAAAATGCATTTGTTCGACCACCATATCCAACATGTACCTTATCTTTCTGAATAAGCAGATTGTAGGCATTTCCGTTATTATAGGGACGTGGCGTACTTGACCAGTAATATACACTGCTTCCAACTTTTTGTAATTTCCCCTCATCTCCAGTATCCTTAAAGTAATATCCAAAAGCTGGCAAGAATATATAGTCAGACGATTTAGCGGGTTTACCAGTCTTAATGGTCTTGTTATCTTTATCGTATTTATTAAAATCAGTTGCAGAGGCACTTGTGAAATCAAAGCCATCAGGTGCTGCTTTCTTAAGATCTTGTAAAGTCTTGTGCTGCTCTGCAGCAATAACACTACGTTTCTTCAGCCACATACCGCCTGTATGTAAATGCTTCATAATTTCCCAGATAGAGGAATCCCAATGAGGATCTCCATACTCAAGATACCATAAGAACTCATTAGCATTAGGGCATTTAGCTGCCGAACGCGATGCAGAAGTTGGATAATTTACAGGATTATACCATCGTGCATCAGAATCCAATTTAGGATAATGACTATCCTTCTCATTATTGAGGGCAGGTTGATAGGTTTCATAACCTTTCCATACATGCTGACCTTTGACTGCATCCCACATATAATATATATCGCTTGAGTAGTGAGGGACCGTCAAATCTGCTGCAACTTTCTTGTTCTTTCCCTCGTGGAAAGTAAGTTCACCATAATTCTTTGTTACAGTTCCCTCAACCAATGTTTTTTGGTCATAGAGTCTGTATTCCACTGTGAAATTGTGATAAGTGCCAGGAGCAAGTACCATTATTGCGGCATTTTTAGCATAAGTTGAGCTGGTAGGAATAGGAAAACCATTCGTTCCACCACCCTTCAGTTTAAGTGTAATGCTCGTTTTAGGATCACTTACAGAAGTACGTTTAAGTCCATTATCATCAAAGTCAAACTTTCCAGCAAGAACTTCGTCGGCAGTTACTGTTATTTGTGTAACCTTTACATCTTCTGCAAATTCATGGCTGTAATAAGGTATGAACGTAATGTATGATGCTTTGTGAGAGAGTGTAAATTCATACTTCCCAGCACCTTTTGTAGCTGTTGCTGTACCGCAATCACCATCTGTACCAATATGCGAGCCATCATTAGGGGTAGCCTGCTCCTGTTCTGACTTTATCGTTACCTTATCACCTACATTGTTTCCCTGTCCAGTATAACGTACAGGATAACTCTGTGCATTGAGCGAGCCAATAAAGGAGAACTTGGCAGTAGCAGTCTTGCCTGTAATATCTTCATCAGAACTTTGAACCAAAGATCCATCATTGTTAATCCACAGTTTGTCACCTTGTGTCCAATAAAAGTCTACACCTGAACCACTATATTCACCCATGGTTCGAGTTGAAACTTCCTCCTTTGCAACAAACTCGGTCATGCCAGCAGGTGTTTCTTTCTGCTTTCCTTTATTCTCTTGTGCAGTGTCGTCATTAGAACAACTTGCTAATGTAAATAGGGCTAAAACGGGTAAAGCCCACAAATTTTGATATTTCATTTTCATTTTGCTTTGTCTTAATTTACTTCTTATTTTCAATTCTCATCAAACTCACTTACGCAATTATATTCTTCATCGCTAAAGAAGTTAAAACCCTTTGCAGTCAGCGTTTCGTCATCATCTGCAGAATAGTGTCCGCCTGATGCAGAAATATTCATAATACACTCTTTTTCACTTATAACTACAAATGTAGTCAAGGGCTTAATATAAGCTTTCTCTTGTTTTTGATTCATATTGCAAAATTTAATTAATGATTAATAACTTAATTAGGTAAACTAATTTTAATCACTTACTTAATATAGTTGTTCTTTTGTTTATAAACTTATATAATTCTAAGTAAGAGTACGAAGAAATAACACAGGAAACTCCTATAAACTCTTTACTTACTAGGGAAAAATTAACCTGAAAGCAGTGTGAGAATATACAACTATTGGATTTACCAAATAATTAATTCACTACTATCTTTTTCTTATTTTGATATATTAAAGAATTGAGTGTAGTAACGGATGCATTTACATCTTTATTATACAAAGTCGAAACCATTAGGTTCATCGAAATTCTTTGCTTGTAACATCATTGTTAATAAGTTAATCCTTACTCAACGGGGTGCAAAGGTAATAAAAAATATTGGAATGCCGAAAACAAAAAAGAAAAAGTATCTAAGCCTCACCTCTGCTCCTCTACAAATCAACAGTCACTGCCTAATGGGAAGTTGTGGAAAGAGAGTAGAATATACAGATTGCTACCCTACTTCGTAGCAGTAGGAAGGCTAAGTAAAAGTCGGTACTTAATACTTGGGGAAGCGATTTAAGAACAGTTCCCAATTATCAGTAAACTCACGGATTGTTGGGAAAAGGATGTCTGCACCTTCATTCAAAAGTACAGAATCAGCCAGAGGACCGCTATTAATGGCAACAGTATAACAACCCGCTGCAACACCAGCATGTACTCCAAGCGGTGCATTCTCAACGACAATACCTTCTGAAGGCAAATAATTACCAGCCTTTTTCAATCCCATTAAGTAAGGGTCAGGATTTGGTTTACCACGCTTCACGTCGTATGCTGTTGTTATCTGATCCTTAGAAACGAACTCACCGAAGTCACGCGTGACACGCTCTATCAATGGAAGTTGTGCACTACCAGTTACAATACCAATCTTTAATCCACTTGCCTTAATCTTCTGCATAAGGTCTATCACTCCATCAAACACCTTTGCTTCAGGCATCTCATGGAAATAATGCGCCTTCACATCATACATCTGTTGAGCCTCTTCCTCACTTAGTTCTTTACCAAGTTGAGCCTTAGCGTACTTACGGATAGTATCTACACCACGCGCACCTTCTGTTGCGTAAGAGTCTTCAAGCGTGAAGTGAATACCAAACTCCTTCATAGCACGCTGCCACGCAACACCATGATTGGGCATTGAATCATAAAGAACACCGTCCATATCAAAGAGAACAACTTTGGGACTTACACCAGTCTTTCCGAAGGAGGATATGTCTTGCTGAGATTGAGACGTCATCGCTACTTACTTTACCTTTATTATATATAATTATCCTCAAGTCCCTCAGCTATGTGAAGAACTTGAGGATACATTAAAAATATTATCTCCTTTAAGCCCTATCCACACTATATAAATTAGATTCCATTAGGAACTCCTCCCCCTTTCGGGGAGGTCGGGCGGGGCTTATCTCCCCCTCCTTTGGAGGGGTTGGGGAAGGTACTTATTCCTTTGTCAGTCTTTCCTGAATAGCCTTGCTCTCAGCCTCATAACCTGGCTTATTGAGAAGAGCAAACATATTCTTCTTGTAAGCCTCAACACCTGGCTGATTGAAAGGATTCACTTCCTGAATAAGACCGCTGATACCGCAAGCCTTCTCGAAGAAGTAGATAAGCTGACCAAGGTAATACTCGTTCAATGTTGGAACGCTCACACGGATGTTAGGAACACCACCATCAACGTGTGCAAGACGTGTACCAAGTTCTGCCATCTTGTTTACCTCATCAACACGCTTACCTGCGAGGAAGTTCAAGCCATCGAGATTCTCCTCATCGTGTGGGAAGAGTACCTTTGTATTAGGCTCCTCAATAGAGATAACAGTCTCGAAGATAGAACGCTCACCTTCCTGAATCCACTGACCCATTGAGTGAAGATCGGTTGTAAAGTCACAAGCTGCAGGGAAGATACCCTTATGATCTTTACCCTCGCTCTCTCCGTAGAGCTGCTTCCACCACTCAGCAAAGAAGTGGAGCTTTGGCTGGAAGTTAGCAACAATCTCAATCTTCTTACCTGCCTGTGAGTAGAGACCCTGACGAACAGCAGCATAACGTGCAGCAATATTATTTGCGAAAGGAACGTCAGCAGAAGTCTCTTTCTCCATTACCTGTGCACCCTCAACAAGCTTCTGAACATCGAAACCTGCGACTGCGATTGGCAATAAACCTACTGGAGTAAGCACAGAGAAACGACCACCAACATTGTCAGGAATGATAAATGTCTTGTAACCTTCCTTAGTTGCAGCAGCACGTGCAGCGCCCTTATGCTCATCAGTGATAGAAACAATCACATCCTTTGCAGCTTCCTTACCCAACTGATCCTCACACTGCTTCTTCAAAAGACGGAATGCAAGTGCTGTCTCTGTTGTTGTACCAGACTTAGAAATATTGATAACACCAAACTTCTTATCCTTCAAGTAGTCTGTCAACTCAGCGAGATAGTCCTCACCGATGTTGTTACCTGCAAAGAGAATCGTTGGATTCTTCTTGTCATTTACAAGCCAAGCGAAGCTGTTACCCAAAGCTTCGATGACAGCGCGAGCACCGAGGTAAGAACCACCGATACCTGCAACGACAACCACCTCACACTTCTCACGGAGTGTATTGGCAACCGCCTGAATCTCGCTAAGGAACGCTGGAGTAATGCTTGATGGCAAATGCAACCATCCAAGGAAGTCATTACCAGGACAAGTAGCTTTCTCCAAAGCGTCCTGAGCTGCAGCTACGTGAGGAGCATAAGCCTCTACTGCGCCCGGATTCAAGAACTGGGCGGCTTTCGTGATGTCTAACTTAATACTTTCCATTTGTGTTTATCTAAATGAATCTGTTAATAATTTAATTTCTATTTGTGGACTGATACGTTCATAGAGAATGTTATAAACCGCATCGAGAATTGGCATATTGACATGCAGACGACGATTAATCTCCTTCATACACTTCGTACCAAAATATCCTTCAGCTATCATTTCCATCTCAATCTGTGCCGACTTGACGCTGTATCCCTTTCCAATCATTGTTCCAAAGGTATGGTTACGCGAGAACTTACTATATCCCGTCACCAACTGATCACCAAGATATACACTGTCAATGATGGACCGTTGAATTGGATTGATAGTATTAAGGAAGCGTTCCATCTCCTGCATTGCATTCGACATCAACACTGCTTGGAAGTTATCACCATACTTCAAGCCAGAACAAATACCAGCAGAGATAGCATAAACGTTCTTCAAGACAGAAGCATACTCTATACCAAGGACGTCGGGAGAGGTCTTAGTCTTGACATAGTTTGATGCTAACACCTCCGTGAAGGCGCGTGCCTTCTCAAGATCAGAACAGCCAACAGTAAGATAGGTGAGTCGCTCCATCGCCACTTCCTCCGCATGAGACGGTCCACCAATAACAGCAAGATTATCGTATGGAACGCCATATGCCTCATGGAAATACTCTGAACAAACAAGGTTCTCATCAGGGACAATACCCTTGATAGCCGTTAAGATTAGCTTTGTATTGAGCTTTGTCTTCAGTTTCTTCAGTAAAGCTTTCAGATAAGGAGAAGGAGTAACGAACACCAAGGTGTCATACTCCTGCACTATCTTATTGATATCCGAAGAGAGCAGCACCTCATTCATGTTAAACTTAACACTTGTGAGGTAAGAAGGATTGTGTCCTCTCCGCTTAAACTCTTCTATCTTATCGTCACGCCGGAAGTACCAACCAATATGATGCGTATGCTCCACAACAATCTTAGCGATAGCCGTTGCCCAGCTACCGCTTCCTATGATTGCTATTTTACCGATGTCGAACATAGACGTTAAGAATAAGAGTAAAAAGGTAAAAAGTAGAGAAAGTGAAAGATATCAGCATTGTATTATGGCCTAATACCATCGCTATAGTTATACTTCTCTTTTAGTTATTCATCCTACTTTCTACCCTTTTACTTTTCTCTCATTTACTTTTTACTTTTCGTTAGCTCCGTCAATCCACTGCTGAATAGCCTCAACAGAAGGCTTCTCATAACCGAGCTTGTACTTCTTATTGATTTCTCCGAGCTTCTGCTGCAAACCCTGTGCCTTCTCCTCTCTGATGTCAGAGATGAGATTGAAGCCAGCCTTGCGCAAAACATATACCCATTCTTCAGCAACACCGAGCTCAGCCCATTCCTTAACAGAAGACTGTGGAATCTTTGGTTCTGGTTTCATCTGTGGGAAGAGCAATACTTCCTGAATGTATTCCTTACCAGTCATCAGCATTACCAAACGGTCAATACCAATACCGATACCAGAAGTTGGAGGCATACCATACTGCAAAGAGCGAAGGAAGTCTTGGTCGATAATCATCGCCTCATCATCACCCTTGTCAGCCAAACGCATCTGTTCGATGAAACGTTCTTCCTGATCAATTGGGTCATTCAGCTCTGAATAAGCATTAGCCAACTCCTTACCGTTCACCATCAACTCAAAACGCTCTGTCAGTCCCGGCTTAGAACGGTGCATCTTGGTCAGTGGTGACATCTCAACAGGATAGTCAGTGATGAAGGTTGGTTGGATATATGTACCCTCACAGAACTCACCAAAGATTTCATCTATGAGCTTACCCTTACCGAAACTCTCATCAATTTCTTCGAGTTTCAACTCGTTAACAGCAATATTACGGATTTCCTCCTCTGTCTTACCATAGAGATCGAAACCAGTCTTCTCCTTGATTGCATCAAGGATAGGTAGACGACGGAATGGTGCCTTGAAGCTGATAACCTTGTCACCAACCTGTACCTCTGGCTTACCATTTACCTCTATACAAATCTTCTCAAGAAGTTTCTCAGTGAAAGACATCATCCAGTTGTAGTCCTTGTATTGTACATAAAGTTCCATACAAGTAAACTCTGGATTATGGAAACGGTCCATACCTTCGTTACGGAAGTTCTTACCGATTTCATAAACACCCTCAAAACCACCAACAATCAGACGCTTCAAATAAAGCTCTGTTGCGATACGCATATACATATCAACGTTGAGAGCATTGAAGTGAGTGATGAATGGGCGTGCACTTGCACCACCAGCAATACTCTGCAAGGTAGGAGTTTCTACCTCTGTATAACCAGCCTCATCGAAGAACTTACGCATGGTACGCAATACGATAGCACGCTTCAAGAAGGTATCTTTCACACCCTCATTCACAACGAGGTCAACATAACGCTGACGATAACGCTGCTCTGGGTCTTCAAACTTATCGTATGCCTCTCCGTCCTTATACTTAACAACAGGCAGTGGCTTCAAGCTCTTAGACAAAACGGTAATCTCCTTAGCATGAACAGAGATTTCTCCCATCTGTGTCTTGAACACTACACCCTTAACACCGATGAAGTCACCAATATCGAGCAACTTCTTGAAGACCTTATTATAAAATTCTTTATCCTCACCCGGACAGATGTCGTCACGAGTGATATAAACCTGGATTCTACCCTTGCTATCCTGTAACTCTGCGAAGGAAGCCTTGCCCATGACACGGCGTCCCATCATACGACCAGCAATTACAACCTCACGCTGTTCGTCCTCCTTGAACTGCTCTTTAATATCAGTAGAGTAAGCATTCGTTGGAAACTCTGCTGCTGGATAGGGATCAATCCCCATCTCACGCAATTCCTGCAGGCTTTGGCGGCGACCAATTTCCTGCTCAGATAATTCTAAAACGTTCATATTTATAATTAAATCGAATATATTCTTATATTTTGCAAATTTACTAAATAATTCGCAAACTATGGCTGCTTTTTCCTTTTTTATGGCATTGGAATATTCAAAAAACATACATAATGAGCCTCATATAGAGATTTTTTAGTACCTTTGCTAATTAGTTATCATAATAGTCATTTGCACTATTGTTTTTAGATGTAGACGAAAGTGAGGGTGTTTAATGACATGTAGTGATTAATACAATTTTCAATGTACAGTGTTTAACTAATTGTTAATGACTTATGGGAAATATTCTAACAGCTATAACAGCGATTGTGGGCAACTCCTTGAACCTCTCTGGAGATACTCCAGGACAAATACAGAATAGGGTAAATCAGATGGGGGCAGTTCTTGAAGATTATATAAAGAATGCTTTTGCCGATTGTGTAGGGAAAGACCAAAGAACAATTAATTCCCAACGTAACACTACATTCTCGTATTTAGGCAATAATACAAATCCTCCTGATGCAATGTTAAAGGGTAGCGATGCTATAGAAATAAAGAAGGTGGAGTCTGCCCAAAATGCTATACAACTTAACAGTAGCTTTCCTAAGAATAAATTATATTCAAGTAATCCAAAGATTTCATGTAAATGTAAAGATTGCGAAAAATGGGATACAAAAGATATGATTTATGTTGTAGGACATGTTCAAAATTCCATTTTACATAATATAATCTTTGTATATGGAGATGTTTATTGCGATGCCCACAATGTTTATGAAAAGGTAGAGAATACTATCAAAGAGTGTGTTCAGACGCTGGAGGATGTAGAGTTGTCTGAAACGAAAGAGCTTGGAAGGGTAAACAAGGTTGATCATCTTGGCATTTCAAGTCTCAGGGTAAGGGGTATGTGGGTTATAGCCTCACCTTTCAAGCAGTTTGAGTATTTATATGAAGATGAGGATAAGGAAGAAAAAACTTCTTTCAAATTAATAGCTATCATTCCCGAGACTAAGTATAACAGCTTTGGAAATAAGTCGGATTTTGAAACCTTTTGCATGAAACATAGCGTTGTTGTCAACGATGAAGATGTACCTAATCCTCAGAATCCAGCAGAAATGATTAAGTGTAAAGTAATAATATATAAAGTATAGTGAATTTAATAAGCTTATTTTCTGGCGCTGGTGGTCTTGATAAAGGCTTTCACAATGCTGGTTTTAGGACTGTGGTTGCTAATGAGTTTGACCCGAAAATATATCCAACGTTTAAGGCAAACTTCCCTGACACAAAGTTAATTGAGGGAGATATAAGGAGTGTAAAGAACGATGAATTTCCTAAGCATGTTGCAGGAATCATCGGTGGTCCTCCCTGTCAGTCATGGAGTGAAGCTGGCAGTTTGAAAGGCATTGACGATGCACGTGGTCAGCTGTTTTATGAGTATATACGTATTTTGGAGGCTGTTCAACCCTTGTTCTTCGTTGCGGAAAATGTATCTGGTATACTTGCAAAGCGTCATTCGGAGGCGGTTAATGGCTTCATGAAACTTTTTGACAAGGCTGGTTACGATGTGAACTTGAAGATGATAAATGCCAATGATTTCGATGTTCCTGAAGACCGTGATCGTGTATTCTTCATCGGTTTCCGTAAGGACTTGAATATCCATGATTATGAATACCCAACCCCATGTAAGCATAAACCAACACTTCGTGAGTGTATTTGGGATCTCAAGGATAATGCGATTCCCGCACTTGAGAAGAATAAAACCAATGGCGACAAATGTACCGTACCTAATCATGAATACTTTACGGGAGCATATTCTCCGATATTTTTATCTCGAAATAGAGTCAGAAGTTGGGATGAACCTGGGTTTACAGTTCAGGCAAGCGGTCGTCAGTGCCAGTTACATCCTCAAGCTCCAAAGATGATAAAGGTTGAAAAGAATAAGCAGATATTTTTGCCGGGCAAAGAAGAACTGTATAGACGTATGTCGGTTCGTGAAGTAGCAAGAGTGCAGACTTTCCCTGATGAGCATATCTTTTTATATACAGATGTCAATATGGGGTATAAGATGATTGGTAATGCTGTTCCTGTAAACTTGGCTTATCATGTTGCAATGAGTATCAGATATATACTTGACAAGCATGGTATAGCTTATGGTGATTAGAAGAACTGCATGGACATTGCGCCACCTTGGTGCTGCAATGATTGTAACTTTGATTTTACCGCTTGATTTTGTTATATATCCAACTTTTATTATCTTTGCATTACATTAAGTTGATTAGGTTATGAACGTAGAAAACATCATAAAAAGTATTCATCAGGAAGACGGACTAAGCCGCACACTCGGTATGGAGTTTATCTCTACACCCGAGGACGACACTTTGAAGGCAAGAATGGCTGTCGATGACCGTAACAAACAGCCTTTTGGCTTCCTCGCTGGCGGCGCTTCTTTGGCTCTTGCAGAGAATCTTGCTGGTATCGGTTCGATGGCGTTATGCCCAGGAAAGATGGCTATGGGCATTAATGTTCACGGCAATCACGTCAAGGCAATGCCATACGGTGGAACAGTTACGGCTTACGGAAAACTGATTCACAAAGGGCATACGCTACACGTATGGAACATTGATATCAAGAATGGTGAAGACGAACTCATCTCAAGTGTACAAGTTACCAACTACGTCATAGCCCCACAAGAGAAGTAAATGGATTCTTTCTTTATCTATCGTGAGCCTTTCGAAAAGGTTTGTCATTGCTATTCACAACCAGAGAAGCCAACGGCTATTTCCTCACTTGCAGAACTTAATGGGCGCAAGGGATTTGTCATTGCTCCTTTCTTTTGCGATGACAGTAACACACTTTACTTACTGGATGGTCAGAAAGGTTCTTCAACGGTTCTACCTTTAGACGGTAGCAAGGGTTTTGATGCTATTCCCGACTGGCAGGACGAGGCGGTACTTACTAACGAAACGCCTTCTCTTCGCGAGGCTTATCACGACGACTTCTGCCGTTTTCATAAAGAGTTAGAACACAATAGATTCCGCAAGTTAGTTCTGGCGCGCTCGATTATCGAAACAAAAGACGAGTGTACGACTCCGCGAAGTATTTTTCTTAAGGCTTGTGAGAAGTACCCACGCTCTTATATTGCACTTTTCTATACTGCAGAGATAGGCATGTGGCTTATTGCAAGTCCTGAAGTTCTACTCCGCAGTGATGCTGAGGGCTATCAGACAATGGCATTAGCAGGTACAATGAGGTATGAAGGTGAGGATATGAAGTGGTCTACTAAGAATCAAGAAGAGCAACAACTCGTTGCTGATTATATCCGTGCTTGCTTGCAACCGTTTGCTGCTGAGATTACTGAAAGTAAGCCTTACACTACACGTGCAGCACATTTGGCGCATCTTCGCACAGACTTCACTTTTCAACTTAAAGACACACAGCGACTCGGAACATTCCTTACAGCCTTCCACCCTACCCCTGCCGTATGCGGTATGCCAAAGGATGAGGCACAGCAGTTTATCCTTCATAATGAACAGCTAAACCGCAGTTATTATAGTGGTTTCAGTGGATTGCTTGGTGAGAAGGGTGCGGCAAAACTTTATGTCACCCTTCGCTGCATGCAACTCTCTCATTCTACGTGTCGCCTTTATGCAGGTGGCGGACTCTTAAAGGAAAGTATTGAAGAGAATGAATGGCAGGAAACAGAAGCCAAACTTGACACTATGCGCCAGTTGTTAAAATGAGATTAGCCTGATAAGCCTTATTAGCCCAATTAGCCATATTGCCTTATCAGAACCAACAGCACTAACCCTCAACACCCAACATTCAACACCCACCACCCAAATGTACAGCAATAAAGAAAACGTAAACATCCTTACATCCCTTCTCATAAAGGAAAAAGTAACGAAAGCCGTTGTATGTCCAGGTTCTCGCAATTCACCTATCGTACACAATCTCTGTGCCTGTCCCGAGATTGAGTGCTATCCTGTTACCGACGAACGATCGGCAGGTTTCGTAGCATTAGGAATGACTTTAGCAGACAATGAGCCAGTTGTTGTGTGCGTTACATCGGGCTCTGCCCTGCTCAACTTAGCACCGGCAGCAGCTGAGGCGTTCTATCAGAAACGTCCACTGATTATTATTTCAGCTGATAGACCAGCGCAGTGGATTGACCAACAAGATGGACAAACGCTTCAACAACATCGTGCATTGGAGCCAAATGTCCGCAAGAGTGTGACACTGCCAGAGCCTCATAACGAGGAGGAACGCTGGTATTGCAACCGTTTGGTCAATGAAGCGTTGAACGCAGTACGCTTGAATGATGGCAGCCCTGTGCATATCAACGTGCCAATCAGTGAACCGCTCTTTGAATACGACGTACCAAAACTTCCAGATGAACGTAATATTTTCATGCTTCATGCCACAACTGATAGTATCTGCGTCTATGAAATGGCTGCTGACTTCTTCCGTGGAAAGAAGCTAATGTTTGTTCTTGGACAGCTGACACCTGAGGTTGTGGGCAATTCGCTTGAGGCAATTGAGGCATTAAAGAAGGTTGCTGTCGTTATTCAGGAGAAGTTGGCTGATGACGATATTGGACCAGCACAACCTATTGATGAAGTATTGAAGATGATTGGTGATGACGAAGCTTATCGCCCTGACCACCTTATATATATAGGAGGAACGATTGTCAGCAAACGACTCCGCCAGTTCTTACGTAAGTGTGAGTGCAAGATGTCTATCGTTGTGAATGGAATTGATGAGTTTTGTGACACCTTCATGCACACCTCTGATATGATTCAAGGTTTACCAGAGGATGTTATCGGAATCTTTGCCAATGAGACAGAAGGCGTTAAAAAGCGTGACTTTGTAACGCTATGGGACAAGGCTTTCGATAAAGCCTTAGCCATCCGAAAAACGATAAAACCACGCTTCTCACAGATGTTGGCTGTTAAGGCTTTCCACGAGAAGATGAGAGAGGAGGCTGTCGATGGTGAATTGTTCTATGGAAATAGCTCGGCTGTGCGTTTAGGTAACATCTTCTCTGATCAATATATCTATGTTAATCGAGGCGTGAATGGTATTGAAGGCTCGTTATCAACGGCTGTTGGCTATGCTATTGCGCATCAGGAAGAAGAGGATGTGTACTGTGTAATTGGTGACTTGAGTTTCTTCTATGATCAGAACGCACTTTGGAACGAATCTCTTCCGCCTAATCTTTCTATCCTCTTACTTAACAATGGCGGTGGAGGTATCTTCCATCAGCTGCCAGGTTTGGAGCGTTCACCTTATCGGGATAGTGCTATTGCTGCCCAACATACAACCACTGCGGAAGGAATCTGTCAGACACATGACATCGTTTACCTCTCTGCTCGCAATGAAGAAGAGCTTTACACGAATCTTGACAAACTCTTTAACTCGGGGGAAGGACCAGTACTTTTAGAAGTATTCACCAACGCAGAAGAAGATACACAGGCTTTGAAGGATTATTATCAAGTCTTTTAATGACCCTCAACGTATCAACTTTCGGTTTATATATCCATCATAAATAATAATAACCTGCTTCTGTCTATCCCCCTTTTAGGAACGACTTGGCAGACTCCCTATAATCAATCAAAAACGAAAAGACCTTATGGAGAAAAGAGAATGGAAGCCTATTGAAGGCTTCAACTTTGAGGAAATCCTCTTTGAAGAGTACAACCACATAGCAAAAGTAACCATTAATCGTCCTCGCTATCGTAATGCTTTCACCCCGAAAACAGTGTGGGAAATGTCACAGGCATTCAACTACTGTCGTGAAGCCCTTGACATCCGCGTGGTCATTCTGACTGGTGCTGGCGACAAAGCATTCTGCTCTGGCGGTGATATGCACGTAAAGGGACATGGCGGATACATAGGTAGTGATGGCGTTCCACGCCTCAACGTACTTGACTTGCAGATGCAGATTCGACGTCTTCCAAAGCCAGTCATCGCTATGGTTAATGGCTATGCGATTGGTGGTGGACACGTCCTTCATGTGGTATGCGACCTCTCAATAGCATCAGACAATGCCATCTTCGGGCAGACTGGACCAAAGGTTGGTTCCTTTGATGCTGGCTTCGGCGCCTCTTATTTAGCACGTGTCGTTGGTCAGAAGAAGGCTCGTGAGATTTGGTTCTTGTGTCGTCAGTACTCTGCAGAAGAAGCAGAACGAATGGGATTGGTCAACAAGGTGGTTCCTTTCGACCGTCTCGAAGACGAGTGTATAGAATGGGCAGAGACAATGATAGAGCGTTCTCCATTGGCACTCCGTATGATGAAAGCTGGCTTCAACGCTGAACTTGATGGTCAGGCAGGCATTCAGGAGCTTGCAGGTGACGCCACCATGCTCTACTATACACTTGACGAAGCACAGGAAGGTGGCAAGGCTTTCCTTGAGAAACGTAAGCCAGACTTTGATAAGTATCCGCAGTTCCCATAATTATTATTGGACTTATTGGCCTAATTAGGCTAATAAGCCCAATAAACCATAGAACAAATAGTGACTACAAAACAATATCACCTATTAGGCTAATTAGGCCAATAAGCCCAATAAACCTAACTGACTCACCATTACAAATAGCCCATAACCAATCATGGAAACACCTTTCTTGCCACAAAAGGGCAACTATCGCAATCTGATAGCTTATCAAAAGGCAGAATGTATTTATGACATCACCTATTATTTTGCCCACCACTTTCTGGATAGAAGTGACAGAACGATAGACCAAATGGTACAAGCAGCCCGCTCGGGGAAGCAGAACATTGCAGAAGGATGTGCTGCCTCGACAACCTCTGCAGAAACGGAAATAAAATTAGTGAATGTAGCACGTGCCAGTCTACAGGAACTATTAATTGATTATGAAGATTATCTACGTGTCCGGAATCTTACCAAGTGGGATATAAATGACAGGAGAGCTATCGTAGCACGACGCGTATGCGCCAAGCATAATGAGTCTTCTTTTTATCGTAATGCCATACAAGTACGCACAGATGAGACAATAGCAAACATAGCCATTACATTGATTTATCAAGAAGATGTAATACTTAGAAAGTATTTAGACCATATCAAAGAGGATTTCATTAAACATGGTGGAATACGTGAGCAGATGACAAGAGCAAGAATTGAATATAGAAACAAACAATAAAAATCTTATAATGTACAAGATAAACATCTCCTCCCGCACCCTCCACTTCCTCCGCCCTGCAGGTACCTCACGCGGTGTCTACACAACGAGGAAGAGCTATTATGTCACACTGTCTGACACGAATCAGCCTGACGTAGTGGGTATTGGGGAATGCGCAACACTCCCCGACCTGTCTTGCGATGCTATGTCTGACGAGGAATATGAGCAGAAACTCCGCAGTTTCTGTGATGACTTCTGCCGCACAGGGATTATTGACATTGATGCTATGCGCCCTTACCCTTCAATGCTCTTTGGGTTAGAAACAGCTAAGGCACAGTTGGATGCCAAGGGAAGCATCAACTTCTTTAACACTGCTTTTGGACGCGGAGAAGAAGGAATCACCATCAACGGACTCGTGTGGATGGGAACTTTCGATGAGATGTATCAGCGATTGGAAACGAAACTCAAGGCTGGCTTCCATTGTGTAAAGTTGAAGATTGGTGCAATTGACTTTGAGAAAGAACTCGACCTTATACGCCATATCCGTCAAACTTTCACACGTGAACAGGTGGAACTACGCGTTGATGCGAATGGTGCCTTTGCTCCAGAAGATGCCATGCAACGATTAGAAACTTTGGCACAATATGATATCCACTCCATCGAACAACCTATCCGACAGCATCAATGGCAGGAGATGGCACGCTTATGTGCTGACTCTCCCCTACCGATAGCCCTTGACGAGGAACTTATCGGTGTCAATAACCCTGCAGAAAAAGTGCTTTTACTCGATACGATTCGTCCACAATATATCATCCTAAAGCCAAGTCTACATGGTGGTATGACTGGAACAAGAGAATGGATTACAATAGCAAGAGAACGTAACATTGATTCATGGATAACCTCAGCACTTGAGAGTAACATCGGACTGAATGCTATCGCCCAGCTAACAGCTGACATCTACGGTCCAAACATCACCACTCCACAAGGCTTAGGTACGGGACAACTCTTCACTGACAATATCCCAATGCCATTAAAAATCAGGGGCGATCAGCTTTGGGTAAGCGATTGAGAAAATTATTATTAGGCTAATTAGCCCTATTAGCCTAATTAGCCTAATAAAACAAAATCAGACAACAATGACACTACAAGACTTCCTATCAGAATGGCATAATGATAATCCACAACTCCTTGTGCATACCAGTGGTTCAACTGGAAAGCCAAAACCGCTGTGGGTAGAGAAGCAACGTATGCTCAATTCAGCCCACATCACTTGTGATTTCTTGGGCTTAAAGGCTGGCGATACCGCCCTACTATGTATGCCACTCGACTACATTGCAGGAAAGATGGTAGTGGTAAGAAGTATTGAGCGTAACCTACGCCTACTGAGCGTAACACCGTCTGGACACCCTCTCTCTGACCATTCTTTGTCTGAAGCAGGTATCTCGAACGAGGAGATAACCTTTGCTGCGATGGTACCACTGCAGGTCTATAACTCTCTACAAGTACCTAAAGAGCGTGAGCGTTTGCGCCGTATCCACCATCTTATTATAGGCGGTGGTGCTGTTGATGATAAACTGTCAGCTGCTTTACAGAATCTCCCTAACGCTGTTTGGAGTACCTACGGGATGACGGAAACGCTCTCACATATTGCGCTCCGACGTCTGAATGGACCTGACGCCAGTGAGTGGTACAAACCCTTTGACGGTGTGAAAGTATGGCTCAATGAAGAAGGTTGCCTTGTTATTGATGCCCCTGCTGTTTGCTCTCACCCTTTAGTAACCAACGACAGAGCTGAAATTTGCCCTACGGACACAAAGGAAGGACTTAATACTACTTGTTTCCGCATCCTTGGACGAAAAGATAATGTGATTGATTCTGGTGGTATTAAGATTCAGATTGAGGAAGTAGAACACCTACTGAAATCCTCTCTTACAGCCGATTTTGCAATAACAAGCTGCCCTGAAGAGCGTTTTGGAGAAGCTGTGGTCTTACTCACTACACAAGGCGACACCAATGCAGTCAGAACACTCTGCCAACAACGTCTTCCAAAGTTCTGGCAACCTCGTTTCATCTTCCACGTTCCTAACCTTCCCCAAACAGGTAATGGAAAACCTGCAAGAGCAGAGATAAAGACTTTAGCACGACAGTTGTGTGACTCAAAAGCATAACATTGCTCTCAATCCGACTACATTCTGCATCCTATTTAGTACTCAGCACCAATGGTGCGGACCATCAGCACCACACGTGCTGAGCACCAACACCACACGTGCGGACCGTCAGCACATCTATTAAAAAGGTTAACCCAAGTTTAACCGGCAAAATTATTTTTCATAAATTTTCGGGATGTTTTGTG